>Ga0163150_10000015_pt1 | contig 301432 bp, 261 predicted proteins | sample OliLakLV19P2IB_FD_148628 | JGI IMG/M metagenome (GOLD analysis project Ga0163150, IMG submission 148628) | Freshwater microbial mat bacterial communities from Lake Vanda, McMurdo Dry Valleys, Antarctica - Oligotrophic Lake LV.19.P2.IB | ecosystem: Environmental > Aquatic > Freshwater > Lake >... | reverse complement strand
CGCCCCCAGGCCCGCGAAGCGTAACCCGGGACCCCCCAACGCGCCCCCAGGCCCGCGAAGCGTAACCCGGGTTAATGGCCACGGTGGCAGGAATGATTTTGCGTGTTGTTGCGTGCCCGCAACCCGGTTTCACGCAACCCGCACCGATTGCGCGTGCCGGAACACGTTCAACGGATCCAGCCGGCGTTTCACCCGTGTTAACGTCGGATAATTGTTCTTGTAGTAGAGGTGCGGCCAATCCACCAGATCCACGTCTGGATAGTTCACATAACACCCGTCATAAACCTCGTTAGGGGTGGGTTCGCCGCCGGCGTCGGCGTAGAGTTCCCGGTAGAACTCCCCCAGCCACTGGATGCAGGCCGCGTCGCGGGTGGGATCGCGCCAGCCGGCGATGAACTGGAGTTTCATGATGGCCTCGCGCTGCGAGGCGGCCGTATCGAAGGAGGCGCGCCGGTTGACGGCCCCGCCGTAGGAGCCGACGATGATCGTGAACCAGTCCGCCGGAAACGCCGGCTGTTCGACGAGGTAGCGGTAGAGGACGTCGATCTGCCGGTCCGGGAAGGTCTGTTTGTAGTAGGCCGACTTGTACTTCATCCGGTCCTCGCGGTTGGTCCCGCCGGCCTGGGAGGCCACCACCTGAAACCAGGGCGCCGAGGAGATGCAGGATGCTGCGCCCTCCTGCCGCTGGCAGTCGCCCGGCAGGTCGACCCGTGCCCGCATGTAGTCGAAGAACGCCTCGATCCGCTCCGGCTCGTCGCCGACATAGAGGGCGCCGACCCCGATTGTCTCGCCTGCGGTTCTGTGACCGAGGCCGAGCGAGGTATAGAGCCCGTCGAACGGACTGTCGGGTTGGTTGTGTTCGTCGAGGAAATCCCCGAAGGCGCGCAGGATCTGCCCGTAGTGCCGGCGGGTGAGGGTGGCCCACTCCCAGGAGAGGCCGGCCTGGTAGACCGTCGGAGGGGCCCCCGGGGGGTCCTTGAACCAGAAGCTCGTCACAATCCCGAAGTTGCCCCCGCCACCGCCCTGGTGGGCCCAGACCACCTCGCGGTCCGCCGGGTCGTCGAGGGAGTACTTTCGCGCGACAACCTGTCCGCGTTCGTCCACATGGACCAGTTCGATCGCCTGCAGATAGTCCACCGACAGCCCGTACGGCCGTGACCAGACCCCGAAACCTCCGCCCGTGATGTGGCCGCCGAGGCCGACAGAGAAGCAGGTGCCCAGCGGGAGGAAGACGCCCAGGGCATAAAGCTGCGTGTAGGCATCGCCGATGGTGCAGCCGGCGTCGACCCGGTAGGTGCCGTCCGTCTCGCGCCGGATGGTTTTGAGGGCCGAGACATCGATGAGGACGCCGCCCTGGTTGTCGCACACAAAGTTTTCGTAGCAGTGCCCGCCGCTGCGCACGGTGATCTTGCGGGAGGGCGTGCGGAGCCCGGCCTCGACGGCGTGGGCGACGCCTTCCGCGTCGGCGCAGAGGTGGAAGGCGCGGGGTGCGGCTTCGAATCGCGGGTTATTCCCGCGGACAAGGCCGGCGTAACGCGGGTCGCCGGGTGTGATGACGACGGTGGAGGAGGGCGCCGGCCGGGGCCGGGCCGGGAGGCATCCGGGGAGGAGCGCACCGGCTGCCAGGGCCTGGAGGATATCGCGTCGGGTGGGCATGGCATCGAAGGATGGGTGATGAGTAGATGCTAGCGCAGCCGGCGGGGAGATGCAATTGGGCGGCGGAGATTGTCATCCCGGACGTGATCCGGGGGCCAGCCGGATGGCTCATACTTCGGGTCCCCGGCTCGGTGGCCGGGGTGACATAACGTCGTTGGTCGGGTTAGCGCAGCGTAACCCGACATCGCTCGGGCCATGTACTTGACCTCGCGCCATCCGCCGACAGACCTTTCGGGTCTCGAAGACCCAAAAGTTCTCCTCGAAGCCGAAGTCGCGTATCGGCGCCATTGACGTTGGTTTTTGTATTACGCAAAAAGCCCCTGCAAGCCTTCCGGCCTACAGGGACTTCATCGGGTGGGCACTACTAGATTCGAACTAGTGACCCCCTGCTTGTAAGGCAGGTGCTCTAACCAGCTGAGCTAAGCGCCCGAATGGATGGCAAACTGAAAAGTGAAAAATGGAAAGTGAGGGGGAGTGTCCCTGGGGAATGTCTTTAATCTCTCCATGTGTAATCCTTTATCGAGCGGGAAACGGGACTCGAACCCGCGACCCTCAGCTTGGGAAGCTGATGCTCTACCAACTGAGCTACTCCCGCTATTCGACAGCCATGGTACGCGCTGCGCGCGAGGCAGTCAAGATCCCGGAACCGTCCGGGGCTGGGTGCAACGCCCGATGCCGGCACGCGTTCCTGGACGTTTAACGCGTCGAACGTTTAGACGGCGAGGGGAATCCTGCATTCCTGCTTCGAAGAACTTTTTTGGAACAGGAAAACTTCTGCCGGCTCCGTGCATTCAAGGCTGCTCTGTCCGTAAAACACCACACGCTCCATGAAACGTACTTACCAGCCCAGCCGGCGCAAACGCGCGAACAAGCACGGTTTTCGCGCCCGCATGGCCACGAAGAACGGCCGTAAGGTGCTCGCCGCTCGTCGCGCGAAAGGCCGCAAGCGGCTGACCGTTAGCGATACCATGGCCAGCAAGTAAGCCGGCCGCCGCGCCGATGACAGCTGAATCTGACGACCACCCGGACCGTTCGTACGCCTTATCGTCGTCCCAGCGGCTCAAGCGTCAGCGGCTCATCCGCCCTTTGTTCGATCGATCCAGGACAGATGTCGGCTCCGTGGCGCGCGGCTGTGTCCGGCTCATTCACCGCTTCCTGCCGCGCGAGGCGGCCGGTGCAGGTGTACCTGTACAGGTCGGCTTCGCCCCGGGTCGCCGCGCCCGCTCCGCCGTCGAACGCAACCACATCAAGCGGCGGCTGCGCGAAGTCTATCGCCACCATCAACACCTGCTCGTCGATGCCCTCACCCGGCGACCCGATGACATGCTCGTCCTGATGATCCTCTTCCGGGGCGATACCGACACCGCCGACACGTGTATCCCCTCGGACTTGCCCCGCGCGCTGGATCTGTTGGCCGGCAAAATTCAAACAGGCTTTTTTTCCGAATGAACCTTTCGAACCGTACCATCGGTAGAAAGCGCGTCGCACCCGCGAAACGGTGCTGAACGGCGGCCTGGAAGGCTGGCGCCCAACCCGCAAAGACGAGAAGCACTTTGGACCGCAATACGATCATTGGAACCGTTCTGATCACGCTGATTCTGATCGTCTGGTTTACCTTCCTCGCACCCCCGCCGCCGCCGCCGCGCACGGCCACCCCGACGGATTCGACCCTGGTTTTCGAACAGATCCCCGAAGATCCGGCCGACCTCCGAATGCCGGCCCCCGTCGTCGATCCTCTCCTACTCGCCGATTCCGCCGTCGCGGCCGCTCCCGAACGCCGCATTACGGTCGAAAACGACCTCTACGAAGCCGTCTTTTCTACCCGCGGCGCCACGCTGGTCTCGTTTAAACTCAAAGCATACAAGCAGTTCGACCAGCTGGCTCCAATCCAGATCGTAGATACCACCGCCGCCGGCGCGCTCGCCCTCGCCTTTACGTCGCCCGCGAATCACAACATCGATTCGCGCGCGCTCATGTTCGACGCTTCCACGACAGCGGATCTGATTCGCATCGGGGAAAGCGACGAGCAGGTTGTGCTCTCATTCCTGGCGCCGTTAGGGCAGGGGCTCATCCGCCTGTCGTATTCCTTTTCGCCCGGCACCTACGAAGTGGGACTGCGCGTCGAGCAGGAAAACGCCTCCTCCTTCTCCACGCGTGAAGGGTACGAACTGGTCTGGAACGGCGGCCTGCCGTACTCCGAAGGCAACCACACGCAGGAGGCCATCAAAACCTCGTCCTTCGCCCGCAGCGGCGGCGAGGTGGAAGGGATCGACCTTCAGTCCGACGCCTTCCAGGAAAGAACAATGCGGGGGCAAGTGGACTGGGTGGCCGTCAAGAACCAGTACTTCACGGCGGTGATCATGCCGGCCGGCGAAACGCGCGGCGCCGAACTCTCCGGCGAACGCGTCGGCGAAGTGAATATGCCGGATCACACCAAGTACTTCGAGGCCCGCCTCCTCATGCCCCCGGCGGAGTCCTCCGTCGATGCCTTCACGCTCTACCTCGGCCCGCTCGAATATTACCGGATCCGCGGGTACGACATCGGGCTCTATGATATGGTGGACTACGGGTGGGACTTCTTCGAGTGGATGACCCGTCCGATCGCGAAGTTCATCTTCATCCCCATGTTTAACTTCCTGGATGACTATATCCCTAACTACGGGATCATCGTCATCCTCCTGGCGGTGTTCATCAAGATCGTCGTCTCGCCGCTCACCCGCTCGTCGTACAAGAGCATGGCGCAGATGCGCGAGATCCAGCCGGAGCTCCAGGCCGTCCGCGAGAAATACGCCGACAACCCACAGAAGCAGCAGGAAGCCACGATGCGGCTCTACAAGGAGTCCGGAGTAAACCCCCTCGGCGGTTGCCTCCCGATGTTCGCCCAGTACCCGGTCCTCATCGCGCTCTGGCAGTTCCTCCCGCAGTCGATCGAGATCCGCCAGCAGGGGTTCCTCTGGGCGCCCGACCTCTCCGCGCCGGACGTCATCCTCAGCTTGCCCTTCACGATTCCGCTCTACGGCAATTTCGTCGCCGGCTTCTGCCTCCTCATGGGCATCTCGATGGTCATCCAGATGCGCCTGCAATCCACCCCGGGCATGACGGGCACGCAGGCGAAGGTGATGATGTACATGATGCCGGCCGTCCTCTTCCTGGTCTTTAACCAGTGGGCCTCCGGCCTGAACCTGTATTACCTGGTCTTCAACATCCTCTCCGCCATTCAGCAGCATTTCATCAACAGCTCGATGGAAAAGGCGAAGGCAAAAAAGGCGACCACGAACAGCCAGGACTGGAGCGTCACGAAAACCACCGACCGCAAGAAGACGAACGGCGCCGCCCCGAGCGCCAGCAAGGGATCGCGCAAGGCCAAACCGTAACCCGTTCGAATGGACACACGATCCCATGGATACTATCGCGGCCATCGCTACGGCGCGCGGGCGCGCGGCGCTCGCCATCGTCCGTCTGTCGGGTCCTGACGCTATCCTCATCGCGGCGGCCTGCTTCCGCGGCGCCGGCCTGGCCGACGCCCCCAGCCACACGGTTCATGTCGGGTATCTGGTAGATCCCCACGGAGAGACGATCGACCAGGTAGTTGCCACGCTCTTCCGCGCCCCGCGCTCGGCCACGGGGGAGGATGTGGTGGAGATCTCCTGTCATGGCGGCGATCTCGCGCCGCAGCATGTCCTCACGAGCTTGCTCCATCATGGCGCCCGACTCGCGCAACCCGGCGAGTTCACCCAGCGCGCGTTCCTCAACGGCAAATTGGATCTCGCCCAGGCCGAGGCCGTTGCCGATCTCATCCATGCCTCGTCATCGATGGCGCAACGGGTGTCCGTCCGCCAGCTCCAGGGACGGTACTCGGATCTCCTGCAACGCCTTCGGGCCGACCTGCTCGAGACCTGCGCCTACATCGAACTCGAGCTCGACTTCTCTGAGGAGGACGTCGCCTTCGCGGACAAAGGCCGGCTCGTGACCCTGCTCGCCAGCGCCGACGCATTGCTCACCCGCCTCCTCGGCTCGTACCGCCTGGGCGAACTCGTGCGCGATGGAGTGCGCGTGGTCATCGGGGGCCGGCCGAACGCCGGCAAGTCCACCTTGCTAAATGCCCTGCTCGGGCGCGATCGCGCCATCGTCAGCCCCGTCCCGGGCACCACGCGCGACGAGATCGAGGCGGAGCTGGAGATCGAAGGCCTTGCCTTCCGGTTCGTGGATACCGCCGGCCTGCGCGAAACCGAGGACGCCATCGAGGCCGAAGGCGTCCGTCGCGCCCATAGCTCCATCGAAGCCGCCGATGCCCTGGTCTACGTGTTCGATCTCCGCCTCGGCCTCGACACGGCCGAGCAGGAATGGATCGAGCGCTTGATCACCCGACTGCCGGAACTGCCGGTAGTCCTCGTTGGCAACAAGGCCGATCTCACGCCGGCTCCGCCGGCCACTGCCTATCCGCTTCCGGTCCTCATGCTGTCGGCCAGCCAGGCCTTCGCTGAGCCCGCCCGCCTACAACCCCTCGTCACCCGCCTCCTGGAAGACCTCGGCGCCGATCCATCCGCCGCCGAAACGTCCGCCGTCGTAACCAACCAGCGCCACCGCCAACACCTCCAGCACGCGCTCGGCGCCGTGCACGCCGCCGCACGCACACTGGACGCCGGCGGGGGGGGAGACACCCTCGCCCTGGACCTCCGCGCCGCCCTCCACGAGCTGGGCCAGATCACCGGCGAAATCACCAACGAAGACGTGCTCGACCAGATTTTCTCCCGTTTCTGCATCGGGAAATGAAAGGATGGTTAGCCGTTATTGATGCACGCTCAATGCTCGAAGTACGGACACGATACATCGTGTCCGCCTGAACACCGCAGCACAAGCCCCATGCGAATAGGGGAGGGCATTTAGTTTCCGGCAAAAGCATCCGATCCTCTGATAGCCGGGCTTTCCGATCACGCGCCGTGATCTCCCGAGCTGGATCCATCTCTACCCGAGTGCGCCGTGCTGCAGACCGCCCCGAAAAAAAGAACACCAGATGCCACCGACAACCAGCAGGGTCGGCGGGACGACGACTTCGCGAAGTTCGAGTTGAAGGACCGCGTCGTCATCATGCTGCTCTTCAAGCAGCTGGTGACCATGAAGCAGATCGAGCGGAACTGGCACAAGTGGCGTAAGCTCATCGAGCAGCGGCAGACGGAGGCGCTGTGGCGGATCCTGGCCGAAGACCCCGAACTCGAACGCGAGCGTATCTTTGCCTGCGCCGCCGAAGTGTATGCCTTCGAAGACGCCGTCATCACGCCCGAGACGGCCCGCTACATCCGCAAGAACGAGGAGGTGTTCTCGGCGAAGCAGTGGGAGTTGCTGGGCACCCAGTTTCTGGTGCCGATCAACAAGACCGGGACGACCTGGACCTTCGCCAGCTTCGACCCCACGCATCCGGAAATGGGGCAAACCCTCCGTAAGATCGGGCTGCCCAACTACGAGCTGCGGTATGCCCCGGAGGTCGTCATCAAGGACCTCATCAAGGACGCCTTCCCCCAGCACGTCAAGAACGAGTTCCTCGAGCGCGTTGCCCAGGAGATGCATGCGTTCGACCTGGGGACCGAGTACGAGAAGCAGGCCGGCCTCATCGACGAGGACGCCCTCGAAGCCGAGATCGGCCGATCGACTCTCATCAACCTCTTCGAGGCGGCCCTGCTCGAGGCCGTGCGTCGCGGCGCATCCGACATCCACATATTCCCAAACAAGAGCCGGCAGATCGAGATCCACTTCCGGATCGACGGCCAGCTCGACTCGTGGCATGTCGAGAAACGGGTCCACGCCGAGGCGTTCCTCGCCGTCGTCAAGGACAACTCGGTCAACGTGGACCGCTTCGAGCGCGACGCCGCGCAGGACGGATTTATCCAGCGTACGATCGACGGGTCGCTCATCCGCTTCCGCGTTTCGGTGCTCCCCATTGCCAACGCCTCCCACGAGATTCGATCTGAAAGCATCGTCATCCGCGTGCTCGACGATCGCAAGGTGGTGACCGACCTCAAGAAACTCGGCCTGCTCGAAGAGGCCATGGAGCGATTCAACTGGGCGATCCAGCAGCCGCACGGGATGATCATCCTGACCGGCCCTACCGGCTCGGGCAAGACGACGACGCTGTTCGCCTGCCTCCACCAGGTCGTCAACCCACGCGTGAACGTCCTCACTGTCGAAGATCCGGTCGAGTACCTCATCGAAGGCGTGCGGCAGATCAAACTGAATCCCAAACTGGATCTGGAGCAGGCGATCCGCGCGATCCTCCGGCACGATCCGGACATCGTGATGGTTGGCGAAATGCGCGACCGCGCGACGGCCGACCTCGCGATCAAACTGGCGAACACCGGCCATCTCACGTTTTCTACCCTGCACACGAACGATGCCCCGAGCGCCATCAGTCGGCTTTATAAGATGGGCGTCGAGACCTTCCTCATCGCCTACGCGATCAACCTCATCGTCGCCCAGCGCCTCATCCGTACGCTCTGCCCCTCCTGTAAGGAAGTCGATACCGCCAGGCAGGACGCGCTGCTGCTGAAGCTGGGCTTTACCGAAAAAGAGATGGCCGGCACCACCCTCTACCGCGCCGGCGAAAACCGGAAATGCAAAACATGCAACGGCATCGGGTATAAAGGCCGGCGCGCCATCACCGAGACCCTCGCCTTCTCGGACGAGATCCGCGCCATCATTGTCGAATCCGAACAGAACATCGACGAGGAAGCCATCCGGAAACAGGCGGTCAAGGAAGGCATGTTGTCGTTACGCGACGCCGCGCGACGAATCGTTACGTATGGCGAAACGTCCATCCATGAAATGATACGCGTCGTATCGACCGACATGTAACAACGCCCTGTAACGACATCCTGTACACCGGCGACCACCGCGTTCCGCTTCGCCGCCGTTACGATACCGTTCGCGCGCCATCGAACCTGTTCCGGATACCCTTACGCGCGCCTTACGTCACCCGTTACGTATCGCGCCGGCCACGCTGTTGATACCCCCCCGTTTACACCCCCCGCGTACCCCGTTCGTTATCGAAAATGCGTAGTGTGTTCAGTAACGAAACCCCCGGAAACGTCTCGTGGAGGAACGGGATCGTGCACGGTAACGGTAACCGTTGACGGGCAGGGTCGGGCTCGCGACGTATGAGTTACTCGACATCTTCGGACCCCGCTGTCTTGAAACAGTTGGGAGATGCGGCGTGTCGGCCGAGTAACGGTTCGGGAGATGAGTCCAGCGCGTCATGTAGCCGCGCGCCGGCGCAGCGGTTCGGTATCTGTGCAGGTGCGACGGGCCAGGTTAGCCGTTACGTTACGGCACTGGGCTCTTGAGCGCCGGCTTTACTTCGTGTTTTAAAATGGCGTCGATTTTTGCGAGCAGCTTATCCACCTTGAAGGGCTTGGTCACAAAGTCGTTGACCCCGCGGCCGAGGGCATCGGCGATCTGGGAGATGTTGATACTGCCCATCGCCGTGAGGAAGATGATCGGGATGTGCGCGTAGGATTTACTGGCGCGGATCCGGCGCTGGAATTCGAAGCCGTCGATGCCGGCCATCTTCAGGTCGAGCAGGATCAGGTCCGGGTGCTCCCGAGCCGTGAGTTGAAGCCCCAGAAGCCCGTTCTCAGCCTCAAACACTTCATAGCCAACTTTCTGCAGCACATAGGCAAGCTTGAGACGGATCACACGACTGTCATCGACGATCAGGATTTTCTTTTTCCTGTCGATCTCGGTCGGGCTATGATGCTGATTGGATTGGCTATGTGGCATAGGTAATGGGTCAAGCCGGCCGCCGCTTACGCAACAACGGGATAGTGTTCTTATCGACCCGGATCGTTAAACCTATAGCGACGGAGGCTGTGCGACCTTCGGGCTGCGCACCGACGGGATCGCAGCGCGCGGCGGCGGGTACCAGGGTCGGATCCCTTCGTTTTGGAATCCGCGAACCCATATCTACAGAGTCTGTCTGTGCAGGAATACGATATCATTGTGGTAGGCGGCGGCCACGCCGGCGCGGAAGCCGCCGCGGCGACGGCGCGTATGGGCGCCCGGACGCTGCTGGTGACCATGGATCTCCAGGCCCTCGGCCGGATGTCCTGCAACCCGGCCATCGGCGGCATCGGCAAGGGGCAGCTCGTGCGGGAGATCGACGCCCTCGGCGGGCTTATGGGCCGGGTCACCGACGCGACTGGCATCCAGTTTCGGATGCTCAATCAGCGGAAAGGGCCCGCCGTGTGGAGCCCCCGCGCCCAGAGCGACAGGACCCGCTACGCCGAGGCGGTGCGGCAAGACCTGGAGTCGCTCCCGAATCTCCACATGCGCATGGACATGGCCATGGAGGTGCTGGTCGAAGACGGACACGTTACCGGCATCCGGACCCAGGCCGAACAGACGTTCCGCGCACGCTGCGTCATCCTCACCAGCGGGACGTTCATGAACGGCGTCATCCACATCGGCCGGCGCCAACACGGCGGTGGCCGCGCCGGCGAACGGGCGTCGACCGGGCTCACGGCGTGCCTCGAAGCCCTCGGATTTGTCAGCGGCCGTCTCAAAACAGGGACTCCGCCGCGTATCGATGGGCGCACGATCGACTTCGCCCGTGTCGCCGAACAACCGGGGGATCCGCTTGCGAGCCCGTTCTCGTTCATGACCGATGCGTTGCCGGCGGACCAGATGAGCTGCTGGCTCACCTACACCACGCTGGCCGTCCACGACACGTTGCGCACGGGCTTCGTCGATAGCCCCATGTTTCAGGGTCGCATCCAGGGACGAGGGCCGCGCTATTGCCCCTCGATCGAGGACAAGATCGACCGCTTCGCCGACAAGGAGCAGCACCAGATCTTCCTCGAACCCGAAGGCCGCGATACGTACGAGTATTACGTCAACGGCTTCTCGACCAGCCTCGCGGAAGAGGTGCAGTATAACGCGTTGCGCCAGGTGCCAGGTCTCGAAAACGTCCACATGATCCGGCCGGGGTATGCCATCGAATACGACTACTTCCCGCCATACCAGCTCCGCTACAGCCTCGAGACGAAGCTCGTCGACGGTCTGTTTTTCGCCGGCCAGATCAATGGTACCACCGGCTACGAGGAGGCGGCCGTCCAGGGACTCGTCGCCGGCATCAACGCCGTGCAGCGCCTGCGCGACCTCGAGCCCGTCGTGTTCAACCGGTCCGAAGCCTACATCGGCGTGCTCATCGACGACCTCGTCGCCAAGGGCACCGATGAACCCTACAGGATGTTCACCTCGCGCGCCGAGCACCGGCTGCTGCTCCGGCAGGATAATGCCGATCTCCGTCTCACCGAGCGCGGCCATGCCCTCGGTCTCGCCGGCGACGACCGCCTCGTCCGGATGCGCGCCAAGCGCGACGCTATCGCCGCGACCCGCGCGAAACTGGATGCCATCGCCATCCACCCGGATCGCGTCAACGGGTACCTCGAACGGGTGGGCACCTCCCCCATCACCCAGCCCGAGCGCCTCTCCCGCATCGCGCTACGCCCACAAGTCGACCTTCGCGCCCTCATCGAACACGCTGGCGTATATGACGAAGTTGTAACGAAGGCGCCGGGCCTCGAAGCGGTGGAGACACTCGTCGAGACGGAGCTGAAGTACAGCGGTTACCTCGCGCGCGAGCGCGATCTGGTAGAAAGTATGTTGCAACTCGAGCGCTGGTCGATCCCCGATGGGTTCAACTTCGCCGCCGTGGCGAATATCACGCTCGAGGCTCGTGAGAAGCTGAACAAGATCCAACCCGAGAATCTGGGCCAGGCTTCCCGCATCAGCGGCGTCAGCCCGGCGGATCTCTCGGTGTTGATGGTGATACTGAAAAAGGGATGAGGGGCGCCGTGGAAATTACCCCGCAGCAGGAGGCGCTGCTCCTGACGTTCGCGGAGCAACTGACCCGATTCAACGCCACGCACAATTTGGTCTCGCGGATGTCGACCGGCGACATCCTGGATCGCCACATCCGCCATTGTCTGTATCTGGCCCGGCGCGGCTTCCCGGCCGGCGCCACGGTGGTCGACTGGGGCACGGGCGGCGGGCTGCCGGCCATCCCCCTCGCCCTACTCTTCCCCGAGACGCGATTCGTCGCCGTCGATGCGGTCGAGAAGAAGATCATGGTCGTTCGGGCCATCGCGCGCCGGCTCGGGCTCGATAACCTCGAAGCCTGGCACGGCCGGGCCGAGGCCTGGCCCGGGAGGACGCACTATTCAGTCTCCCGCGCCACGGCCCCACTTGCCACGCTCTGGTCGTGGCACCACCGCGTGGTCGAACCCCTCGATTGCGTCGACCCTTCGTGCTGGCCGCCTGGACTCGTCTGCCTCAAGGGGGGCGACCTGACTACCGAAATTGCCGATCTCTCGGCCCGATATCCCGCTACACGTGTCGACGTGCAACCCCTGGAGGATCTGGGCGCCCCACCGTACTTTGAGGAGAAACTCATGGTACATGTGGTTGCATAAGCAATGCGGGCGAAGACGCCCCGTCAGCCGGCGCCACCTCCACACAGCGACTCCGGGATGCCCAACGCCGAACGTGTCTTCAACCGTACCGAGCGCCTCTTTGCGCTCGTGCTCTTGCTTCAGAATCGGCCGTACCTGACGTCGAAGGATCTGGCCGACCACTTCGGGGTGAGCCGGCGCACCATCTTCCGGGACCTCCGGGCGCTGGGCGAATCCGGGGTGCCCCTCACCTATGCCGACGGCGGCGGCTACGAAATCCTTGATGGGTACCAACTGCCTCCGCTCATGCTGACCGCTCGCGAAGCCGCCACCCTCCTCATGGGGACGGAGTTTACCAAACTCCAATCGGACGTCTCCCTGGCGCGCGACGCGGACCAGGTGGGGCTGAAAATCGAGTCCGTGCTGCCGTCCGAGGTCCGCAGCTACATCGAGCGATTGAGGAAAAGCCTGGTGATGGATCCCTACTGGCTGCATGCCCAGCGTACGGCGCTGCGCGACGACGATACCGACGGGCGCTGGTATGAGCTGAGCCAGGCGGTCGCCGGCCAGAAAAGTGTGCTGATGGAATATTACGTGGCCAGCCGCGACGAAGTCACCCGCCGCACGGTCGATCCCCTCGGCCTGGTGTATTACACCGATCACTGGAACCTGATCGCGTACGACCATCTGCGGGGCGACATCCGCAATTACCGGCTCGACGCCATTCGCTCCATGCGCATCCTCATGGAGCGGTTCACCCCGCCGGAAGGATTCGACCTCGCGCAACACCTGGCCGAACGCGGCGAGAGTCCGCAGAACGTGCGCATCCGCATTCGTTTCTCCGGCGCGGCGTACCGCTGGGCGCGGCGCGGCATTCCGGCCCGGATTGAGGAAGAGGCGGAAGCCGGCGACGCCGTCACCGTGACGTTTTCGTTCGAGAACCTGGAGTATGTGGCGGGCTGGCTGGTGCGGTACGGGGAGATGGCGGAGGCGCTGGAGCCGGAGGCGCTGCGCACGATCGTCCGCGAAAAGGCGAGGGCGTTAAGCGCCCTGTACGAGTCCTGACCGGGCCGGCGCCTCGACTTCCAGCTCCCGCATGATCGGCATACAATCGTTGAGGGTGGGCACATCCTGGACGATGGCGCGCATCTTGCCCTTAGCGGTCTCTTTCATCACGTAGCGATGGCCGAGCGCGTTTAATTTGCCCAGTAGCGGCTGGAACAGGTTGTCGTAGAAATAGGCATCCTCCCGCGCGTCGGGCAACTCCAGGAAGAGTCGCTGGTTTTTGAAGGTGATCTTGGGGAGGCGGAGCGCCTGGCCCAGATTGCGGAGCGCGGTGGCGGTGATGAGGTGGAGCACAGGCGCTGGTGGCTCGCCGAACCGATCCTCCATTTCCGCTCGCAACTCTTCCAGGACATCGGCCGTCTCGGCTTCGCTGAGGCGCCGGTACAGGTTGAGGCGCTCGACGCTGCTGGACAGGTAGGTGTCCGGGATAAAGGCGTCTTCCTCGACATCGATAACGGTATCGCTCGGCGCCGGCGGCGCGACGTCCGCGAAGAGCTCGGCGAACTCCTCGCTGCGGAGCTCCTGGACGGCCTCGTCGAGGATGCGATGGTAGGTCTCGTACCCGACATCCGCGATGAACCCGCTCTGTTCGGCGCCGAGCATGTTGCCGGCGCCCCGGATGTCCATGTCGCGCATGGCGATGTTGAAGCCGCTGCCCAGCTCGCTGAATTCCTCCACGGCCTGGAGGCGCTGCTTCGCGTCGCGGGTGAGGGCGTGAATGGAGGGGACGAGGAGATAACAGAAGGCTTTCTGGTCGGACCTCCCCACGCGGCCGCGCAGCTGGTGGATGTCCGCCAGCCCGAAGTGATCCGCGTGGTTGATGATGATGGTGTTGGCGTTCGAGATATCCAGCCCGCTCTCGACGATGTTTGTGCTGACGAGCACATCGAACTTCCGGTCGATGAAATCCTCGATCACCTGCTCCAGATCGGCCGGCTTCATCTGCCCGTGGCCCACGCGGATGCGGACATCGGGGATGAGCAACCGCAGCATGTCCGCGATATCGTCGATGCTCTGCACCCGGTTGTGGATGAAGTAGACCTGACCGCCGCGGTTCGACTCGTACAATATGGCGTCCCGGATGAGGTCTTTGTCGTACGTATGGATCTCCGTGACGATGGGCTGGCGGTTGGGCGGTGGCGTGTTGATGATCGAGAGGTCGCGCGCGCCCATGAGCGAAAACTGGAGGGTACGCGGGATGGGGGTGGCGGTGAGGGCCAGGGTGTCCACTTCGGCGCGCAGGTTGCGCAGGCGTTCCTTGGCCGCGACGCCGAAGCGCTGCTCCTCGTCGACGATCAGGAGCCCGAGGCTTTTGAAGACCACGTCCTTCGAAAGGAGCCGGTGGGTGCCGATGACGATATCGACCTTGCCGGCCTTGACGGCGTCGAGGTCGGTTTTGATTTCTTTGGTGGATCGGAAACGGGAGAGTTCGGCGATCTGGACCGGGTAGGCTTTGAGGCGTTTGCTAAAGGTCTCGTAGTGTTGCGAGGCCAGGATGGTAGTAGGTACGAGGATGGCGACCTGCTTCCCGTCCTGCACGGCCTTAAATGCGGCGCGGACGGCGATTTCGGTTTTGCCGAAGCCAACGTCCCCGCAGACGAGGCGGTCCATGGGTACGGGCAGCTCCATGTCCTGCTTGACGGCCTCGGCGGCGAGGCCCTGGTCCGGGGTGTCCTCGTACTGGAAGGAGGCTTCGAGTTCGCGCTGCCAGAGGGTGTCCTGCGGGAAGGCATGGCCGCGTGACGACTTGCGCCGGGCATACAGCGCGATGAGGTCGCGCGCGATGTCCTTGACACGCTTCTTCGTCTTGCTCTTGGTCCGTTCCCACTGGCCGGACCCGAGTTTGGTGAGTGCCGGCTGGTGGCCCTCCTTTCCGGTGTATTTATGGAGTTTATAGAGGGCGTTGACGTTGACGTAGAGCACGTCTTCGTCGCGGAAGAGGAGGCGAACGGCTTCCTGCTGTTTCTCGCGGACGATGATGTGCTCGAGGCCGGCGAACTTCCCGATCCCGTAGTCGATATGCACGACAAAGTCGCCCGGCTTCAGGTTACGCAGTTCGCGGATGCTGAGGCCGCCGTGTTTCTTCCGTTGTTTTCGGGTGGTGGGCCGGTGGTAGCGGTTGAAGATCTGGTGGTCCGTATAGACGGCGATCTTCCCGCCGGGCAACTCGAAGCCCTGGTGGAGGGAATCTACCTGGAGGCGGACGCGGGCGTGTTCGATATCCTCTTCGAGGAGTTCGAACAGGCGGGATTCCTGGCCGCGGCTATCGCAGAGGATGACGGTGTCCCAGCCGGCTTCGTGATTGGCGACGAGGGTTTTTCGGAGTTGGAGGATGCTGCCGTTGAAGGGTGTCTGAGGCCGCGCGCCCAGGTCCACGGTAGCATCGGGCGGGCAGGCCGGCGTGAAGGAGCCGAAGTGGATCCGGGCATGATCCTGTGTGGCGGCGGCGATGTCGCTCCCCTTCAGGTACAGCGCCTCAGGTGCTGGAGGCAGGCTATCTCCGTTATTGAGGATAGCCTGGAAGTTTTCCAGGGAGAGTTGGAAGCGGGCATCGGCTTGCTCGAGGAGGCTGCGTTCGTCGAAGAGAGCGACGAGGGTGGAATCGGGCAGGTAGGCGAACAGGTCGGACGAGGTAGCGGTTTCGGCGGAGGAGGCATCGGAGAGATCGGGTACGATGCGGGCGGTCTGGAGCCGACTTATGGAGCGCTGTGAGTGGACGTCGAATTCGCGGAGGGAGTCGATCTCGTCCCCGAAAAACTCGATGCGCAGCGGGTAGGGTCCGGTGTAGGGAAAGACGTCCAGGATACCCCCTCGCAGGGCCATCTCGCCGGCATGTTCGACGAACTCGACGTGCCTGAAGCGCTGGAGGCGGAGGCGCTCGAGCAGGGACTGCGGTTCCATCCGGGCGCCGATAGCCAGGGTCAGGGTCTCCTGCTGGACGGCGCTGCGCGCCGGCACGCGTTCGCAGGCGGACTCGATGCTCGCGACTACGATGCCGGTAAAGCCGGCGGCCAGCTGCTGCAGTGCATCGGTCCGAGCGATGGCGGCGGCGGGATCCTGCATCCGCTCGGCGTCGTACGGCTTGATGCCAGACGGCGGGAAATGCAGCACCGCCGAGTCGGCCGGATCGGCCTGCTCCAGATCACTCACCAGGTAGGCAGCCCGGTCCGCCTCGGGTAATAACGCCAGAATCGGCCGGTGCAACAGGCCGTGGAGGTGGAGCAGCGCAAACGCCGGCAGCGAGCCGCTCGCATTACGAACGACCACCGACGGTGCTTCCGACCGGGCGAGTTGGTCCGTTAACTCAGCGACTTCAGGCACCGCCGACACGCGGGAAAACAGGGAAGCAATCGACAACGCGGAACCCTCTCTCTTCGTGGACTGACCAGAGCGTCTGGGGCAACCAGGAAAGGCCGTAGCCTCCCTTTCTGGCGGCTACGGCGTGCGGTGCCTCCAACGTTAGCGCCTCCGAGAAGATTCCAATGGAAACCCTCGAACGTTCCACGTGGAACATCAAGCGCCCGTGATCGCAACGCGTACGAATCCGTCAGCCTGGTCGAGGCGGCCACGGGCCTCGGAGGCCGAGACGCCGCCGAGGTGCATTACCAGGGCAGTCTTGACGTGCCCGCCGGCGGCGTCGAGGAGGCGGGAGGCTTCGTCGTAATCAACGTTTGTAACGAGCATCACGGTCCGCTTCGAGCGTTCTACGAGTTTGGCATTCGTCATCTGGAGATCCACCATCATGTTTTCGTACACCTTTCCAAGGCGGATCATGGTAGCCGTGGTGATCATGTTCAGGACCAGCTTCTGGGCCGTACCGCTTTTCATTCGAGTGGAACCCATCACGACTTCGGGGCCGACGTACGGGCAGATGGCGACGTCCACTTCCAAGGTGAGAGCGGCTCGTGGGACACAGGTAATGAACAGCGTGGGGCAACCGAGCGTTCGTGCGTGCTTGACGGCGCCGATGACATATGGCGTCCGCTGGCTTGCGGCGATGCCGCACACGATATCGACCGGGCGCAGGGCATGGGCATCCAGATCGCGGGCGCCATCCTCCTCCCGATCTTCGGCGCCCTCCTGAGAGGAAAACACGGCCTGTTCACCGCCGGCGATAACGCCTTGCACGAGCTCGGCCGGTGTTCCGAACGTAGGTGGACACTCGGAGGCGTCCAGGATCCCCAGGCGACCGCTGGTGCCGGCGCCTACATAAAATAGCCGGCCACCCTGGCGCAAGGCGGTAACCACCCGCTCCACGGCCTGCGCGATGTAAGGCAACTCGCGCCGAACGGCAACGGGCACCAGGTGATCCTCTGTGTTGATGATCTCCAGGATTTCGTGGGTACTAGCGCGGTCGATCCGCAGCGAGTTCGGATTACGTTGCTCCGTTGCAAGGGTCTTTAACTGCTCAAATAGCGTAGGAATGGACATGGGAAGGTGTCGTATCTTCTGCAATCATCGGGACGCCGTACGGTTTGGACGGCCTCCCTGGAACGTGAATCGACAGGCGTGGATCCAGTAGCGGACGCGCCAGGAAGTCTCTCCTCGTATGGTTCTTCAATCCCTTCGCATAGTTTCCTTTCGTGCCCACCACGAGACGCGCGTCGAACTCGCGCCCGGGGTGAACGTGTTTTATGGACCCAACGGGGCCGGCAAAACCAATATCCTCGAAGCGATCCACTACCTCTGTCTCACGAAGAGCTTTCTGGCTACGCAAGACACCTACGCGCTACAAACTGGCGCGGCCTTTTTTGAGGTGGAAGGCCTGTTCTCGGGCTCGCAGCGGAGCCACGTGCGTGCGCGCATGGTGTTCTCGGCCGGAGAGGGAAAGCGGGCGTTTGTCAACGGCGCGCCCCTGGAGCGGCTGTCGGAAATCGCCGGCCAGTTTCCCGTGGTTGTCGCGGCCCCGGGGGACCACGCACTGACCAGCGAAGGTCCAGAAGTACGCCGGCGCTTCATGGATAATATCTTGAGCCAGGCCCGTCCTGTGTATCTGAACGACCTGTTGAATTACCGCCGGGCACTCAAACAGCGTAATGGACTCCTCCAGCGGTATCGACGCGGCGCCATGCCGGCCGGCTTACTCGCTTCCTGGGACGCAGAACTCGTTCAGCTGGGGAGCCGCGTCATTTTTGGACGGCTGCGCTTCATTCGTGCGTTCACGTCGTTTATGGAAGAGGCCTATACGCTCATCGAGGCCGTGGGTGAACGGCCGGAGGTGCACTACGAAACGATCGCGCAAATGGAAACCGTCGGGGGGGTCGACGAAATCGCGACTCTGTTTGCCGAAAAACTGGACCGAGCGAGCCACCGAGAGCGTGAACTGGGGCGCACGCTCGCTGGCCCACATCACGACGAACTCGTGTTTCGCCTGAACGACTTCGAGGTGCGGCGGTATGCCTCGCAAGGACAACACCGGCTCTTCGGACTCGCACTACGCCTCGCCCAGTATTTCTATCTGAAACAGCAGCTCGGTGAAGAACCTATCCTCTTACTGGACGACCTGTTCGGCAGTCTCGACGGGAGGCGTACGGATATCGTACTCAACCTCTTAACGGATGGCGCTGTAGGGCAGTCGATTATCACCGCCACAGGAGAGGCGCCGTTTACAGATCGCGTCCCTTTTCATCTACCTGCCCATCGCATTCAGTATGTGGAACAGGGAAGGGTGTGGCCACGATCGGAGCCAATGGTTCGGTTGTAAACGTGCCGGCGGCGAACATATCGGCGGGGAAGCCGTTTTCTGAAAGATACGGGGCGTTGGCGAACGGGGTACGGTGCAGGACCCACGGCTCCAACACGGATCGCTCGCTCCGGATGTCTAAGGTGTTACTGCCCTACCACCGGCAGCTTATCCCATCGCACCACACTTCATTCGAAGTGAAACAGGATCATATACTGCCATGAACACGAAATTCATGAAATCTCGCATACGGTTGGCCATCGTCCTCCTCGCCATTTTACTTTCAGGCTGCGTATCGGTAGAACAGAGTCTGGTCACAGGTAATAAACGAGCATTCGGGTACACGTGGGGGCAAGAGGTTCAGATCGGAAAAGAATCCGACCCTTCCATTGTTGCGGAATTTGGGGTCTATGATAACGCACAGATTTCAGCCTACATCGAAAACCTAGGCCAGGAGCTGCTGGCTGTAAGCCACCTGCAGCGGCCGGAAACGCCCACCGAGATGAAGAGTACGGCGTTCACCTTCCGGGTGCTCGATAGCCCGGTGGTTAACGCTTTCGCCCTGCCCGGTGGTTACGTGTATGTGACGCGCGGGCTGCTGTCATACCTCGATAATGAGGCCCAATTGGCCGTCGTGCTCGGGCACGAAATCGGGCATGTGGTTGGGCGTCACGCATCGAAACGCGCCGCTCAGCAGCAAATCGGACAGTTGGGGCTCATCGTGGGGGCCGTCGGAGCACAGACGATCTTCGGTGGAAATGCCGCTGAAAGTGTGTTGAATACGGCCGGCTCGGCGGCAGGACTGCTTTTCCTGCGCTACGGGAGAGACGACGAGAGGGAGTCGGATGATCTGGGGGTTGAATATGCGTCGATACTCGGGTATGAGTCCGGAGAAGGCTCCCGCTTCTTCCGCTCGCTCCTTCGTATCCAGGAAAAATCGGGACAAAGCATCCCCAGCTTCACGTCCACACACCCGGATCCAGGCGAACGCGAGGCTACCATCCAGCGAATGGCGTCGGAATGGGCCGAACAATACACGATGGACAAAGTCGAGCGCGACAGCTATCTAGCTCGGCTGGACAACCTGGTCGTTGGAGACGACCCGCGTCAGGGATACGCCGAGAATAGCGTCTTTTATCACCCCACCCTCAAATTCCAGTTTACGTACCCCTCCGGCTTCCAGATGATCAATCAGCCGACGCGCGTCGTCGTCCTCGAGCCCAATCAGAAAGCCATCATCATCTTCTCGATGGCGCAGGATGTGACCACGGCACGTGACGCTGGCGCAAAATTCGCCGCCCAGGAGGGCATCACGGTCATCAACCAGGGCGCCGCTACCACCAATGGCCTCCCCTCCTACGAGATCATGGCAAAAGCCGCGGCCGAAGATGGCTCTGAATTTCAGCTAAAACAACGCTACGTCGAATACGGCGGCACGGTCTACTCCTTCCTCGGCTATGCCGCGGCGGCGGACTATGACACGTATGCGCCGGCCTTCCAGACCACCTTTGGCGGCTTCAAGGCCCTGACGGATCAGAAAAAAATCAATGTCCAGCCAACCCGCATCGACATCACCACAACGACACGCAGCGGGGCATTCAGCACGTTTCTGCCCAGTCCCCTCCCCCGCGGTTTCAGCGATCTTGATATCGCTATCATGAATCAGGTAAACCTCGATACTCCGATCGGCCCGGGTGTGAAGCTGAAGATTCCCCGTTAACCCGTTCCAACCCATGAAGCCACAACCCGAGCAAGCCGAGTTCATACCCGCTCACCTCTCTCCGTATCTGGACGTTGTTCGGACTCTGTTTCTCGAATATCGGGCGGAGGTAGACGCAGAGGCCTGCTTTCAAACCTTCGAGGCCGAACTCGACTCACTACCGGGACGGTACGCACCGCCGGAAGGGGTGTTGGTTCTGGTAGAATGGGAAGGTAACCCGGCGGCGTGCGCGGCGCTTCGACCACTTTCCGATGGCGCTTGCGAACTCAAACGCGTCTATGTGCGGCCGGCGTACAGAGGTAAACAACTGGGCAAACTACTCGTCGAACGCTTCATAGAACGCGCAAAAGTGTTGGGCTACAGCGAAATACGCCTGAATACCCTGCCGACGATGACATCGGCCATCGCACTGTATGAGTCGCTCGGATTTCAGGCGATAGAACCACCCCTCACGGCTGATTCTACGCCAGCCCTGCTGTACTTCGAGAAGACCCTCGCCGAGATTACCTCCTGACACACGGTCACATCCTTCAGGAGGAGCATGACGTTGGATTCAACGGCCACACACCCGCTGTGTCGGGGAGCCCTTGTCCAAAATAATCATATGTCATTACATATGTGTTTTAATAATTGCACCGTGACGTCACACACGTTACCTGGTTGATGGGTTGAGGGCAGCGCTACGATGCAACACCCGGAGAAGACGTCTGCTTCCGCCCTTCGGGGAGCCCTACGGGAGGGAGTCAGTCGCACCTTCCATCGGCAGGATTTTCCTTCTGCCAGCTCGATTAAGCACCCGCGATCGACAAAAGACGGCCAGGGGCTGCGGACGGAGTGATGGTATCCGATTTGCATTTTCGTGCGAAGTAGCGTCAGGATGTTTTTGATAGACGCCGCCTGCCTTATGTGTCGATTCAGCGGTCCTCTTCGCTCTTTTGCTCGTGGGAACCGCCGCATCGCGCCTCGAAAACCGCCCCCGTCCGCATGAAATCCACAGAAAACCCGATCATTAATGTCGTAAGTGAAAACACTTAAAGGCTGAATCGCGATGGCCGATCCCTGGGAGAGTGGGTGATCAGACGTGCCCGACAGTATCAAAGCCTTACCGTAGCCAAGATGCGTAGCTTCAAACTTGTCATAACTCTTCTGATTGCTAGCCTGTGGCTAGCGCCGCTGGTTGTTGCTCAGAGCGAGACACAAAACGTGACAGTGGTCGTTCAGGAGATTAATGAGATCACCGTTTCAGCTGCGACCCTGACCATCACGATCAATTCAGCGACGGCCGGCAGCGCGCCCGACGATGCGACCGACCTCACGACAACGTACAACATCACGAGTAATGGGGCGAACAAGAAGATCACCGGGCAGCTGGATGTAGACTATGCAGCCGGCATCAGCCTCGCTATCGAATTGACGGAACCAGCTGGTGCCACATCAGCCGGAGAAGTCACCCTGACGTCGGGGAGTGCATCAGACCTTGTTACAGGCATTACGCGTGTCACCGGAATGGCACTGCAAATCAAATACACGGCAGCGGCAACCGCTGCCGCCGTGCCCAATGAGCCTGCCGGCGAGACGCATACGGTCACCCTTACGATTACAAATATTTGAGCCGCATCCTGCTGCTCTTCACTTCAACCACGATGCCCGTCGAGGTATGTTATCCGCTCTTCAATACGCTTCCTGGTAATAAAGCGGCCTTGATTTTCAGAATAACGGGTTTTCATTTCACGTAGACTCCGCAGCCATAAACTGACTGCGTAGTATGGGCGCATTCACATCAGCGTCTTGATCGCATTTCTTCTGCATACCGCGGGATGAATCCCGCCGAGCCAAGTTCACACAAACTGAATGAATCGAAAGCTGGCTTTCGCCGCCGCGGGGCCCGGTGTGTTGGCCTTGTTGCTGGGGGTGGGTTGGATGAACGAAACACCCCCGTTGTCGCTTACCGTGGTGGGAGGCAACCCCACACTCACTATCGTTTCGGCCATTGCGGGATCACAACCTCAATCGGTAACGAATACCGCAACCAGGCTCGATTGGTCGACCAACGGCACCCAGAACGCCTTCAAAATAACGGTTTCCACGGCCTGTCCCGGTCAGTCCTTTTCCTTGTACCTGGTAGCGACAGGCGTGGTGGAGGGGACTGCCCAACCAGAACGGTCGCTTGCAGACGGGATGGCCGCCATTGATCTCATACAATCGATTGGCAAGAGTGTAATAGGAAGCGGGACGCTTCAGTACCGTGCTGAAGCCACGGCTGCGCAGGGAACGAGTGCAGCCAATGGGGATGACGTTCATACGATTACATTTACACTGACGGCACAATAAGCATTAAAACCCTATGTCGACGATGCGACGCAGCCTTCTCTTGCTTCTCTTCTGTATGGCAGCCGATGCGCGTGGTCAGATCTCGCTTCGAACCGGACTCGCTCAGGATAAACCGGTGAAGCCAGGAATGATCTACCACGCTGAGATCCTCATCAGAAACGATACGGCACAGCCGCAAGAAGCGAAGATATATCAGACCGACTATCTGTTTTACGCCGATGGCACCAATGAATACGGTGAACCTGGATCGACGCTGCGCTCGAATGCTACCTGGATCGACTTCAGCCCTGCCCTCCTCCTTATTCCCCCGGGCGAAACCATACCCGTCAACTATTCGGTGACGGTACCCGAGTCGGTGGGTGGGGAGCCCTTGTCTGGCACGTATTGGAGCATGTTGATGGTAGAGCCTATACAGGCTGGAGACTCCGAATCGCGTCTGCCCAGGAAGCCTCAAGCGGTTGAATATGGTGTACGCCAGGTAATGCGTTATGGGGTTCAAGTGGCCACGCACATCGAGGAACAGGCGCGCTATGATGTCTCATTTACGGGGGTTGATTTGATCGCCGAGGCGGATGGCCGCAAGGTGTTGGAAGTCATAATTGAAAACACCGGAGACGCGATGATCAGTCCGTCCGTCTGGGTAGAGATCTACGATGCGGCCGGCAGCGAGAAGGAGCGCCTCATGGGGAGTTCTTTCCGGTTATATCCAGGCACATCGGTCATGCAGCGCATGGAGTTAAACCACCTCGCGAAGGGCAACTATGAGGCACTCATTGTTGTCGAGGCCGCTGGCGACTACATCGTTGGAGCTCAGTATACGCTCGTCTTATAACAGTGGGAAACTGCCAAGGATATATCGCGTCCCGTATCTTCCTCCTTTCATTCCTGTCGATCAGCGTGGCGGTGGGGTCAACAGCGACTGGACAGATGAGTCGCGGGGTGCGGGTAGATGTCGCCGGCGCTACGTTCGTGGAGGCGGTGCCCGGAGAGGTATACACCGCCGTTTTTCGAGTCAGTAGCACCGATCCGGAAAAGCGCCTTGTTGTTTCCGCGGTCGAAGTGCCAGATGGCTGGCGCGCCATCATCCCCCCCTCCGAGTTCATGGTCGCCGCCCGGGATTCCATCTCTCGCCTGATCAGTTTCAAAGTGCCAGAAAAGGCGGAACCGACGCCTTATGTGATACGGCTTACCGTATGGTATGACGGAGACGCTGAATCTTCCGCCGAGGCGGAAGTAGAGGTGTCCGTCCGTCCGTCGAGCCTCGCTGATATTCAGATTACTGAATTCCCGCGTCATGTGCGCGCCGGCGAACCCATCCGGGCCACCATTCTCCTCCATAATCGCGGTAACAGAGAGATCACCGTCCTGCTAAGCGCCAGGGGGAATTTAAACTGGAAATCAACCCTCGAGGCCTCCTCGATCGAGCTTCCTGTCGGGGGATCACGTCAACTTGCTCTGGTCGTTGAAACGCCACGTCTAATTCCTGTCACGACACACTATGCGTTGCGAGTCGAGGCCTCGGTACGGGATGCCCCCGAGCATACGGTGGACGCGTCTACACGTATTGACGTGATTCCCCGAGCCCCGCACGTCCCGCGAGTCGCTCGCGAATACCCACTGGCGACCACCCTGCGAACGACCGGGGATCAACGCGGAGCCGGAACGCAGTTGGAAGTGACCGGTCGGAGCCGGAGCCCAGGGGGGACTACAATGGATATTTTATTGCGCGCACCCGATCGGCGTGACCGCTCGTCCTTTGGGCTACGTGATGAATATCGGCTGGCATTTTCAGGAGATAAAGGCTCCCTACGACTTGGTGATCAAACGCATGTACTGTCGCCACTAACCGAATGGGGCCGGTATCTGTTCGGTGCAGGCGGAGAAACGAGTGTCGGGCGCTTTGGGATTGGCGCCTTCCACGGTCAGGGCCGGCAAACGGTCGGGGAACAAGGCCAACAGACCGCTTTTGTGCGTTACAGGCTCAATTCGATAACAGAATTGAGCGCTAACGCCCTTCGTCGGACAGGTTATGTGGAAGGGCAGGCCGTTACACTACGCGGCGTAGTCAGGCCGGCACTCAACACACAGATCGACACCGAAGTGGGGGTCGGACGTCGACTGGGGAAGTTGACCAAAGCCGCCTCATTTGAACTAGTCGGCAACCAGTCCCTGATTGCGTACGGAGCCCGTCTGGTCCATGCCGATCCACTATACCCGGGCTACTACAGCGATCTTGACCTCGGTTCAGCGAATCTCATCTTCAGACCCGTGCGCTGGTTGCGTTTCGAGGGCAGTTGGCGGGCCGAGTCGCGAGGCTTTGAAAGCGAATCCATCGCGGACCCGGCGAATCGAACGACTCGAGCCTATCGATTCGGAGGTGGGTTATGGCGCCGGGTTGCTCAGCGATCGGCATTTTTTGACGTGTATTATGACGACCAGGTTCAGCATGTAGCCCAACAAGATCGCACCTACACGGCCATACGTGTCTCGTCCGGCTTCACGGCGCAGGGCTTTGGTTTGACAGGCGTATTCGAGCAAGGGCAAAATCGATTAAAAAGCTCGGGCATTGATAACACGGGCACGTACCAACGCATCGAACTGCGCTCCCGCATCGAAATGCCCCGGATTGCCTATAACTTGTCCGTAGAACATCTCGACGGTCAAACACGCTACAGCGCTCGCCAGCAGCAGCGCTGGCTGGCGAACATAAGCGCTAATGTCACCCTTTCAGGGCGGTCGCGTATGGATGTGAGCTTGTACACGAGTATAGAAAAGAACTCACGTCTGCCCGAATACACCCAGGCAACGATTGGTTACGACCATCGCCTACCCTTTGGTCATATCATTTCGTTTAAAACACGCTACAACACATTCGGCGGCGGCATCAAGCATGGTAGCAGCGACTATGCGTTGAGCTATACGGTTCCGCTGGATGTGCCCACTTGGAGGGAAGCTTCGCCTAAAATGATTTCAGGGCGCGTCATCGATGGAGAGACCGGCTTAGGGATATCCGACGTGTTGCTGAGGCTTGGAAAAAACCACACGCTCACCGACACGGAGGGGAAATATCAGTTCCTTTACCCGAGTGCGGGCACACACTACCTGTTTATCGACCGCTCCACCATAGGTCTGGATCGCCTCCCGACACAAGCGCTCCCGATTGAGCTGGCCATAAGCGACAAAGTGACGGAACTTGATATAATGATAGTCCGCAGCGTATCCATATCAGGTCGAGTCCGGCAGTATTTCTTTGTCGAAGGGCCAGAGGGGGGTAATGGCATTCAGCAGTCAGGAGGATTGGCTGGCATCCGTGTCGAGATCAGCAACGGACCCGAACACTTCGTCCAGACGACGGATCGGAGAGGCCAATTCTCGTACACCGATCTGCGTCCGGGTCGCTGGACCCTGACGATAGAGCCGGCCTCACTTCCACTTAATCATTATATAGAACTCAAAAAAAACGAGTACGACCTGGCGCCAGGTGCCAATCAGCATGTTGATATTAAAGTCCTTCCAAAACGGAAACCAATTCAGATTGTGCAAACGGGCGTGCTCGAATTAAAACCGGTCGCACCACCCTCAGCGGGTCGTGTGATTGCACCGACGGCCGGCGAAGAGGGAGGCCAGAACGGGCTACCACTTATGAAAAGGCCCGAAGAGCGGACAGAATGGCCTGTTGGCCAGCTCTTTCTGGAATACCGTATTTTGGACAAGGCGGGCACTCGAGGCGTAGGGGAGGTGTATACGGCATTTGATGCGGAGGATGGAACGCTGGTCCATCTGATGGTGTTGCCCTACGGCTTGCGTCACGATAACGAAGCACGCCGGCGCTTTGTCCAGGAAGCGAGGGGAGCTTCCACCCCCGATCAGTCAGGTCTCTGCGCAATCGTCTCCCCGAGAGAGACCAAAGAGAACTACCTTTTTGTTCAGATGGCCACCTGCTCCGAGGTAGTGCCCGTGGCGCACGGGCAAGAGGTCCAGCAGGACCAAACCAGGCCGAGTGAAGGATCGCGCCTGGTGGAGCCGATGCCCCTCTGGCTCAAGTTTGTATTCATGGTAGGCTTACTATTGCTTTTCCTGCATCTTGCGGGGCGTTTGCGTGAAGCGAGGAAGGGTTGATAGGAATTGTTCGTTAGCGGAGGGCCGGAATCAGGGACCGCTTCCACGCCATGTATCGCCAGCTCCTCACGGACGGCTGGAACATTGGCGCACAACTTCGATTGATCCGCACCATACCCAGCCCTGCTCCTCCGCCATGCCCTTCTCTCCGGTACTTGACATCAAGATGCTCGAACAGCCCGACGATGTCACGTGCGGTCCGACGAGTCTTCAGGCGGTCTATCAGTACTTCGGCGACCCAGTCCAGCTTGAGGAAGTGATCGGCTCGGTGGAAAATCTGGAGGAGGGGGGGACGCTGGCGGTTTTTCTCGGGTTGGATGCACTCCGTCGCGGGTTTCAGGCGCAGATCTACTCATACAACCTCAAGATTCTGGACCCGAGCTGGGATTTGTTGCCTAATGAAACGCTGATTCTAAAGCTGAAAGATCAACTCCGTTATAAAACGGGAAAGAAGTTTAAAGCAACGACGGATGCCTACATCGCTTTCCTCGAAGCCGGAGGCAGCTTTCTCTTCGAGGATCTGACCCATGAACTGCTGCGACGGTATTTCGACCGTCGGCTTCCAATCCTCGCCGGACTCAGCGCCACCTACCTGTACGCCTGCACTCGAGAGTACACCAACCATCTGGATCAGTCTGTATACGATGATCTCAAAGGAGAGCCGATGGGGCACTTCGTGGTGCTCTGTGGTTTCGAAAACGGCTCCGTGATCGTTGCCGATCCCTACAAGCGTAATCCGCTTACAGGCCAGAGTTACTACAAGGTCGGCCTGAATCGTCTCGTGAATGCCATCATGCTGGGCGTCGTGACGTACGATGCCAATCTGTTGATGATATCCCCACTCTCGTCTCCATGAAAAAGCTCGTCGTAGTACACTACCCTAAACTCTGGACGCTCGATGTGCCAGGCGTCGAGGTCGTGTCCGCCAAGCAATACCTGACCAATCCCGAATTCGCCGCGCTCAAGAACGTACGGGTGTTTAACCTGTGCCGGAGCTACAGCTACCAGTCGCGCGGCTATTATGTCTCGCTTCTCGCCGAAGCGCGCGGCCACAAGGTAATCCCAAATGTGAAGACCATTCAGGACCTGAAGAACCCGTCGGTGGTACGTGTTGAGTCCGACGAGCTGGACGATCTCATTCAACGGAGCCTCCGACGGATCAAGGGGGAGGAGTTCGTGCTGAGTATCTACTTCGGTAAAAACATTGCGACGCAACACGACCGGCTCAGCCTCGAGCTATACAAACTGTTCCAGGCGCCGTTGCTGAGGGCTCGTTTTACGTGGAGTAAGAGCTTGAAAAAATGGATCTTACAGAGCATTCGCGCGATCGACCGCAGTGAGATTCCAGATAGTCATGTGGATTTCGTCCAACAGACGGCGCGGCAGTACTTTGCCAAGAAACGGTACGATAAAACGAAGGCGAGCGAATTCCTGTACGACCTCGCGATACTGGTGAACCCCGAGGAGAAATCGCCGCCGTCGGACCCCAAGGCCATCCAGAAATTCGTCGACGCCGCGGAAAAACTGGGTTTCAGCGTCGAATTGATTACGCGAGAGGACTACAGCCGAATCGGCGAGTTCGACGCCCTGTTTATCCGTGAAACCACAGCGGTCGATCATCACACGTACCGGTTTGCGAGCCGGGCTTCGTCCGAAGGGATGGCCGTGATCGACACGCCGAAGGCCATTCTTCGTTGCGCGAACAAGGTCTATCTGGCGGAAGTGCTCCAATTGGCCAAGATCCTCACGCCGAAAACAGTCATCGTACATGCGGACAATCTGGATACGTTAGAGAAAGAATTGGGGCTTCCGTGCGTCCTGAAGCTGCCGGATTCGTCGTTTTCGGTGGGTGTGAAAAAGGTACAAACGTCGGCGGAGCTCAAAGCGGAAGTGGACCGGATGCTCAGTGAATCCGAGCTGGTGATCGCTCAGGAGTATTTACCGACTACTTTTGACTGGCGGATTGGCATCCTGGACGGCAAGCCGTTGTTCGCCTGCCAGTACTTCATGGCGAAGGGGCACTGGCAGATTTATAACTGGCATGGGGAGAAGGAGGATATCATGGGCGAATATGCAACGATCCCGGTAGAACACGCTCCGCCGGCTATCGTAGAGGCCGCATTAAAAGCCACGAACCTGATAGGCGATGGCCTGTTCGGGGTGGATCTGAAGGAAATTGATGGCAAGCCCTATTTGATTGAGGTAAACGACAACCCGAATATCGATGTCGGGGTCGAAGACAATGTGCTGAAAGACGAGCTTTATGTCCGTATCATCCAGGCCTTAAAAACGCGCATAGAAGCCAAACTCGGTATTGCGCATGCCGCTCAACCGTCGTCACGGCCTGTTTGAGGCCTTCGGGGTCGAACTCGAATACATGGTGGTGGACCGCGATACCCTCGCGATCCGCCCGATTGTCGATGCCATGTTATTTGCGGTGTCGGGCACGTATGATGACATCGAAAATGGCGCCATCGGCTGGTCGAACGAGCTCGTGAATCATGTCATCGAGCTTAAAACCAACGGGCCAGCACCCACCCTTGCCGGCTTATCGGCGCTGTTTGCCGCTAACGTCCAGGCCGTGAACGACCATCTGGCGCCGTTTGGCGCCATGCTGATGCCGACCGGAGCCCATCCGTTCATGGATCCGTTCAAGGAGACACAGCTCTGGCCGCACGAATTCAACGAGGTCTACCAACTCTACAACGAGATATTCGATTGCCGGGGACACGGATGGGCGAACCTCCAGAGCACTCACATCAACCTGCCGTTTGATGGAGACGACGAGTTCGGTCGGCTACACGCGGCCATTCGCCTCCTGCTCCCCATCATCCCGGCGCTAAGTGCCAGCACACCCCTGCTGGATGGGGCGTATACCGGATTCTTAGATAGCCGGCTCGAGACCTATCGGCATAACCAGAAACGGATTCCTGCAATCGCCGGCAAGGTGGTCCCGGAGGCGGTTTTCACGCAGGCCGACTACCACCAGCGAATCTACCTCCCGATCCAGGAAGGTATCGCGCCCTTTGACGGCCAGGGCATCCTGCAATCCACGTTCATGAACTCGCGTGGAGCGATTGCTCGATTTGACCGCAGCGCGATCGAAATCCGCATCGTCGACATTCAGGAGTGCCCGGCCGCCGATCTGGCCATTACCGCCGGGATCGCGGCGGTCACCAGGGCGCTCGTGGATCAGCGCTGGTGTGGCTACGAGGCGCAGAAGCGCTGGCATGAGGACGATCTTGCGGCCCTCTTCCTCGACGTGATCTGCACCGGCGAACGCACCATCATCCGCGACCAAGCGTATCTGGCGACAATGGGCCTATCGGCCCTCTCGGCCGATGCCGGCAGCGTGTGGCAGCACCTCTTCGAGCAGGTCCGGGCTGATGTGGAACCCGAGCTGGTTGATGTGCTGGAGGCCGTGCTGGCCCGAGGCTCACTTTCGAGTCGCATCATACGTCGGCTGGGCGCAAAACCGACGCCGGCGGCCATCCGCGAGACGTACCGAGAACTTGCGATGTGCCTGGCGGAGAATAGGCTGTTCGATGCCTGAGGCCAGGCAAAGGAGTCAAACACTGTTCATAGCTCCTGTTCGCGGTCTCCGTACAGCGTACGCGTTCTGAGTTTGTGTGCGAGATCGAGCGATCGCTTGATGCGGGTTTCCTCTCTCCTGGCGCTGGTGACGTAATAGGCCATCGAGCGCTGACGGCCGGGGGTGAAGCTGTAAAAACGTTCCGCGGCCTCGTCGTCCAGTTCCAGCACTTCGGTAAACTCGATGCCCAGTTCGATGCGGTCGGGTTCGGGGTCCGGCATGAGTTCGATCATGACGATATCGCCAGGCCGGGCTTTGATGTCACGCAGGATGGGTAATCCCACGACCAGGAACCGTTCCCCATCGGCATTACCCAGGATGGCGCGGTTAAACGGTCGGCCATTCAACGTGGCGATGACGCGTTTAACTCCGGCGCTTCGATATCCATCCGCGATCTCCGGCGGGATCAGGAGGTAGTGGGAGTTGTATCCCCCGATTTGCCGTAATACAGCCGCGGCAAAGGGTTCATTGGACGGCGGAGCCATGGGAAATCGACTCGGTGGATAGGTGGACACTATGTGGAATGGGCCTAAATTAACCCGGCCGCACTAGATTTCGTTTCACCGCGAAACGCGGCGTAGACGCCGTGAACGTGCGCACTCGGCATGCGTTGTAGGAGACACGCTTGCGCGGAGTCCACTGTACTACTCGTTGTCTGATAGTCCCCCGAGATATCACCTATGCCGAAACGCGTAATTCGCGATCTGTGGAATCGCCACTACGAACCGCTTGAAGGTAAACTTCGGCCGGGCTGCGAACCGCGCCTGTACCTGCACGAACGCCAGGTAGGAAATGCGGTCGTTCTCGTGCATGGTTTGACCGACTCGCCATACTACGTGGATGCCGTTGGCCGTCAATTGCATGCAATGGGTTTCGACGTCCTCCTGCCGCTCCTGCCGGCGCACGGACTCAAAGCACCGGATGGGATGAAAGGCGTAACTCCCGAGCAGTGGATGCGGGAAGTGGACCTCATCACCGAACTGGCCGTACGCCTGGCTCCGCGTGTATCGATCGGAGGGCTTTCAACCGGCGCCACCCTCGGCGTGTACAAGGCGATCACGGCGCCCGAGATGATCACAGGAGGACTGTTTTTGTTCTCGGCCGCACTGGACTTGGCCGGCCCGTTGGGAAACTTCACGGAAACGCTCCTCCGGTTTACGCCCCTCGTCAAGTACATGGCTGATCGCCAGGATCGCGAGCATCCGCTCATCGGGATCAATCCCTATCGTTATTCGCGCCACGACTATGAAGGCGCGGCGGCGCTGGCCCGCCTCATAGGGTATATCGAAGACCGGTATCCGGACCGGGAGAAGTACGCGGACATCGCGCAGCCCCTGTTTGTCGCCCACTCGGAAGCCGATACGGTCACGGATATAGGCGAAGTGGAACTACTGGTTTCTCATCACACCGGTGGCGAGGCCACCACCTGCTTCTACCGAATCCCAAAGGAGCGAGGTGTGCGGCATGCTTCGCTTGTTTTGGAGAAGGATGTACTCGCGCCGCACGGGCCAGCGGGTGAACCGCTCGTGCTGGAGGCGCGGAATCCGGATTTTGGCACCATGATGGAGTGCGCGGCCGCGTTTGTAAAGACGCATCTCACGTGAACCACTCGGCATTATCGTCCAGTTGGCGGCGGCCGATACTTCAACAGATACAGCGGGCCCCGGCCCGTAAACTCTGTTCGACAGCCAGCAAATCATGGAAAGCCGTCTTATCTCCCGGGACAAACGAGTGATTGTCTTCGACGTGGGTGGGGTTCTGATCGACTGGAACCCGCGGTATCTCTATCGCCGGCTATTCGGGTCCGATCTCGAAGAAATGGAGTACTTCCTGAGGCATATCTGCTCAGCGGAATGGAACGAGCAGATGGATCGGGGCATCACGTTCGAGCGGGCCATCGCCGAGCGTATTAAAGAATATCCCGCCTACGATCCCTTCATTCGGGCCTATTATGCGCAGTGGGATGAGATGGTGGGGGGCCCGATTGACGAAACCGTACGCATTTTATCCAGGCTTCACGCGGGCGATAGTTACCTGTGCGCGCTAACCAACTGGTCCGCCGAGACCTTTCCAATCATGAAGCGTCGGTTCTCGTTTCTGTCTTGGTTCGAGGAGCTGGTTGTATCCGGGGAAGAAAAGGTAGCCAAGCCTGATCCGGCGATCTTCCATATCCTGTTGCGCCGCATAAAACGCAAACCGCAGCAATGCCTGTTTGTCGATGACAAGGCGGCCAATATCGAAGTGGCCGAGCAGCTCGGATTTCAAACGCTGCTTTATGAATCCCCGGAGCAGCTGGAGGGCGGATTGCAATTGATGGGAGTGCTCTAACGGGTCTATATCAGCCGCTGTAGTCCTTCTACGAGCCGGCCTACGCCTTCTTCTACCGTCTCGCTTAGGAGCGCTCCGAAGGCTACCCGGATATAACACCCGTCCATCATACCGAAGGCCGTGCCGGGAATGACCGCGACCCGATGCTCGCGAATGAGGCGCTCCACCAGGACCAGCGGAGCCAGCGGGGTATCCAGGCGCAGAAGCGCATAAAAGGCCCCATCCGGCGAGGGGATACGCACCCGCCCACCCAAAGGGGTCAGAGCGTTCAGCACCCGGTCGCGTAGCCGGCCCATCTCGGCGATAAAGGGCGTGCAGTAAGCCCGGCCGGCTTCCAGGGCGCCAGCGGCCGCGAGCTGGCAGACGATGGGTGCGCAGATGAGCATCGTGTCCTGTGCTTTCGCGATGGCCATATGGAGTGGCGCCGGAGCGCACATGTAGCCGATGCGCCAGCCGGCGAACCCGTAGGCTTTCGAGAGGGAGAATAACGAAATCGTATGATTGCCGGCCTCGGGTACACTACCGGGTGAAAAATGGACCGTGTTTCCGAAGGTAAAGTACTCGTAGGCTTCGTCGCTGATGTGGTATATGCCCCGCCGGGCGCAGACGGCATTCACAGCGCGAAGATCTGCCTCGGGATACACGGCGCCCGAGGGGTTGTTGGGTGAAACCGTCACGATGGCCCGGGTGCGGGGGGTGATGGCCTGTTCGATCCGTTCCAGGTCCAGCTGATAGCGCTCATCGGACGGAACGATCACGGGCTGGCAATCCAACATCGTGATCGCCATCTCGTGGTTGAAATAATACGGCGCCACCAGGATCACCTCATCGCCGGCACTGGCGATGGCAGCAAGCGCATTCATAAACGCCATGTTGCCGCCGGCGGTGACAAATAGCTGCCGCTCGTCCTCCACCACGATCTGATTCTCATGCGCCAACTTTTCCGTGATGCGCGCCCGGAGCGCCGGCATCCCCTGCACACTGTTGTAGAGATGGTTAGCGGGCGACTCCCAGAAGCCGGCCAGCGCCTCACGCGCCTGTGGGGGCGGGCCGTAATGGACTACTCCCTGGCCCAGTGAAATCGTTCCCGCGTTGTCTCGAATGAGACGGGCGACGATGGGTATAATGGGATCCTGAACGCGCTGCATGCGCGTCGACTGGGTGTGCGCCATGGGTCTGCCGAGGGTGTTCATGTAAGGGGAAGATACCTTTCGAGGAGGCGAAATACCCTACAAGGCGCATAAAATGGTGGGAAAAAACACCTACACGTCTGACTGGAAATGACCCGCAACTCTGTGTGTTATTGTTGAATCCACCTGTAGAGCGTCAGCATCCATGGCACCTCTGTCTCGACATAGTGTATCGTCTCACAATCGGTATCAGTTCTCAAATGCGCTACAAGCGCTGGAGGTATACCATGCACGCACGTCCTAAAGCCCTGCTATATGCATTCATGGGCTGGCTTATCCCCTACATCACTTCATCCGCCATCCACCCTTTGCGCGAGCAGGGGCATCCACTCTTCGATACCGTCATGCCACTCAGCATGGGGTTATGCGGCGTATTCTTTAGCTTGCTGTACCTGGGGTCCACCGAAGAAGCGTTCGCCCGTGAGGGCGTCATCTTTGGGATGCTGTGTTTCTCGGTTAGTTTTTCGATTGACCTCGCGATCGCTCTATTGGGACCGGCGCCTCTGTCGTTTTTTGGCTTTCTGACAGAAACGGGCATGACGTTCCTCATGTACCCGATCGTAATCGTGGGCATGGGGCTCCTGCTGGAGCGAAAGATGCGCGAGCGGGACCAGGCAGAGGCCCGTGCGCTGGCCGGGTAAGCAGTAGGCCTAGCGTCGGTGAGGCTGGGAGCAGGGTTCTGACGTCGCCAATTGGAACGTAATCGTTTCTGCGGCGCTGGCGCCAGAGCATGCCCAACGGCGCTTTCGTTCGTATCTTCCCGACGAAGTCTACGAACGAAACCGACGCCATGACCGAATCCCTGCCCGACGTAGCCTCAGTCGAGGTTATCCGATCGCAATTTCCGGCACTTCAGCGCCATCACGCCGGTCGACCTGTGGCCTATTTCGATGGTCCGGGAGGCACGCAAGTCCCCCGCCAGGTCGCTGAAGCGATGGTGGAGTACCTTTGCCATCATAACGCCAATACCCACTGGTGTTACCCGACAAGCGTCGAAACCGACGCGGCGCTGGCATGGGCCCGGCAGACACTGGGCGATTTCCTCAATGCGCGTCCCGACGAGGTGGTGTTTGGTAACAACATGACCTCGCTCACCTTCCACGTGTCGCGCGCACTTGGCCGGATGTGGGGTCCGGGAGATGAGATCGTGGTTACGGAGTTGGATCACCACGCGAACGTGGATCCGTGGAAAGCGCTTGCGCGCGAGCGAGGCGTGACCATCCAGACCGTCCGTATGAACCCCGAGGCCGGCGTCCTGGACATGGACGATCTCGCGGCCAAGATCGGCTCCCGCACTCGACTCGTTGCCGTCGGCGCGGCGTCAAATGCGTTGGGCACGGTGAATCCGGTCGCCCGCATTGGGGAAATCGCTCATGCGGCCGGCGCGTTGTATTATGTGGATGCTGTCCATTATGCGGCTCACAAGCTGGTGGACGTAGGCGCGTTCGATTGCGACTTTCTGGTGTGCTCGGCCTACAAATTTTATGGCCCACATGTCGGCGTGATGTATGGCCGCATGGAACTGCTGCAGGGGCTCGATGTCCCCAAGTTGCTCCCCGCTCCGAACACGGCGCCGGACCGGATTGAGACCGGCACTCAAAACCACGAAGGGATCGTTGGCGCGGCTGCAGCGGTGAATTTTCTGGCCGGCCTCGCTCCGGACGCCGGTGGGCGACGCGAACGTCTCGCTGGTGCGCTTGAGGTCCTTCATCACCGCGGTATCGAGCAGGTACGCCGGTTGTGGGAAGGACTGGGTCGGATCTCCGAGGTCCGGCTGTACGGACAACCGCCAGATGGGTCGCGCACCTCCACGGTCGTCTTTACCGTGCGGGGCCTTCCCGCCGAGGAGGTCGCCCGCCGGCTTGTGGACTCCGCGCTGTTTGCATCCCATGGAGACTTCTACGCCATGACCGTTATTGAAAAATTAGGACTGGCGCCCGATGGTCTGGTGCGCATCGGCTGTGCCTGCTACACGACCGACGAGGAAATCGATCGGCTCATCGAAGCCATTCAGGCTATCACGCGGTAGCGAAGCGGTTTAAGTACTTGTAAATAAACAGTTTAGGGTCACAAATTAGGCACTGTTCCCGGGCATGAAATGCAGTAGGTATAATGCTTTGTTTTTGTGATACTTATGGGAAAGATAGCCCGATAAAACGTTCCTGAGCATCCCGCGCTGTATACGTACACGGTTTGATCGATTTTATGAGCCTCATTTTTTAAGGGATGACCAGGATTTATTTCCATCTTTTTTATAGCCCGTTATGTGAGCTGTTCGGTGCCTGAAATACGGTCCCGGGGGTGTCGTTGACGGAGCACAACACAGGAATCGATGCGATACCGAAAGACGCGCGCTCGAACAAGTTGGGTCTTGTGCCAGATGGTGTGGCTGGTACTGGCTGTTGTGCCGCAGGCGTGTCGGGGACAGGACGCGCCGGCGCCATCGGACGTAGCCGCGGCGCAGGGGGGGAGCGGGACGGTTGACTTTGCCGGCCTGGTTGCCCGGCTTTCCGAGGAGAGCGGGTACTTCGACACGGACAACCTGATATCGAATGAGACCTCTTACCTCCATGTACTTGGAGCGATGCGCCGGCAGGGCATTGAGGGGGGGGCCTACCTGGGTGTAGGGCCGGGGCAGAATTTTTCGTACATCGCACGACAGCGGCCGAGCATCGCGATCATCCTGGATATCCGGCGCGACAACCTGCTACTTCATCTTCTATACAAAGCGCTCTTCGAATTGTCGGATGATCGCGCAACCTATCTGGCGCTTCATGTGGGGCGCACCGTACCCGAGCGGCCGCCCGTCACCCTGGAAGCCCTGCTCGACGCGATCGAAGCCCAGCCCCGAGAGGTAGCGGTGGAGGACGAGGCGATCCGCCGGGTGCTTGATGCCGTCCGGTCGTTTGGTGTTCCCCTGGACGAGGCGTCCCTTGATACCATCGAGCGGTTTCACCGGCAGTTTATAGCCGCAGGCCTCCAGTTACGGTTTACAAGTCACAACCGATCGCCGCGATCCTATTATCCCACCTATCGCCAGCTTATGCTGGGGCAGGACCTCGACGGCCGGCAGGAGCACTACCTCGCGAGCGAAGAGGATTACGCGTTTCTTCGGGACATGCAGCGCCAGGACCGGATCGTCCCGGTGGTAGGGAATTTTGCAGGGCCGCATGCTCTGCGGGAGATCGGGGCGTATTTGAGGGAGCAGAACGAAACCGTTCGTTTGTTTTACACATCGAATGTCGAGTTCTACCTGGTATCGGATGGGATCTTCAGCACGTACCTGGAGAATGTGCGCGCCCTGCCGCTCGATTCTACCAGCGTGTTCGTTCGCAGTCTCTTTAATCGATTTAGTTACGAACATCCGCAGAGCGTCTCCGGCCATATCAGTACGCAGTTGATGCAACCCATTCTGCCGACGCTGGCATCTTTCGACGCCGGCGCGCTGCGAAGCTACAGCGACCTGGTGTTCCTGCATCTGATAGACATGAAGGAGTGACCCGTATGGCGATCGACAAAAAGCCCAACCTGTTCATCGGTTCGTCGACGGAGGGGCTACCCGTCGCACGCGCCATCGGCCGGCTCGTGGAGGATCGGTTGGATGTGAAAGTGTGGGAAGACGCCTTTTTCCCTGGCGATCATCCGCTGGATGGCTTGCGACGCGAGGTGCTCCGGTCGGACTTTGCACTGATGGTCGCGACGCCGGATGACGTGATCGAATTGCGACAACAGGTCGGGTATTCGGCTCGGACGAACATCTTGTTCGAACTGGGCCTCTTCATGGGTGCGCTTGGGCGGAGCAAGAGCCTGATGCTTGTCATAACCGACAACCGGGGGGGCGAACGACGCGAGGTGCTGCTACCCTCGGATCTGAATAGCATCACCCAGTTACGCGCGACCCTGGAGCGCGGGTTGGAGTACGACGAGTCGCTCAGTCGCGTGGCCACGCAACTCGTCCAGGCGATCGAACGCGCCTCGAAGACACTGGAGATCACGCTCCTGCCGTCGACGTCCCTTGCCATTGGTTACTTCAATAACTTCGTGCTGCAGGTGTGCCGGAAGTTATATGGTCTGAAGGATTTCAGGATCGCCGATCAGGTGGTGGATCTCACCGGGGACATGTTCGATTTCCACATCGTGTTGCCCAACGAAGGCTCCGATGCCTCGCACGAGGGCTTCGCGAAGTTCGTCCGGCTGAATCGGTTGACCCGCGTCGAACTGGAGGGCGAGTCGAAGTCCCGCACCTTCCCGTTTTTCGTCGACTCAACCCTGAGAAATGGCCGGGCGGCATTATACGACTATCCGACGACGCTGCGAGCGGCGCGGGAGGCGATTCTGCTGGCAGTGCCCGAGAACGCGACGGACGAGGAGATTCAGGAACTGGAGCAGCGGGAGATTGTGAACTTTGAGCGGACATTGCGCATGCTCCTGCGCCGGCCGGCGGCCGCAGACTTCCGGGACAACGTGCACATCCTGTACCTCAACGAACTGGACGATGCGGCGCCGTGATTCAGCCGGCCGGTGCGCTGGAGTATAGAGCGAGAAAGAACTGGACCTTGCCGATCGGCTCCACGTGGTGCGGCACATCCGGGACGACCACACCCGGATGCTCGGGGTCTACCAGAATTGTCTGCGGTGAAGGTGAGTCGATGCAGTATCGGAGCGAGCCCTCCATCACATGGATGCGTGCCCACACGCCGGATTTGAGCTGGTGTGCCTTGAGCAACGCCGGCGGCACCGTGTCCTGATCGAACAACGGCGAGTGGTGATGGAGTACGAACTGATCGGGCAGCTCCATCCGGTCGCAGAGGATGCAGGAGAGTGGGGCGCCGATCATCGAAGCACGGCCTTCCGAGGTAACGGCCCAGGGTCGCTCGAAAAACGGCGGATTGTGACGGACATGTTGGTGGTGCCCGCAATCGAGCTCGGCGACCCAGTCGCCCTCGTCATCTAGATGGAAATCGGCGATGTGGCGTTCCATAGTTGATTCCGGTAGCGTGCGCAGGGCTATAAGATACGTCGCTGTTCGGCGCCGGGTACAAGTAAACGATAGGCGCGGAGCGCTCGCCACCGTTTTAGCCAGCGGGCGGCGCCCCAAAGGAGCAGGATGGGCCAGGTCATCAGTACGGCGCCAGCAGCAAACGCCGAGTTACCCTGTCCGAACCGATAACATACAAGCCCCCGGCGGCAATAACACGTGCTCGTTCCCGCTCGTCGGCGCCGCCAGGCCGTATGTCCGTCCCGCGTCCTGCCATGTTCGTCGAGATGGTGATAGCGCCGGGGAGGCCAGCGTTCGAAATGATTTCCGCTTCCTCCTCGTCGTTTCGGGCGTTGAGCACCCGGCAGGCGATCCCGGCTTCGCGCAAGGATTCGGCCAACGCCTCCGACTCGGCAACACTGGCCGTACCAACGAGGACCGGCCGACTCTGTGAGTGGTGAGCGGCGATATCATGGATCAATGCGCGTTGCTTCGCCGCACGGGTAGTAAAGATGAGATCGGGCTGATCGATGCGCTGGCAGGGCCGATGGGGTGGGATGGGGACAACGCGAAGGCCGTAAACGCGTGCCAATTCAGCAGCAGCCGGCCGGGCCGTCGCGGTCATGCGTTCGCGAAAAGAGGAAAGATCACCCACGACCGAGCCGGCCCCACTATGCACGAAATGGAGGTGTCGCCATCGACTCATGGGTGCCGGGGATAAAGTTATCCGCATTGCACGACCTGGGAGAGGAGAAGGATCCTGGGTGTCAAGATGGATAGGAATGTCATATATCGCACATATTTTTTACCTTAACTGCCGTTTCGCCCGAAATAGGATAGTCGGCCGGCATCTTATCGTCACTCCCGGCATACAAGAGGGTTGTTTTTAAGGCCAGTCATTCAACATGCATGTCCGAAGCGTCCGCCCTCATCCCATTTCCTGAAGCGCCGGCTGCTTCCCGGGCGTCGAACGAGGATCGCGAGCGGTCCAGACGCAGCATCGTCATTCGCGGTGCGCGTCAGCACAATCTCAAGAACATCGATATCGAGTTGCCGCGCGGCAAGTTGATCGTATTTACGGGACCATCCGGTTCGGGGAAGTCGTCCCTGGCGTTCGACACCATCTATGCGGAGGGGCAGCGGCGGTATGTGGAGAGCCTGAGTGCGTATGCTCGGCAGTTTCTGGAGCGGATGGACAAGCCGGATGTGGACCTGATCACGGGATTGGCTCCGGCGATCGCCATTGAGCAGAAAACCACCTCACGTAACCCGCGATCGACCGTGGCGACGCAGACGGAGATCTACGATCATCTGCGGTTGCTTTTTGCCCGGATCGGTAAGACAATCTCCCCGGTGAGCGGTCAGGAAGTGACCAAGGATTCACCCCGTTCTGCCGCCGAGACCATTGATCGTCAACTGGAAGATGGGGCTCGGTTTTACCTCTGCTTTCCGATTCCAGATCGCAAAGGGGTGCCGGCGAAGAAAGAACTGGAGGCCCTTAAACAGCGCGGCTTTTTCCGGATTCTGGCATTGCCGACGGACAAAAAGGCCCAGTCTGGCGGAGAAGAAACCATCATCGATCTCAATGAGACTGCGACGGACTCGGTGCGTACGGCACGCGAGCGGCTGCTGGTACTGGTGGATCGGCTCGCGGTGAAGAAAGGGGACGAGCCGACGCTATCGCGCATGGCCGACTCCATCGAGCTGGCGTTTCGCGAAGGCGGCGGGCGATGCGTGGTGAAGGCCAGGGACGGCTCGACGTTGACATTCAGCGAGACCTTCGACCGCGATGGGATCCGGTTCGACGAGCCTACGCCGCATCTATTTTCGTTCAACAATCCCGTTGGGGCGTGCAAGAAATGTCAGGGATTCAGTCGAGTGCAGGGGCTGGACGAGGACCTCATCATCCCCAATCCGGAATTGTCGATCCGACAGCAGGCGGTGGCGCCCTTTCGCTCGGCCAAGTGGGGCACGTATTTCAAGGACCTGGTCCGCATGGCCTCCGAGGAGAAGATCGACCTGGACATGCCGTACACCTTGCTTTCGCCACAGGCCAAACTCCTGGTATGGGCGGGCAAGGGAGGTTATGTTGGGATCAATGGCTTTTTTCAGTATCTGGAGAAAAACGCCTATAAGATGCACTACCGCATCTTCCACTCACGTTACCGGGGCTATATGCGGTGCCCGGAATGTAACGGGTACCGCTTGCGTAAGGAGGCGTTATACGTCAAACTCGCCGGCCACCACATCGGCGAGCTGTGTGAGCTGACGACCAGAGACGCCTCCGTTTTTTTCGAGGGCCTGACCCTTTCGCCGTACGAGGAGGAAGTTGCCGGCCGGTTGCTGGAAGAAATCCGGAAACGGCTGAAATACCTGGTGGAGGTCGGGCTGGATTACCTTACGCTCGACCGTCTCTCGCAGACGCTATCGGGCGGCGAGAGCCAGCGCATTAATCTCGCGACTTCGCTCGGCTCGTCGCTGGTCGGATCGCTCTATGTACTCGACGAGCCCTCGATCGGGTTGCATCCGCGGGATACCGGCCGGTTGATCAAGATCCTCGAGCACCTGCGCGACATCGGGAATACCGTGATCGTCGTCGAGCACGAGGCCGAGATGATGCGGCGTTCGGATCAGATCGTGGACCTGGGCCCGGGTTCGGGGAAACTGGGAGGCGCCGTGATGTTTCAGGGCACGTATCCCGAGATCCTGGTGGATGAGGTGTCGTTGACCGGAGCGTACCTGAGCGGGCGTAAGCGGATCGAGCCTCCGACCGACCGCCGGCCTGTGAATCCAGAGGACGTGATCGTCGTACGCAACGCGCGGCAGCACAACTTGAAGCGGGTCGACGCGACCTTTCCGCTCGGAATCGTGACGTGCGTGACCGGCGTGAGCGGGTCGGGCAAGTCTACCCTCGTTCACGACACCCTGTACCAGGGGCTGCGGCGGATCAAGGGCGAGCACGATGGCGAGTCCGGGATCGGAAAACACGATATCATCGAGGGGCACCACCTGGTGACGCATGTCGAGATGGTCGACCAGAGCCCGATCGGCCGCTCGCCGCGGTCGAACCCGGTGACGTATATCAAGGCGTTCGACGCGATTCGGGAGTTGCTGGCGGCGACGTCCCAGGCGCGGATCCGCGGCCTGCGTCCGGGCTACTTTTCGTTCAACGTCCCGGGTGGACGCTGCGAAACCTGCCAGGGGGAGGGCATCGTCAAGATCGAGATGCAGTTCCTGGCGGATCTGTACCTGGAGTGTGAAGCGTGCAAAGGGAAGCGGTACAAACAGGACACCCTCGAGATCACGTTTAAGGGGAAAAACGTAGCGGATATCCTGGACATGACGGTCGACGAGGCCGTGGCGTTTTTCGCCGGCCACACCGGGCTGGTTGAAAAGTTGACCGTGTTACGCCAGATCGGGCTTGGCTATCTGACGCTGGGGCAGCCGGCGAATACCCTTTCAGGCGGCGAGGCGCAGCGTATCAAACTGGCGGCTCACCTGGGAAAAACGACACATGAGCGGACGCTGTATCTATTCGACGAACCGACTACCGGGTTGCATTTCGACGACATCCGGAAGCTGCTCGGGGCGTTTCAGGCGCTGGTGGAAGCCGGCCACTCGGTGATCATCATCGAACACAACCTGGATGTCATCAAGAGTGCCGACTGGTTGATCGAACTGGGCCCGGAGGGCGGCATACGGGGCGGGTTTGTGTCCGCCGAAGGCACGCCAGAGGCCATCGCCGAAAACCCGAACAGCGTAACCGGAGTATTCCTGAAGCCGTTGTTGTGACGTGTAACAGGGAGGACCTGCGGCGCATCTGAACGGGACGAGACGCCGTATACGTGCAACGCCGTAAAGAAACATCGTTCGAGAGGGTACGTAGCGGTCGTCGTATGCGTCTAATAGGATATAGACGTTCGATGATCTCGTAGTCTACTGGAACGTTTACAGGCTTCCGGCATAGGCCACTTCGATCCCTGCGCCGAATGTCCATGCATCACCACGTGCGTACCCGGTACTGAAGAGTTTCTGTGCAACGAACCCGGTGACTCCCCTGACACCCAAGCGCATCGCCCTTTTTTCAGGCGCCTACAACCACATCGCGGACGGCGTTTCGCTGACGCTCAACCGTCTGGTCTCCCATCTTGAGGCGCGCGGTAACGAGGTGCTCGTTTTCGCGCCGGCCAAAGACACCCCTGCGCTCCCCTCGGCGCCTGGACGCATTATCCCGACCCGCTCCTTCCCGATGCCCGGCCGGCCCGAGTATTTGATTTCGCGCGGCCTGACCCGACACATGCGGGCTGAGCTAAAAGCCTTCAAGCCTTCGATTATTCATCTGGCCTCGCCCGATCTGCCGGCCATCGGCGCGATTCGGATGGCGAAGCGGATGAATGTACCGCTGGTCGCTTCGTACCATACCCACTTCACGTCGTATTTCGATTATTACCGGATGACGTGGCTCGAACCCGCCGTCTGGCAGTACCTGCGCTGGTTTTACGCGCAGTGCCGGCAAGTGTATGTGCCGTCCCAATCGATGGCGGATGTATTACGTGGGCACGGAATATCCGAGCGGCTGTATCTGTGGGAACGCGGGGTCGACACCCGTATCTTTAATCCATCGCGCCGTTCGCTGGATTGGCGTCGGCAGATGGGGTTTGCCGACGAGGACGTGGTGGTTTCGTTCGTGAGCCGGCTGGTGGTCGAAAAGGGGCTCGATACATTCGCTGCGGTCATAGAAGGCCTGAAAGCGCGCGGCATTCCGCACAAAAGCCTGGTCGTGGGTGACGGCCCCGCCCGGGCCGAATTCCAGCAGCGCCTCCCGGATACCGTATTTGCGGGTGTTCTCCGCGGAGAAGAACTTGGACGTGCCTACGCGTCGTCGGATATGTTCCTCTTCCCCAGCCATACCGAGACGTTCGGCAATGTCACCCTTGAGGCGATGGCGTCGGGATTGCCAACGGTTTGTGCGGACGCTACCGGAAGCCGCTCGCTGGTGAAAAACGGCGTTACGGGATACCTGGCCGAGCCACTCAACGCGGCGGCATTTCTGGATCGCGTCAGCAAGCTTGTCCAGAACCCGCTCCTGCGCACGCACATGGGGCACCAGGCTCTGGATCGCGCACGGGGATATGCCTGGCCCCTCATTCTCGCGAAAATCGAGAGCTATTACGAGGCGCTGCTGCATCCGGAAATCCCGACGCGTACGCTGGATCTGGCGCCTGCCGCCGCCATGGCCGGCAGCGTTTGAGACGCGCTTTCACGATTCAACCGTTCCTGGTATCCGCCGGCCGCCGTATGTTGCCGTTTGATGAATCGTGAACCTTCGATCCGGACAGTTCTTGCGCCTCCTGTTTGTCTCCCATTCCTTCCCACCCATGGATCGCCCCCTCGCCAACATTGGGGGGATGCAGCGTGTGGCGACTGAGTTGTTCGATGCGTTTGCGTCAATGGACGGCCTGGAGCTGAGCGGGCTGCTGTTGCGTACGTCCTGGCGGATGACCCATGCGCGGATCCCCGTTTTCCTGTGGCGAGTCCGACATCACCTGGCGCGTGTGGCGCGAGAACGGAGCGTGGATGTGGTCCTGTTTTCGTCCATGGTCACGGCTTCTGTCGCCACGCGGGTGCAGCCGGCGCTGCGTCAGGCCGGGATCCGAACGGCGGCGATCGTACACGGGCAGGATGTAACCACGCCGTTCGGACCCTATCAGCGTTTTGTGCCGAAGGTGTTTGACGCCCTCGACGCCGTCTTGCCCGTCAGCCGGGCAACGGGCGCCCAGTGTACGGATCGAGGGTTGTCCCCGGAGAAGCTGCACGTGGTGCCAAACGGCGTCAAGCTTGATCGGTTTGCGCCGCTCGGGGCCCGTCCGACGATGCGCCGGGAGTTGGTGCAGGCCCTCGGCGACCCGGCCCGTATGTTGCCCGAAAACGCACTGCTGCTGTGTAGTGTGGGCCGGCAGGTGAAACGAAAAGGGTTTGCGTGGTTTGTCGAACACGTCATGCCGCTGTTGCCGGCCAATGTACACGTCTGGCTCGCCGGCGAGGGGCCCGAGACGCCCATCATCCAGGCCGCCGCTCAACGGCTCGGGGTGGCGGATCGCGTACGACTGCTCGGCCGCGTGTCCGATAACGACCTCATGCGCCTCTACCGGGGCGCTGACCTCTTTATCATGCCTAACATACCGGTTCCAGGGACCATGGAGGGGTTCGGCGTGGTGATGCTAGAGGCCGGAATTAGCGGGCTGCCGGCCGTCGCCTCTCGGCTCGAGGGCATCCAGGACGTGATCGCCGAAGGGGAAAACGGCCATTTTGTCGAGAGCGGTGATGCCGCCGGATTTGTCCGGGCCATCCTGCGCTATGATCGGGATCGTGGAGCCCTGGAACTGGCGTCTGAACGGGCGGCATTATATACACGGCAAACGTATAGTTGGGAGGCGGTCGCGCGGAGATATGTGGACGTGCTGCGATGCAGTTGCTGACGTCCCCGGCCATGGGGTTGGCATAGACCGCCGGCAGAATTGGCGGGCAAGGGTACACATCCTACCGAATCGTTTAGTACTTTTGGTGACCTCTATTCCAGTAATCGGACCGATCATGTCGACCAGCCCGCTCGTCGTTTATTGCCTTCTGGCCTTGCTCCTGTGCGCTGCGCCGGTAAGCGCGCAGCAGGTGTCACCGCCCGCGCCGATCCTGCCCATCCCCACGGCTCGCCAGCTTGCCTGGCAGGAGGGCGGCATGCGGATGTTCGTGCATTTTGGGGTGAATACGTTTACGGATCGAGAATGGGGCGACGGCACGGAGTCGCCAGACCTGTTTCAGCCGGCGGGTTTTGATGCCCGCCAGTGGGCGCGTGTGGCACGCGAGACCGGGTTCTCGACCGTCATTCTGACTGCCAAGCATCACGATGGCTTTGCACTCTGGAATAGTCGGTATACCGATCATGACGTCGCGTCCAGTTCGTGGATGGGCGGAGGGGGCGACGTCGTCGGCGCACTGGCTGAGGCGGTTCGGGAGGAAGGACTCGGGCTCGGGCTCTATCTTTCACCGTGGGACCAGCACGAGCCGTCCTATGGCGACGAGGCCGGCTATAATGCCTTTTATCTGGCCCAGCTTCGCGAACTCCTCACGCAGTACGGGCCGATCACTGAAATGTGGTTCGATGGCGCCAAGGGTGAAAACGCAAAGGCGATGAACTACCACTTCCACGCCTTCTGGGCGACTGTGCGGCAACTCCAGCCCGGCGCCGTCCTGTTTTCCGACGCCGGCCCCGATGTGCGCTGGATCGGCAACGAACGGGGATTCGCCGGCGAGTCCAGCTGGTCGACCTTCGACCGCTCCAAGGTGAGCATCGGCGCGACCGGCATCGAGAAATACCTCAACGAAGGCGACGCCGACGGACCGGACTGGGTGGGGGGCGAATGCGACGTGTCCATCCGGCGCGGCTGGTTCTTTCATGCGGACCAGGAGCCCAAGTCCGTGGCCGACCTGATGGATATCTACTACAAATCCGAAGGCCGAAACTGCGTACTCCTCCTCAATATTCCCCCCAACCGCGCGGGGTTGCTGGATGACGCGGACGTGCGTCGGCTCCAGGAATTCAAGGCCGCGCGGGAGGCCGTGTTCACGAACGACCTCGCACGAGGCGCGACGGCCATGGTGTCCAATCAGCGCGGCGGCGACGACGCGTTTGGGCCGGCGGGCCTGTTTGACGATCACATGGAGACCTACTGGGCGACGGACGATACCGTGCGCTCCGCCTCCGTGATCGTCGATTTACCGGCCGGTCAGACGTTTAACGTCATCCGCCTCAACGAACCCATCCACCTCGGTCAGCGCGTACGGGCGTACCGGGTGGAAGCCGAAGGCGACGGGCAATGGTCGACCCTCGTGGAAGGTACTACCATCGGTTACCGGAAGCTGGATCGGATTGCGACGACAACCGCCGGCCGACTCCGCATCACCCTCCTCGACGCCCGCGGCTGTCCACTGCTGGCTGGTTTTGGTTTATATCTCGACACTGCTCTGTAATCATGCGTATCCTCCTCGCAAGCGCGTTGCTTGCTCTTGCTTCGCCCCTGGCCGTTCTGGCTCAACCGCAGTCCGCCGATCTGCCAGCGGTTGACAGCCTCCGCACACCCGATACCACGCCCCGCGAGGTGGTCGCCTTCTTCGTCGATACCCCGCCCCAAATCGACGGGCATCTGGACGAACCCTACTGGCAGACGATCGAGCCGGTGACCGGGTTTTTTCAGATCTGGCCGGAGGATGGCGCCGTGGGGACCGAACACTCCGAGGCACGGATCGCCTACGACCGGGACAACCTGTATGTCGCCTTCACCTTTTACGACGGCAGCCCCGAACTCATCCGGGCCAAGAATCTGGAGCGCGGCGGCCGAAACGACCGCGACGACCACGCCTATATCGGGTTAGATACGTTTAACGATAACCGGAATGCCTATCTGTTCGAGATGAACGCGCTGGGTACTCAGGACGATGCCACCATCTCCGACGAAGGTCTCACGCTCGACAGTTTTTCGTGGGACGCCGTCTACCGCAGCGAGACCGTGATCAACGAGAACGGATGGACCCTCGAGGTATCGATTCCCTTCCGGCAGCTTCGGTTTCCGAAGGGGGATGAGGTCGAATTTGGGCTGATGCTCTCGCGGATGGTGAATCGGAAGAATGAACGCGTTGTCTGGCCGCATATCGGGCTCGAATTCGGCACCAGCTTCACGGCGCTCGCCGCCGTTTCGCAGTACGGCACCCTCACGGGGCTGAAGGATATCCGTCGTGGAAAGAATATCGAGATCAAGCCCTATATCATCGCCGGCGTCCAGGAAGTCCGTCCTGACCTGGCGGTAGAGGCCACGGATGTCGACCTCACGCGCGACCTGGGGGTCGACTTCAAGTACGGCATCACCTCCAATCTGACGCTCGATCTTACGGTCAACACCGATTTTGCCCAGGTCGAGGACGACAATGTGCAGATCAACCTGACCCGCTTTAACCTCTTTTTCCCCGAGAAACGTGAGTTCTTCCTCGAGCGGTCCGGCCTCTTCGACCACGGGAATCCGCGATCTACCCAGACCTTCTTTTCCCGGCGCATCGGGCTTACTAACCAGATCCTGGGCGGTGGCCGGTTGACGGGACAGGTCGGGCGTTTCTCTGTCGGTCTGCTCAATATCGAGACCGGTGAGGAGATGAGGGACTTCCTGGGGACGAGCTCCGCTAATAACACCGTGGCGCGCGTTCGAACGGATTTTCTGACGCGTGGCACGGCCGGCGCCATTGTCACCAACTTCGAGGAGGCCGGCTACTACAACCGCGCCGCCGGCTTCGACGCGCAGTACCGGTTCTGGAGCTCAAGCGCGGTGAATGCCTGGTACACGAAGGTGTGGGAGAGCAACGGGGCACTGGACGACGCGGCCGGTCATGCGAGTCTGCGGTTGCAGAACGATCTATACGGGGCTGAGGCCGCATTCACGAGCGTCGGTGAAACCTATAATCCGGCGCTTGGCTTCGTCCGCCGGCGGGATATGCGGCAGTATGCCAGTAACCTGAATTATGCGCCTCTGGTCGCCATCAACGGGCTGCCTTTTCTGCGACGTCTGTATTTGAACGCCGACTTCGCGTATATCGAAGGGCAGGATGGTCGAAAACAGTCTACGGAAGGCGAGTACTGGGTACGGTTCGATTTGCAGCGTCGCGACTTCGTCCGGGTGTTTTACAACCGGCAGTTCGAGCGGCTTGAAGAGCCTTTTTTGATCACGCCCGACGCCGAAATCTCGGCGGGGGACTATGCGTTCGGGGAATTCGGCATCGTCGGCAACACGGATTCGAGCCGGCGGTTGTTCGCGGTCGCGTCGGCATCGCGGGGCGATTTTTACAGCGGTACACGCACCGACTTTGGAGGATCGATCGGATTCCGCCAGTCGCGGCATCTGACGCTTGAGTCGTTCCTCGAACATTCGATCATCAGGCTTCCAGTGGCGAAGGGCGCCTTCGAGGCGACAACGGTGTCGATGTCGATCCTGGGAGCGCTCAATCGCAAGCTGTTTGCCCGCGCATTGGTTCAATATGATAACTTCTCGCACGATCTGCAGGCGAACATCCGCATCAACTGGATCCACACACCGGGCAGCGACCTCTTTCTGGTGTTCAACACGTCGTCCCACTTTGCCCGGGGGGGCGACGTCCTGTTTGATCCCCGGCGAGACCTGCTCCTGAACGACCGGGTCGGGGTATTCAAGCTCACGTATCTGGTGATGTTGTAACGATGACCCTGACTTCCATGCGCCGCATCTTCCGTTTCACCCTACTTGGGATCTGGGGCGCCGTGCTGGGCTGGTTGTTTTATAACATGCAGGCGCGTGGCGTTTCGCCGGCGATGTTTCATACCAACGCTCGTGTGACGGTCGAAGCCACGGATGCCGGCTACTCCTTTACGCCGGCGCCCGACACCCACCGGACGGCGCTGGTGTTTTTCCCGGGCTCGATGGTCGAAACCGAGGCCTATGTGCCCATGGCGCGGGCGGCGGCTGAAGCCGGCTACAAGGTGGTGCTGATAGACGTGCCGCTGATGGCGTCGTGGTTTGAACGAGCACAAGAAAAGATCTATGGGCGGGCCAGGGCGTTTATGGCGGCGGATGCGGATCGCCGGTGGGTCGCCGGCGGTCACTCGCTGGGCGGGAAGTTTGCGCTGGCGTTCGCGCGCCAGGAGGCGGGGGCGCTCGACGGGCTCTTTCTTGTCGCCACCTCACATCCCCGCGAAGAGGACATGCGTTCGCTGACCATTCCGGTCATGAAAGTATATGGCTCGGAGGATGGCCTCGCTTCTGAAGATGAAATCGACACGTTCGGGATAAATCTGCCGGCGCACACGCAGTGGGTGCGCGTCGCTGGCGCCAACCACGCCCAGTTTGCCTGGTACGGGCGCCAGCTGGGGGATGGGCGGGCGTCGATCACGCGGGAGGTGCAGCAGGCGGCGTTGGACGATGCGCTGCTCACGCTGCTGGGCGCGGTGGAGGCGTCCGAAGCCACGCGTTAACGACATGGATGGATCAGGCAGCCGGCTGCCGGTTTTCCATCCACTGGAGGAGGGCCGGGAGGAAGATCATGGAGGAGAGGAGCGTGGCGCCGATGCCAACCACCGCGAGCTGGCCGATCGAGTGCAGCCCTGGATGGAAGCTGAGCAGCAATCCGGAGAAGCCAATCATCGTCGTCAGCGACGCCATTGAGACATGTTCGCCGGTCGAGCGAAGCACGTGCATGATGCTGCGCCGGCCTTCCTCGCGGTAACGGTGCACAATGTGGACGCCCGCATCGTTACCGATACCCAGCACAGCCGGCAGGACGATCAGGTTGTAGAAGTTGAGCTTCAGCCCAAAAAACTCCATCGCCAGCAGCATCCAGAGGACGCCGACTAAGAGGGGGACGGTAGCGAGGGCTGCCCAGCGGATCGAACGGAAGTTCACGTACATGAGGCAGAGGACGATCACGAAGGTGGCGAGGACCATCCATGGCGCCTCGGAGCGCATGAGCCGGAGCATGTCCGCCGCGACGAGCGAGGAGGAGCTGGCGTAATACTCCTTGCCATCCGACGTTTCCACGCGGCCGATGTCGTCCGAGAAAGCGATCGATTGCCGGCCGTCGGACAGGCCAACGGAGGGGTAGATGATGATGAAGTTGCCGATTTCCCCATTGCGAGACGTGAAGCGGTCCTTCAGGTAGCCCGGCACGACGCTCAAGTCGATCGGCGCGCTGGTCTGGGCCGAGCGCCGGAGCCTGGTGATGCCTTCCGATGAATCCGCGCTCAGGAAAGGGTCTTCCAGGCGCTCCCGCATAGCTTCGATGCGGCTGAGCTTGCGCTGTTGTCCTGCGGGGAGCGTGGGGAATCGTTCCTGCAGGCTTTCCACCTCGCGCACGGTGGGTGATATGGTATCCGCTGCGGCGCTCTCCCGGATAGTCTGGACGAGCGGCAGGACTTCTTCGGGGCGGTCTACGACGATATAGGCCGGATTGCGGCGCTCGCCGTCATTGTACACGCGGTTGATGTAATCGCGACGGGCGTTATAGGCTTCGTACGTGGGTTCGAGCGTGCCGAAATCGTATTCAAAGGCAACACGCGGTAAGAAGAGGAGTGCGAGGACGACGGCTGAAACACTGACGGCCAGGATCGTTTTTACAGCGGGAAAGGGCGCATAGCGGGTAGAAATTGTGGCTGCTTCGACCGCGCCGAAGTGAAGCAGGCCGGTGCGTTCGAAGACCGAGATGAGTGCCGGCATCACCAGCAGCATGGCCAGCAGCGCCAGAATGATCCCCGTGCCGGCGATGAAGCCAAACTCGCTGAAGCCGCGGAAATCGGCCAGCGTAAGTGCATACATGGCCGCAGCGGTCGTAAGGGCGCCTACCGTTATGGCCTGCCCGGTGCTGGCGAAGGTATCCTCGGCCGCGTGGGGCATGGATTTGCCCTTACCGCGTTCCTCGGTGTACCGGGCGTAGAAGTGGATGCCGAAATCGATCCCAAGGCCGAACAGAACCAACCCGAGGGTGGACGTCATCAGGTTGAGCGTTTCGAAGGCGACATAGGCGATACCGAACGTCCAGGAGAGGCTCATCAGCAGCGGGATGGCGATGAGGAGGGCGAGGACCGGTATACGGGCGGCCTGGCGAAGCAGGATGGACCATGAAAATCCGCCGTGTTTCTGGGCACGATAGCCTTTGTAGAGAAAATAAAGCACGACGACGAATAACACCGTGAACACGCCAGCGCCGAACGAGCGCCGCACGTCATTCGTGATGGCCGAGATTTCGGTGTATTGACGGAGGAGTCGGCCGGCGGTGACGACCTCCATGTCCGGGTGGAAGCGGGACGGGTCGAGTTCGGCGATGACCCCATCGAGGTCGGCATAGACGCGTTCGATGAACCGGATGTTGGTGGCGGAGCCCGTAGGGATGAAGCGGAGGACCAGCGTCGTGCTGTCGTCCGAAATCGGGTAGTCATTCCCGACGAGGTCGTCGTACACCTTCTCCATGGCCTGGGCCGTCGAGTCGGGCTCGGGTTCTTCCTCTTCATCTTCCAGGTCGAAGAAGAAGGGATTGGCTGCGAGGCGCGATTCCTCGATCTTATCGTCGATGAACGATTCGAGCTGATCGAGTTCAGCGTCCGTGGCAAAGTAGAGCGCGTTGTCCTTCAGGAAATCCGTTTCATGGCGATAGTCGACTCGCGAGAAGTCCGGCTCTCCGCCTTCCTCGTCACGAAGCGCGAGGGCGCGGGGGATGAACTGCTCCGCGAATTGTCGGTTGGCTTCGAACGAGGGGCTGACGATGGCGACATCGACTCCGCTTTCGCTGCCTACGGTGTCGCGGAGGCGCTCCAGGGCCTGTACGCTGGGGTAATCGTGTGGGAGAAGGTTGGCAAAATCGGTATCGACGCGGAGTAGCCGGGCGTTGTACAGACCCAACACGGTAAAAAGGCCGGCGATTGCGAGGATCCAGAGCGGATGCTGGACGGTGAATCGAATGAGCGGTCGGAGCGCTTCAAAAAATCGGTGCATAGTCCTCCTGGTCGTTGCCGGCGGTATGATGGATTACATCCAACCCGTTGTGGGAGGATGCGGGACGCCGGGAACGGGCGCCGTGGCTGTCACGAGCCCGGCACGAGCGTGATGTTGTCGAAATCGCCTTCGCCGAAATCCCCGGTGTTGTCCGAATCGCTCCAGAGGCGGATCGAAAGCGGCCGGTGGGGTGGATCATCGCCAAATACAGCGCGGTAATCGTCGATCATGTTGCGTTCCATGCGCATCCAGTGACCGAAGCCTTCGGCGCCATTGGCTACGACGATGACGCGTAACTTGTCTTGTTTGAGCACCGTGCCAACCGGCAGTGAAGAGCTGTAGGTGTACTTGATCCCTTTCGGCCGTTTGATGATAAACCCTTCGAACGAGAAATACACGTATAGGGCGATGCCGGTATCGTTCGTTTGCTCGGAATCCTCACGGGCGTTTTTCGGGAGTTGGAGGGCGCGCCAATCCCACCGGAGCACGGGATGGGTACGCAGGTCCCAGTCGAACCCATCCTTTTCGTTCGCCATGGTAAGGTGAACGGCCTCGTCGTGGGTATAGGCCCGCAGAAAGTTGTTGCCAGGATCCTGGGTCACATAAAACTGCTCGTTCGGCCGCATATGGCTCGGATCGAGCCATACCAGTTCTTGTTCCTGGAGGTATTTCCAGCGGGTGGGCAGGCTTCCGTCGGAGTAGGACTCGAAGTCGTCGATAGTGATGGCCTCTTGAGCTGACGGCGCAGCGGATCGGGGGATTAAGCCGGCAAGCGCAAGCACGAGGCTGACCGGCGTAAGTAACTTTCCAACCATGGTGTGTTGTCTTCTCGTTCAATCGGGGAACGGACGCGCAACTGAGGGACCAATCATGTGGTGGTGGTGTGCTGGTTCTAGGGCGAAGGGTCCACCGTTGTTTCCGGACCTTCTAAAAAGGCTCTTTTTCGGCAGGTTTTTGGCCGATTCTACGCATCGAGAAGTAGGTAAAGAGGCTCAGGTTGAGCAGCTTGTCGACAGCGCTCGAAACGGCCAGCATGCTGAACATGGCGGCCTGGGAAATGCCCAGCATGGTGGACATTTCCACGCCGATACCCAGAAAGAGGAGATCCTGGCTGGGTACGATGGGAATACGGCTGAGGACGAGGGCGGCAGCGGCCAGCGAGAACCAGACCTGCAGCGGTACATCCGGCATCGCGAGGCTCCACTGGGCGATACGCAGCGCCTGGCCGGCGAGCAGACGCGCGCACTGGATGGTGAACACGGTGAGTGCCAGCCGGCGGGGCATGGCAAAGAGGTAGTGGCGAAACCGGATGGCGAGAGGAATGATGACCAGCAGTCCCACGCCGGCAGCAAGCGTAATGGATAGTGTCCGCTGACCGAAGAGGTCCTTCAGGCGGATTTCACCGGCGGAAAGGTAGAGCGCGACGAGGCCGATGGCGACGAGAGTGGAGGCGACGGACGAGAGAATGTTGTGGTCGCGGACGGTGCGCAGGACGTCCGCCAGCGGTAGTCGGAGCTGTTTCTGCGCCCAGCCGGCGAAAAACACCTCCCCCGAGTAGCCCAGTACATCCTGGTTGTAGATGCGCTTCTGAATAAACGCCGGCATCCCGAACCAGAGGGATCGGCCCCAGGCCTGGCTATAGGTTAACACATCGGTGAGGGGGATGGAGAGGTAGACCAGCAGGCCGCAGAGGTAAAACAGCGGGTGGGTGGGCATCGCCGCTGTGATATGGCCCCAGCCGATGTCGCGGAGCGTCTTGATCAGGTAAATAAAGATGCCCAGCGTGAACACCACACGAACGGCGCGGATGGTGTGGCGCCCTGCGCGCGTGGCGGCGAGGGCGGACCATCGGTCGCGAAGCGTGGGTTGTTGCATGCTGATTGACTCCTTCGCCTCCGCGGGCGCTGTTTACAGAAATCTGATGTATTCGCCAGGGATCCGGCCGGAAGAAAGGCGGTACATCACGTATCACCGAACCCCCTTATCCATATGCGCCCCGCACCACTTGTAAGAGCGCGCCGGCTGCTGGGAGGAACGATTGTCGTTTACGCCCTGCTGGTCGCCACGCACCTGGGTGAGTTCTGGCCGTTTAGTATTTACCCCATGTTTTCGCAGGGAGGGCGGACGTGGACTCGCGCCATCGTGCGAGATGTCTCCGCCGTACCGGATTCGCTGCTCTGGCACACGGTCTCGATTGACGACCTGCCTGGCGAGGCGTTCCCGATCAATCCGACGGGAGTAAATCAGAACGACGTCGCCAACTTCGTCGCCAAATCGAGCACCTGGAACGCCGATCGGGTCGCTGCGTTGCGCACCATCTTCGGAGAGGCGACGCAGGAGCGATCCCTCCTGGTGATGCGGGTGCAGGGCCGGCTGGTCGACCAGGACGAAGTCGAGGTCCACTATACGCCGTTCATCTTGCTGGCTCCCGACACGACTCGGTTTAACCTGTCCCTCGAGCTTGCTTCCAATTGAACGCCATGGCTGCCTTCTCAGAGAACCTGTTTGGCTTCGATCGCCCGCTCACCTCCGGGGAATCCCTCCACCACCGGGCGTTCGAGGCCTTTGTGGTATATTGGGTCATCTATTTCGCCTGGAGCTGGGGTCTGTACATCGACAAGATCAGCGACGTGGTGCTTCCGCTGGGCATCGCTGAATATATCGACATCTCCTTTATGTTCAACGGGCCGGCGGCGTTGGTGAACGCCGGCCTGATGACCGGGACCGTGCTGATGGGGTTTTTTGGCATCTGGAGGTACGGTTATCTCGCCAGCCTGTTGTTCATGCATGTCCAGTACGTGGCGCGTTTTTGCCTCGGGGAGATTTCGCATGGTTCGAACATCGCCGGCATCTGCCTGCTGGGTCTGGCGCTCGGGGCACTCGCCTTCGAAACCCGCACACGGTCCTTACGTTTTGCGATGGGCTTCGGCTATTTCACGCTCGGGCTGGGGTATACGTCGGCGGCGTTGTGCAAGCTGATCGGCACCGGGCCCCACTGGGTCGATGGCAGTCACCTGTGGATGTGGATCGCAGAACGTACGGTGGACACTTTTTCAATGACGGGGGCCGTGGAATTTGGTATGTTGCAGGAACTGGCGCTGGCTTCTCATTCGCTGGCTACCGCCATCCTGGCATTCGGTCTGCTCACGGAATTGTTTGGATTTCTGACCTGGTTTCCACGCGCGCGTCCCTACATTGCCGCGCTTCTATTTTCGATGCATGTAGGCATCCTCCTCACCATGAACATCAATTTTCCGGCCAATAATGTGGCGATCCTGGTGTTGGGATTCCCGTGGGACCGCTGGGCGAACGCGGCTATGCGGGGGATCCCGGGCCTCGCGCAGCCGCTTCGCTTGACCGGCGGCCTGGAGTCGCAGGAAGGATGAGGAGGACCTGATGCGGTTGTTGTTTGTCACACAGGATTTCCCCCCGGCGCTGGGGGGGATCCAGACGTATGCCGGTGAGCTGGCGCGACGGTTCGCCGGCTGGACGGACGACTTTGTCGTCCTTGCCCCGGACTACCCCCGCGCCCGGGAACTCGACGCCCTACTGCCCTTCGATGTGCACCGAGTATCCTCCAGCAGCGATTGGTTTCCCTTCCACGCAGCCCGCCATGCGGCGCGCCTCGCGCGTCGGCGCCGGCTCGACACGGCGTTTTGCGCGCAGTGGTTTTCGGCCCTGCCGGTGGTGCTGATGCACCCCTTTGGGACGCCGAAGCGCCTTTTCGTCGCGGTACATGGCCGCGAGATTCTTTTTGAGCCGAACCGGGCACCCGGATTTGTGCGGGCCGGCTACAACGGGCTACGCCGGCGCGTCTTCGCCGAAGCCGAGCGCCTCTTTCCGGTCAGTGGCTATACGGGCGATCTCCTGCGCGAAGCGGGGGTCGATGCCGGCCGCATCACGGTCGTGAACAACGGCACCGACCCGGCACTGTTCGCCCCACTCGATCCTACCGCCCTTCGCGATCGGCTCGGGCTCAACGGCAAAGTGGTGCTGCTGACCGTCTGCCGCCTCGTCGCTCGTAAAGGGGTCGATACCACCCTTCGGGCGCTGCCGGGTGTCTTGCACGAAGTGCCGGATCTGATCTATCTGGTGGTAGGCGACGGCCCCGACCTCGCCCGGCTCGAAGCGCTCGCCGTATCTCTCGGCATCGAGTCGCACGTGCGGTTTCTGGCGGGGGTCGACTATGCCGCCATCGTACAGTATTATAACGCGGCCGATGTCGTCACCATGCCCTGCCGCGGCGAACCGCCCGAGGTCGAAGGCTTCGGCATCGTATTCCTCGAAGCCAATGCCTGCGAAAAACCCGTAATTGGCACGTATTCGGGCGGCATTCCGGATGCGGTACGCCACGGGGAGACGGGCCTGCTCGTCGAGCCCGGCGACGTCGAGGCGCTGACGGCCGGCATCCTCCGTCTGTTGAAGGACACGGACCTCGCCCGCCGGCTGGGCCGGCAGGGGCGCGAGCGCGTCGTGAAGGAGTCGACCTGGGACGCCGTCGCCGAGCGCATATTCAGCCAGATGACCACCCCCACCCGAATCGATACCCATTGATAATGCACACCTACGAAAGCCTCAAGGTCGGCGATACCTTCTCCTTTACCCGCACCATCTCCCAGGCCGATGTCCAGGCCTTCGCCGACGTGTCGGGGGATGACAATCCGCTGCACATCGACCCGGCGTTTGCCGCGACGACGACATTCGGCAAGCCGATCGTCCACGGGGTCTTTTTGCTCGGCATCGTATCAAAAGTGCTGGGCCGTGATTTTCCGGGCGCCGGCAGCGTGGCCGTGGCCCTGTCCGCCAAGTTTCTGCGCCCCGTCGTCGTTGATTCCGAAATTACCGTGGAGGTAAAGATTGCCGAAAAGGTGGAGAATCGAAAACACATCCGCGCCAAGCTATACGTATACAGCGGAGGCAAGATGTGCGTGGGAGGCGAGGCGACGCTGATTCCGCCCTCTACCGCCGGCTGAGGCCGCCATGGCACGCCTGTTGTCCTTCCGTACCTGTTGCGCGTGACGGGCGCGGCCCTCGGGGCCGGCGCCGTCGCTTTCCTTCCATCAACGCGAGAGGTACGGTATGACACATGTCGAACCTGCCATTGCCGAGGATCGGCTCTATCAGCTTATCCGGCTTCGGCTGATCAAAGAGTTTAACACCCAGCGTGCCGGGTTTCCGAGCTACGACTTCACCGGTATGGACTTCCGCGGGCTCGACCTGCGGGGGATCGATGCCGAGAATATCGACTTCGGAAACGGCTACTTCCGCCAGGCCGACCTGCGAGGCCTGGATCTGCGCACCTGCAACCTCGAAGGGGCCAGCATCCACACGGCCAAGATTTCGGGTGTGTACTTCCCCGAGGGGCTCTCCGCCGACGAGATCCTACTCTCACTCACTCACGGCACTCGCATGCGGTACCGTTGATTCACCCCGGGGCCTTTGCCCACCGGGCGGTTACTTGTGTCTCTACGAAGGCCGCCGCCGCATACCCACCGCCGGCTGCCAGCAGGGATACTATATAGGGATACGACGTATCGAGGACGTAGGCCCCCAGCACCCACGCACTGATTCCCAGCAGAAGCGCCTTCATCGCGCTGTAGACCCCGCCCCAGGGGATAAACAGGCTGCACACGATGATCACGAACAGCCCGGCGCTGCCGAACGCGGAAGCCTCCTCCACCAGCGCGTAGACGCCTTCCGCGTGGATCGCCATGATGTACGCCAGCACACCGAATCCAGCCACCGACGCCCGCGCGATGATCACTTTCTGGCGCTCGGTCAACCCCGGACGCAGAGGGACGATGATGTTGTGCGACAGGAGGGAAGCGGCCACCAGCAGTACGCTATCCACGGTGGATAAGATGGCAGAAATCAGCGCGCCGTTAAACAGAGCATACAGGACTGGCGGAAGGTACTGCCGGGCGACAAGGGGGAGAAGCTGTTCCGGATCTTCGAGGCCGGGCATAAGCGAAGCGCCGATCAGTCCGATCGTGACCGGAATCAGCCCGATGAGCAGGTAGACCCCGCCGGCCATGAAGGCCGACCGTTGGGCGACCTGTGGAGACCGCGCCGCGATAGCGCGGGTGAGCAATTCAGCCGCCGTGACTGATCCGATCACGGGAATCGCCCAGGTTTCGAGCACCTCCAGCCAACCCACCTCTGGCCCGCCAAAGAGCTGCAGCTGTTCCGGTTGGATCAACGCGCCGATGCCGGCGCTCTGGTTGCCGGCGACAATCACAAAAAGCGTCACCAGGCCGGCGATGAGCACGATGCCCTGCACGAGGTCCGTCCAGGCATCCGCCAGCAGGCCGCCAAACATCGTGTAAACGATGACAATGCCGGCGGCGATGGTGATCGTCAACGTCACGTCTATCCCCGATGTCGCCGAAAGCACCTGACCAAAGGCGCGGATCTGCGCGGCGGCCCAGAACATCGATCCAGGAATCATGAGCGCGATCGCCGTGCGTTCGACGGTGGTCGAATAGCGCTGCCTGAACAAGTCGGCGAGGGTCGTCAGCTTGCGCTTCCAGATCGGGACGGCGAAGACCAGACCCATGAGTAGGATGCACAGGGCGTAGCCGAATGGGTCCGCGCTGCCGCCGGAGAGGCCGTCGGTGTAGATAGCGCCGGCGGCGCCGATGCAGGTTTCGGCCCCGAACCAGGTGGCGAAAAGCGTGAAGGTGGTGAGCCCGTAGCCGAGGCTCCGGCCGGCGACGAGGTAATCCTCCTCTGTCTTGATGCGGCGAGAAATATAGGCCCCGATGCCCAGTTGCATCAGAACGTAACCCAGGATGGCTAGCAGCATGAAATCCATAGACAACACGGCTTGACGGGAATGTGCCGGAATAAAATGAAGCCGCGGGATAGTTGCCATCCGCCGGCGGGGCTTTTCGTGGGATGGGGCATCCGTGCGTGCCTTGAATGGGAGCGGGAGAGGGCTTACCTTGAGTGTTTGTACTACGTCTTACCCATCGTCACGCCCATCACGCACACGTCCATGCTCCATCGTCTGATACAGCGCATCGTTCTCATGAGCCTTGTGTTCGCCGCCCTCGTTACCGTCGTCCAGGCTCAGCCGGGTCCTGGCGGGCAGGATGAGAAAGCTGAAAACTTGAAGGTATTGCCCGAAGACATGCCGCTTCCCGAGGTCCGCCGTGTCATGCAAGGGTTCACGCGGGCGCTGGGCGTTCGCTGCCTGTATTGCCATGTCGGCGAAGAAGGCAAGCCCCCCTCGACGTTCGACTTCGCCTCGGACGACAAGGAGGTGAAGGAGGTCTCCCGCGTGATGATGCGGATGGTGCACAGTGTCAATACCGACTTCATCGCGGAGGCGCCGGGTGAGGGCGAGAAGCTGAACGTGACCTGCGAAACCTGCCACCGCGGCGTGACGCGGCCGGCCTTGCTGGAGGACATGCTGGCCGATTATGTGTCGGAGAAAGGCGTCGAAGAAGCGGTCGTTGAATACCAGCGGCTACGCGAACAGTACCTCGGCGGGTTCTCGTACAACTTCCAGGAGCCGACCCTCGTCCGCCTTGCCCAGCAATTGCTCGACGCCGAAAACCCGGACGCGGCGCTGCGCTTCCTGGCGATGAACGCCGAGCTCTTCCCGACCTCAAGCCAGACGTACGCGGTCATGGGCGAAGCCTACGTCGCCAAGGAGGACACGCCGGCGGCGATCCAGAGCGTCGAAAAGGCGATCGAACTCAACCCGAACAACGGCCGGCTGAAGGAGTGGCTGGAGGAGCTGAAGCAGCAGTGACACCCCCTCACGGCGCCGGGTACGTATAAAATGCCCCGAGGCCGAGCGGGATGCCGAGTGTCCAGTAGAGGATCAGGAAGGCCGTCCAGCACACCAGGAATACGACCGTATAGGGCAGCATCATCGCCGTCAGCGTGCCGATGCCGGAGGCTTTTACGTATCGCTGGCAGTACACCACCACGAGCGGGAAGTAGGGCATCAGTGGGGTGATGATGTTGGAGGACGAGTCGCCGACGCGGTAGGCGGCCTGTGTGAGCTCGGGTGAGATGCCCACCTGCATCAGCATCGGGACAAAGATGGGCGCGAGGAGCGCCCACTTGGCCGAGGCGGAACCGACGAACAGGTTCACGAAGGCCGTCAGCAGGATGATGCCGAGGATCGTCACCCAGCCCGGCATCGCCAGTGCTTTCAGCAGCGACGCCCCCTTGAGCGCCAGCAGCGCGCCGATGTTCGACTGGCCGAAGGCGTACACGAACAGCGAACAGAAGAAGGCCATCACAATGTAGTAGGACATCCCGTTCATCGACTTCGTCATGGCATCGACCATGTCTTTCGACTTCGTGAAGACGCCGGCGACGTACCCGTACACCACTCCGGGGATAAGAAAAAGGAGGAAGATGAGGGGGACGATCGACTGCATGATCGGCGCCTGGAACGAGTTCAGCGATCCGCTGGCGTCGCGGAACGGGGAGCCCGTTGGCCACATCGCCAGCGCGAGGCCGGCGAGGCCGATCCCCATTGTCGCGACCGCCCACCAGAAGGCTTTGCGTTCGCGCGGCGCGATCACGTCCATCGCCGGCGCCCGCTCCGCGTCCGCATCGACCGGGCTCGTCCGGTTCAGCCGGGGCTCCACGATACGATCCGTCACATACCAGGCAAGGCCCACGATGAGCAGGCTGGAGATGGACGTGAAGAAGTAGTTGCCGAGGGGATTCACGAGCACGGTGGGGTCGATGATCTGCGCGGCCGGCTGGGTAAAGCCCTGGAGGAGCGGGTCCAACGCGCCCGGCACCGGGTTGGCGCTGAATCCCCCCGAAACCCCGGCGAAGGCCGCCGCGATGCCGGCCACCGGATGCCGGCCGGCGGCGTAAAAGATGATGCCCCCGAGGGGGATGACGAGCACATAGCCGGCATCGATGGCGCTGTGGCTCAACAGGCCCACAAACACCACCATCGGCGTGAGCAGGTTCACGGATGTGCGCTGCAGGAGCAGCTTGATACTGGTGTTAAAAAAGCCGGCCTGATCCGCCACGCCGACTCCCAGCATGGCCACCAGCACGACCCCCAGCGGCGCGAAGCTGGTGAAGATGGTCACCATGCTGGCCATGAAGGTTGTTAGCGCGGACCCCGTCAGCAGGTTGTTCACCCGGATACCCTCGCCCGAGCGCGGGTCGATGTCGGTGAACGCAATCGGTGAAAGCAGGGCAGAGAGCACCCACACGATCAGCAAGGCGATGAGGAACAACATCGAGGGGTCGGGCAGCTTGTTGCCTACGACCTCGATGCCGGTCAAGAAGCGATTGAGAAGGCCCGATGGGGCTTTCTTCGTGGTGTCGGTGTCGGCCATGAGGATCTCTCGGAACCTGGAAGGAGGGCGTGCTAGCTTAAGATTCTTCCCCGGCAAATCCAAACTAGGGCGTTGGGTGTGTGATGTAACAGGGCATGCGCCATCACACACTTGTCTCTCTCGGCTTTTAGCGGTACTATCCCGATGGGGGGATCGTATTGGAAATCCTCTACATCGAGAGAAAGAGCGCTCTGGCAAATCCGCTCACGCACAGCTAATCCCACACCCCTATGAAACGCATCGCTACCGCACTCCTGTTGGTATTTCTTGCGCTTGTCGCGGTTCGCCCGTCGAGCGCGCAATCCTGCGAGACGTCCGTTGCCGCCGCGGCCTTCCGGGCCGGCATCGACGCCCACATCACCCCGGCCGCGCCGTACTCGAAGGCGTCGCGCGAGCAGCGCGTGGCGGCGCTGGACAGCGTACTCCCGGCCGACGGCCCGGCGCGCTGCCTCATGCTTGCCGGCCTGAATTTGCTGCCCGACCTGCGCCTGGCGTCGGCGGATGGACGGCTCACCAGCGTCGTCGAGCAGTACTGGGTCGCCGAGGCCTGGTCGGACAGCTCCCGTTTTCTGCTGACCTATTCCGATGCTGAGTTCCCTTCCGAGATCATCAGCCAAGAATGGAACGGCACGGAATGGGTTAATGATTTCCGGATCCAGTTCGAATACGTCGAAGGCGACCAGGCTAGCTCCCTGTTTCAAGAATGGGATGGGACGCAGTGGGTCAACGAATCGCGTTCCGAGTTTACCTACGACGGGGGCAATCTTTCGACCAGTCTGTCGCAAAGCTGGGAAAACGAAACGTGGGTAAATGCCACATTAACGACGTACACCTACGACGACGGTGGCAACGAATCGACTTCGTTAACTCAGTCGTGGGAGAACGAAGCCTGGGTGAACTCATCCCGCATCACGACGTCGTTCGACGATCAGGATCGCGAGACGGAATCGTTGACGGAAATCTATGATGAGACCGAGGAGGTCTGGACAAACGGCACCCGGATCGAAACTGTCTGGTCGGGCGATACATCGACGAGCACGAGCCAATTCTGGGCCGGCGAAGACTGGTTTTCCATTTCGCGCGACGTGACGACCTATGACGACCAGGGTCGCGTGATCCAGGGGGTACAGGAAACGGCCGATGTTCTTTCGGGCGACTTCTCGCCGATCGCACGCGAAACGTACACCTACGACGGAGCCGGCAACGATACGCAGATCCTGTTCGAGTCGTGGAGCGGTTCGGAATGGGTGAATGAGGATCGCGATGTCAATACGTTCGACGGCGATAACGACATCACGGTCTCACTCACGCAGTCATGGAACGGCGCCGGCTGGGAGGATGTCGCGCGCAGTCTCTTCAACTACGGCACCTCGACGGCCCTTGAGGACGCGCCCCGCGGGTTCGCCGTCTCGGCGGTCGACCTGTTCCCGAACCCGGTACGCGACCGCCTCACGGTGGACGTGACGCTTGACGCGCCGGGATACCTCCGTGTGGAGGTATACGACCTGCTTGGGCGCCGCGTGGCCACGCTCGTGGACGCGAGCGTCCCCGCCGGCATGCAGCAGCTGCGCTGGGATGCCGACGGCAAGCCGGCCGGCCTGTACCTCGTCCGCCTCGAGGCTGGCGGCAAGACGATGACGCATACGGTGGCGCTCATTCGCTGAGACCTCGCCACGGCCTGTGTTGGGAAGAGACCTTTGGGGTTTAAAAACCCCAAAGGTCTTTCTTTTGTTATGCGGCGAGGGCGTTTTTCGACAAGGCATACAAGGATCCATCGCTTGCTCGATCCATCCATTGGTTGAATGGAACGCGATACGTCTTCCGCGTGTACGGGGGATATATCTCACGCGCAAACGCATCCATGACCTTTCTCAACCCGCTCCTGCTGCTGGGGCTTCTTGTCGCCGCCATCCCCCTGATCATCCACCTGTTTAACTTCCGGCGGCCGCGCCGGGTGGATTTTAGCTCGCTGGCCTTTCTGAAAGAGCTCCAGAAGAGCACGATGCAGCGTGTGCGCATCAAACAGTTGTTGCTGCTGGCGCTTAGGATGCTGGCGCTCGCGTGTCTGGCCATGGCGTTCGCGCGCCCCACCATCACCGGGGCCCTGTCCGGCGTGATGGGTGGCCGGGCGCGTACATCCATCGCCGTGGTGATCGACAATTCGCGATCGATGGCCGTGCGCGATGCCCAGGGCGCGTACATCGATCAGGCGAAGGCGCTGGCCGCCGGCGTCATCCAGTATACGCAGACCGGCGACGAGGTATTTATCCTGCCCACGGGGTCGCTGGGCAACGGAGAGGAGCCGATCACCACGCGGGCGCTGGCGCAGGATGTGGTGAGTGAGATCGGGATTGAGCCGGCGTCCGCCACCCTGTTCGAGGCGATGGACCGCGCCCGGACGGTGCTGGCTGGCGCGTCCCACCTCAATCGCGAATTATACGTGGTGTCCGACCTGCAGCGCCACATGCTGGCCGACACGGTGCTCGGAGCGGGGGCTGAACCGGTGCGCACGTATGTGGTGCCGGTTGGCGGTCGGGTGGAGCCCAATGTCGCGATCACCCGGGCCCACGTGGTGAGCCGGATCGTCGAGGCGGGGCAGCCGGTTCGTATCGAGGCTACGCTGGTCAACTATGGGGAGGCGGCGATGGAGGGATACGTAGCGAGTGTGTTTCTGGAGGGCGAGCGGGTGGCGCAGGCGGCGGCTGACCTGCCGCCGCGAGTGCCGACCGACGTCTCGTTTACGGTGTCGCCCCAACAGCGGGGGTGGCTGCCGGGTGAAGTGCGGATCGAAGATGACGCGTTCGAGAGCGACAACGTGCGGTATTTCACCCTCAACGTTCCCGAACAGCGCCGTCTGCTGGTGGTAGCCGGCGAGGGGCACGCCACCGATTTCATCACGCTGGCGCTTTCGCCCGAACTGACGCGTGGCCGGTCCATCTTTAACCTGGAGACGATTTCCGAAACGGCGTTGGCCACTCGGACCCTCGGCTCGTACGATGCCGTGGCGCTGGTCGGCGTCCGCACCCTGTCCAGCGGCGAGGTGGGGGCCCTGGCCCAGTATGTGAACGATGGGGGCGGGCTCCTGTTTTATCCGGGTGAAGCCGGCCAGGCGGCGGATTATAACGCCCTGTTCGAGGCCGTTGGCGCGGGGCAATTCAGCGGATTCAGCGGCGCGTTGGGAGGGGAGACGTCGATCGCCTCGTTTGATCGGGTGGATCTAGAGCATCCCTTGTTCGAGGGCGTGTTTGAAGACGCTGGTGACCCCGCGCGGGTGGTAGTCGAGCGCCCGCTCATTACGCACGCCATGAACTACACCGCTGGCGCTGGCAACGAGCAGACCCTCATCCAGCTCTCGAACGGCTTCCCTTTCTTGCAGGAGGTGCGTCACGGCGAAGGCATCGTGTTTTTGATGGCCGTCGCCCCCAACATCCAGTGGAGCGATCTTCCGCGGCGGGGCCTGTTCATCCCCCTCGTGTACCGCTCCATGTTTTATCTGACGGCCGATGACTCGGGCGCCGGCGAACCCCTGGTCATTGGCGAGCCGGGCGAGTGGCGACTGACGGGTGTGGTGGGTGTGGAGCCCATCGTGCTGCGGGCGCCGGACGGCGAGGAGTTCACGCCGGAGCAGCGGAGCCTGCTCGGCGCTGTGTTGGTAGAAAACGATCCCTCGCTCACCGCGCCGGGTTTATATGATGTGTATGCCGGCCAGACGCTTGTGCGCCGGGTGGCTCTGAACCTTCAAACGGAGGAGTCCGATCTGGCCGTTTGGCCGGCGGACGAGGCGATCGAACGGTTGGACGCGGGAGCGGATGCTCCCGTACGTCTGCTCGATGTGGCAGCCGGAGAGGGGATCGAAGGTGTATTCGAGCAGCTGGATGAAGAGCGGAGCGGAATAGAGTTATGGAACGTCTTCCTACTGCTTGCGTTGGTTTTTCTGGTTGCGGAAATGCTGCTGGCGCGCCAATGGCGTCCCGAAGCTGTTGCAGCGTAAGCGGTTCTTGTATGGTGTAACCGTTCTACAGTACTAGATGGTGCCCACGGCCCACTCCCCTCCCGGCCCATATCCTCTGGCTCCGGGCTTCCAAGGCCGGCGACTCGCGAACCCAAACGTATGACCCCGTCTACTTTCATCCCGAATGTGTTGGCGGTCCTTCAGGTGACGCTGCTCGTCGCCTTTCTCGTAGCCACCGGGGCGCTGATGGCGATTTCGATCCTGAATCGGTTACGGGTCCGTCCGATCCGCTTTTCGTGGTATAGCGGTCGGTCGTTTTTTTTCTGGCCGGGTGGGTTTCTGTTTGTCGTCCTCGTGCTTACGGTGTATGCCGCGTTCGAGGAGGATTATCGGTTGATGGGGCTCGGATCGGGCTACACCCTGGGCGCGCTGTGCTGGTGTCTGGCGGTTCGGATGTCGCGGGCAGTACTTGTGACCGATTACCGGCTTATCCGGTCGATTCACGACCCTCGGGACACGCTGGAGTGGGGGCGTGTGGAGGACTTCTTCGTCACCCCGGGCCGGCGTTTGAATCACTATGTATTCTTTTATCGGGACGATGATGGCCGGCGGTCGCGCTTCGAGTTGGTCGTTCCCCGGGCGCACGAGGACCGTTTCCGGAAACTCGTTTCGCGCCTGGTCGAAAATAGGGACATCCAGCCCATCGAGCGCGCATTCGGGTGAGGTGGTGGGCCGGTGCAACCCACACCATCACGTCCGGTATAATAAGGGCACATTCTCCCGAAAGCCTCCTGGCCGCCGGCAACGGGCCGCTGGCAGGGATCGCATGGGACTGTAGAGGGAATCGTTGACAGAAAGCACACCGCAGAAACAGGAAACAGCCATCGTCGTCGGCGTCGTTCATTCAGGCCATACGCGTGAAGAAATGGACGATTCGCTTGATGAGTTGGAGTTGCTGGCCGACACCGCTGGCGCACGCGTGACGGATCGGATCGTACAGGTCGCCCAGCGAATCCACGCATCCACCTACATTGGCAGTGGGAAGGTGGAGGAGCTCGCCGCACTCGTGGCCGAGCGGGAGTCCGATCTGGTGATATTCGACGACGATCTGTCGCCGAAACAGTTGCGCAATATCGAGAAGCAGGTCAAGTGCAAGCTGCTCGATCGGTCGGCGCTCATCCTCGACATTTTTGCACGCAGGGCCAAGACGGCCACGGCCAAGACCCAGGTCGAACTCGCCCAGCTCGAGTACCTTCGCACGCGCCTGACCCGCCAGTGGACGCACCTCTCCCGTCAGAAAGGCGGCATCGGGACAAAGGGTCCGGGTGAGACGCAGATCGAAACGGACCGCCGGCTGATCTCCAACCGGATCGCGACGCTGAAGGAGCGGCTGAATAAGATCGACAAACAGCGGACGACGCAGCGTAAGGGCCGACAGGCGTTTACGCGCGTCTCGTTGGTAGGGTATACGAACGCCGGCAAGTCGACCCTGATGAACGTGCTGGCGGATGCCGGTGTGTTCGCGGAGGATCGTCTGTTCGCCACGCTCGACCCGACGACACGCCAGGTCGAGCTGGAGCCCGGGAAAGAGATTCTGCTTTCCGATACTGTCGGCTTTATCCGCAAGTTGCCGCATGGTCTCATTGAGAGCTTCAAGAGCACGCTGGACGAAGTCCGTGAAAGCGACGTGTTGCTCCATGTGGTCGACGTGACGCACCCGTGTTTCGAGGACCACATCCAGGTGGTCAACCAGACGCTGAAGGAACTGGACGCTCAGGACAGTCCGACGCTCATGGTGTTTAATAAAGTGGACAGACTCGAGGAGCGCGGGCTATTGATGGCGCTTCGCGAAGAGTACCACCATGCAGTATTTGTCTCGGCGCTTCGCGGGATCGGCATGGATGGGCTGAAAGAGGCCCTGTTGAGCCTTATCCAGGACGATTTCGAGGAGCACATCGCGTACGTGCCCGTGGCAGAGTCTCGCACGATCGCGCAGCTCCACCAGTTGGCCGATGTAACGTCCGAAGAATATCTCTACACCACACCGAATGGGGAGGATGAACCCCCAGTAGCCATCGCCTGTTTGCGGTTCCGGGTGGCGCGCGAACTTGCCGGCGATGTGCACCGGATGGTCGATAAGTTTGCTGGATTTGCGCCGATACCTACGTAAGCGAGGTTTTGGCGCGTCCGGCCGGAGTACCACCCGATGCCTGCCGGCGCATGACGTGTGCTCCACAGGGCAATTATTTTGTCGCTAACGAGAGTTGCCTGTACCTGAAGAAATCATTAAGCTTTCGGCCGGAGTTCAACCCCTCGATACGCGTAAGTGCCATTAAACCAGACGGCCCCCGGCGCGGTCCGTTGCGTACATACTGGCGAAGACAGTCCCTTCGCGTCGACACCGTGGCATGCCGATTGTTTATCGGTATGTAGTGGTTCCTTCGACGCGGCAGTGTATTGCCCCCAGGATGCATACACCTTCGCGATCGCTCCGCGATTAACCGCTTTTACGACGACGTGCCAGGCACGCGTCGATCACGCTACAGGAGGCTCCGACATGACCATCCAGACCTTGATCAGTGAAGATACCCCTCCGCTCCTCCCCACCGATTCGGTAGAGCACGCGCTGGGGCTGTTGCTGGAAATGCGGGTTCGGCACATGCCGGTGGTCGACGAGCACGGCATGCTGGTGGGCATGATTTCCGAAAACATGCTGCTCGACGCCTTCGGCCCGGACGCTCCCGTCTCGTCGTTGCTCGGCCTCGAACCCATCAGCGTTCGGCCGGACGCCCACATCTTCGACGCCACCAAGATCATCGTTGATCATGAACTGACGGCGCTACCCGTCGCCCGCGCAGATGGAGAGTACGTGGGTCTCGTCAAGCGTCACAACCTGTTCGATCAGTTCGCTCGGATGCTCGCGACGCAGGAAAGCGGGGCGATCATCGCGCTTGAAGTCAACCCTCGCGACTATTCCCTCGCGCAGTTGGCCCACATCGTCGAGCAGGACCGGGTGAAGATCCTCTCCTCCGCGGCCGAGCACACGGCCGTTGACCAGGAAGGCGACACCATGCGGGTGACGCTTAAGCTCAACGTCATGGACACGGCGCGCGTGCGCCACCTGCTTGAACATTACGGGTACCACGTCGTCGCCTATTTCAGCGATGATCAGAACGACGACGAGTTCAAGTACCGGCTGCAAGAGTTCATGCGGTATCTCGAGGTTTAAGGTTCGGGGTTTAAGGTATAAGGTGTCTTCATTAAACCTTGTACATGTCACCTTGAACCGTCCCCTGGCCTGAGATAAACAGCGCCGCCCTTCATCACAAACGCCACGCGTTGCAGGCTGGTGATGTCCTCGAGAGGGTTCGTGGCCACGGCGACGATGTCGGCGTATTTGCCCACTTCGAGGGTGCCCAGGTTGGCGCGCTGGCCGAGGAGGTCGGCGGCGTTGTACGTGGCTGTTCGGAGGATCTCCATCGCCGGCATGCCAGCTTCGGCCATGTAGGCGAACTCCATGGCGTTGCGGCCGTGTTTGAATACTCCCGCGTCGGTGCCAAAGGCAATGGGTACGCCGGCGCGGTAGGCGCGGCCGAACGTGGCCTGGATCATGGGCCCGATCTCGAGCGCTTTTTTCTGGACGAGGGGGGCGTAGTACCCCTCGATTTTTGCCGAATCCGCCGTGCTACGGCCGGCGATGATGGTGGGCACGAGGTAGGTGCCGCGCTCGCGCATCAGCCGCATCGTTTCGTCGCTCATCAGGGTCCCGTGTTCGATCGAGGCCACCCCGGCGCGGACGGCCCGTTGCATGCCCTCGTCACCATGCGCATGTGCGGCCACTTTGAGGCCATACCCCCGCGCCACCTCGACAATGGCGGCGATTTCATCTTCAAGAAACGATGGGGCGGAGCCGTCCCGCGCCACGGAAAGCACCCCGCCAGTGGCCGTTATCTTGATCAGATCGGCCCCGCGCTTGATGCCCAGCCGCGTGCCCCGCATGGCCGAGTCAATTCCATCCACCACACCGTGCTCGATACCCGGTATGCCGAAGATGTCCTCACGAAGCCCGTTTGAAGGATCCCCATGGCCGCCTGTGACGGAAAGCCCTTCGGCCACGAACATGCGGGGGCCAATGATGACGCCGGCGTTGATGGCGTCGCGCAGCGCGAAGTCGACCCCATCGCTTCCACCCACGTTGCGGACCGTCGTGAAACCGGACAACAGCGTCGTTTTAGCGTACCGTGTCGCCATCAGGGCCTTGTAGGGCGGTGAGAGCCGGAGTGCGTCCATATAGTCGTTTTTACGGGACTCACCGTCGAGGTGCGTGTGGGAGTCAATCCAGCCGGGCATCACGAAGTGGTTCTTTAGATCGATCACCGTATCGCCGGCGCCGGCCGTCAGGTAACCTTCCGCGACAGCGATCACCCGATCCCCTTCGACGACGATGGTCCGCTGCGTCATGGGGGTCATCGAAACGCCGGGGTCGAGCAGGGTGCCGGCGTGGATGAGCGTGCGCTGGGCACGGGCCGGCGAGACGACGGCGATGGAGGCTACCGCGAGCAGGCACCCGAGGAGAAGGGTTCGACGGATCATGAGGGCGAAGGGTTAGGACTACGTGACGAAGACGCGTCAAAGAGGGTTGTACGTTACTCCTTTTTGTCCTTACGTTCAACGCCGCAAGCAACGCAATTCCACCTCCATACCTCTGCGCTGGCGTAGCAGTTAGCGACGCTAACCAGCCGGCCGCTTCATTCACCCTTCAGGTTCTGGTTTTTATGGACGTTCTCGATAAGGCGCGCGCCTTCATGAAGGCACATGCCATCGATGGCTGGTTGTTGTTTGATTTCCGAGGCAGCAACCCGGTTTTTGCCCATCTTCTCGGCGGGCCGCAGGCCACGTCGCGCCGCAACTACCTCTGGATCCCGGCCGAAGGATCGGCGCGGATGCTGGCCAACGGGCTCGACAAACAGCTCTTCCGCGACGCCGGCTACCCGATGACGCTCTACTCCGGCTGGGCCGACATGCAGTCGAACCTGCGCGGGCTGCTCGGAGGCGCGCGTACGGTGGCCATGGAATACTCCCCGGGCGGCGAAATTCCGATGAGCTCGTTTGTCGACGGCGGCACCCTCGAACTCATCCGGTCGATGGGGCCCGGCATCGTCTCGTCCGCCGACCTGTTTCAGGCGGCCGCCACCGCCTGGTCGAAGAAATCGGTAGACTCCCATATGCGCGCCTGCCGGCTCGTTAATATGGTGAAGGATGAAGCATTCGCGTACATCGGCGAACAGCTGCGTTCGGGGCGGAGTGTTACCGAATATGATGTGCAGCAGTTCATCCGCCGCGGCTTCGACGCGCATGGGCTTTATATCGACCACGGACCGATCGTGGCCGTCAACGCCCACAGCGGCGACCCGCATTACGAACCTTCGGCCACCGAACATGCGTCCATTGTGAAAGGCGATTGGGTGTTGATCGACCTGTGGGCGAAGGAGCCCGAGCCGCACGCCGTGTATTGCGACATCACCTGGACCGGTTTCGCCGGCCACGACATCCCGGCGAAACACCTGGAAGTCTACCGCGCCGTCAACGCCGCGCGCGATGCCGTGATCGAGAGGCTGCAGGCCGACTGGAAGGCCGGCAACCCGCTCCAGGGCTGGCAACTCGACGATGTGGCGCGTAAGGTGATTGTGGATGCCGGCTATGGCGCGTATTTCACCCACCGCACCGGCCACAGCATGGGCGTGAGCCCGACCCCGCACGCGCTGGGCATGAACCTGGACAACATTGAAACTCACGATACCCGCGCCGTGCTTCCCGGCATCGGGTTTTCGGTGGAGCCGGGCATCTACCTGCCCGAGTTCGGGGTGCGGTCGGAGGTGGATGTGTACGTCGACCCAGAACAGGGGCCCATCGTCACCACGGCCATGCAGTGGGAGCCGGTTCGGATTCTGGGGTGAATGATCAATGAGATTTACGCCAGCAGCGCATCTACAACCTTTCCATGGACATCGGTCAGGCGGTAGCGCCTGCCCTGGTGCTTGAAGGTGAGGCGTTCGTGGTCGACGCCGAGGAGGCGCATGAGGGTAGCCTGGAAGTCGTGCACGTGGACCGGGTTTTCGGCGATGTTATACCCGAACTCGTCGGTTTCGCCATATGACAGCCCGGCGCGTACGCCGGCGCCGGCCATCCAGATGGTAAAGCAGCGGGGATGATGATCGCGGCCGTAATTGTCGGCCGTGAGTTTGCCCTGGGAGTAGTTCGTCCGGCCAAACTCGCCGCCCCAGATGACGAGGGTATCTTCGAGGAGGCCGCGCTGCTTGAGGTCCATAACAAGCGCTGCCGAAGGTTGATCGACGTCGGCGGTTAGTTTCGAGATCTCGGAGGGCAGGTTGCCGTGTTGATCCCAGCCCTGGTGGTAGAGCTGGACGAACTTGACGCCGCGCTCGACGAGCCGGCGGGCGAGGAGGCAGTTGGCGGCGTAGGTGCCGGGAATGCGCGCCTGTGGGCCATAGAGGTCAACTATCGAGTCCGGCTCACCGTCCACATTCATCGTTTCGGGGACGGACGTCTGCATCCGGTAGGCCATTTCGTACTGGCCGATGCGGGAGCTGATCTCGGGGTCCATCACGCGCGCCTCCTGGGCCTCGTTGAGGTCGCGCAGGTAATCCAGCATCCGCCGGCGGCTACTCGATTTGATCCCGGGGGGATCATTTAAGTATAGGACGGGCTCCTTGCCGGAGCGGAACTGGACGCCCTGGTGGAGGGAGGGGAGGAAGCCGTTGCCCCAGAGGCGGGCGTAGAGCGGCTGGTCGCCGTTGTTGCTGCGGGAGAGGAGAACGGTGAACGCCGGCATGTTCTCGTTGTCCGACCCCAGTCCGTAGCTGATCCACGAGCCGATGCTGGGCCGGCCGGCGAGCTGGGAGCCGGTCTGGAAAAACGTGATGGCCGGGTCGTGGTTGATGGCCTCGGTGTACATCGACTTCACGATGCACAGGTCGTCCGCGATGCGGGCGATGTAGGGGAGCCGGTCGCTGAAGGCGTGGCCGGCCTGGCCGTACTTTTTGAATTCGAACTGGGAGCCGGCCATGGGGAACGAGGCCTGGTGCGCCGTCATCCCGGTGAGGCGCTGGCCGCCGCGGATGGAATCCGGCAACTCCTCGCCGTTCTTCTCGCGGAGGAGCGGTTTATAGTCGTACAGGTCCAGCTGCGACGGCCCACCGCTCTGGAACAGGTAGATGACCCGTTTTGCCTTCGGGGCGAAGTGGAGGGTACCCAGAACACCCGTGTCCGGACCCGCCAGCAGCTCGCGCGGCCCGATCAGCGAGGCCAGCGCCGCCGCGCCGAGGCCGAGGGATGTCTTCGACAGGAAGTCGCGACGGGAGTAGTTGGGGGTGAAGTTCTGGCAGTGGCTCATAGCGGTGCAACATGCAAAGTGTAAAATGCAAAGTATTGGACGTTGATCGTCATTATCGCTTCATGAACGCCTCGTCGTAGTTCATGAGGGTGCTGGCGAGGAGGGTGCGGGCGGCGACTTCGGGGGCCGGCAGGTTCACGTCGCGGGGGTGTTCGCCGATGGCGAGCAGATCGCGGGCGTCGGCCGGCGCGGCGCTGAAGGTGGCGCGCTCTGCTTCGAGCAGGTCCGCGAGCATCACCTGTTCGGCCGGCTCGGGGCGCCGGCTGGTGAGGAGCCGGAAGGCGAACACGATCTGCTCTTCGGGCGTCGATCCCCCTTCCTTCATCATGCGTTCGGCGAGCATCCGGGCGGCTTCGACGTACTGCGGGTCGTTCATCAGAACGAGCGCCTGAAGCGGGGTGCTCGTCTTCTGGCGAGTAACTGTGCAGAAGCTGCGCTCGGCGGCGTCGAAGCTGATCATGGACGGCGGCGGCGTAGAGCGTTTCCAGACGGTGTACATGCCCCGCCGGTAGAGCTTGTCGCCTGTATCCTGCTTGTAGGTCGTTTCGTTGCGAGTGGCCAGTTCTTCCCAGAGGCCTTCGGGCTGGTAGGGGTGGACGCTGGGCCCGCCGACGGTTTGCACCAGTAGGCCGCTGACGGCAAGGGCGTTGTCACGAATCATCTCGGCGGACATCCGGTAGCTGGGGCCGCGGGCGAGGAGTTCGTTGGCCGGGTCGCGCTCCTGGAGTTCGGGGCCGGCGACGGACGACTGCCGGTAGGTGGCCGAGGTCACGATCAGCCTCTGGAAGGCCTTTACATCCCACCCGGACTCGCGGAAGGTGACGGCCAGCCAGTCCAGCAATTCGGGATGGGTAGGCAATTCGCCCTGGCTCCCGAAATCATCCGGCGTGACCACGATGCCGCGCCCGAAGTATTGTTGCCAGAAGCGGTTGACCGTGACGCGGGCGAGCAGCGGGTGCTCCGGCGAGGTCAGCCACTGCGCGAGGCCGAGGCGGTTTTTCGGGGCGTCGGCGGGGAGGGGAGGCAGGGCGGCGAGTGTGCCGGGCCAGACCTGTTCGGTTGGCGCGTCGTACATGCCGCGGTTGAGGATAAAGGTGGGCCGGGGCTCGGCCAGGTCGCGCATGATCATCACCTCGTTCTGGTCGGTCATGATCTCGTTTTCATCGCCGCGGAGGGTCTCGACGGCAGCGATGGCGCGCTGGTAGCGGGGTTCGTGGCGTTCGAGATAATAGGTGCGGAGGGCGGTGCGTTCGTCAGACGTCCGGGATGCCGCCGGCATCGCGGCCAGAGCGCCGAGTGCCCCCGCAGCGCCGTACAGTTCGCGGATTTCCGGGAGGGTAAGCCGGCCCGCGAAGATCTGCCATTCATCAAACGCAACCCCTTCGAGACGGGTCTGGTTGGCGTCGATCATCCCGATCCGTAATTCGCCGGCGCCGCCCCAGTTCTCCCGTTCGTTTTTGTAGTGGTTGTAGGTGTACTTGATGCTCTTGTGGAGATTATCCACCACCACATCCGTCGGCATCGCCTCGCCGTTGAGGTAGAGGCGAATGCCGGCGGCGCGGCTGGATCCGTCGTAGGTGAGGGCGTAGTGCACCCAGTCGCCGGCGGGCACGGGCAGGCGGGTCTTGACCTCGATGGAGTGATCGGGGAAGACGTGGTTCAGGCTGGCCGACAGCGTGCGGTCTTCGTTGAGCATAGTGACATAGCCGCGGTTACCGTTGAAGTAACCACCGCTTTTACCCACCAGAGGCCCTACGGCGCTATCGCCGACGATCTTGAACCAGATGCTGAGCGAAAACGGCTGGTTGCGTTCGAAGTGGTAGGCTTCATTTTTTAGCTCGACCCAGCTGTCGCCGGTGAGTTCGAGAGCTTTTCCGAAGCGGCCTTCGACAACGGAGGGCGGTTTCTCTCGGTCACCTTCGATGGCGCCGGGCATGGCTGGTCTGACGAGGTTTGCCGTTTTGTCGTCGCGGAGTTCGTCGAGGGGGTAGTGACCCAGCCGTGCGAGCGGGAGGGCGGGGGAGTCCGGGGCGAGGCCGGCGACCCAGGCGTCGAAACCGGCGTCGTAGGCCGGGTTGTCGATGCGAGTGTCTGCGTCCAGGGCGGCGATCTCCGCCTGGATGCCGACGAGGGCTTCTTCGGCCTCCGGGCTGGGGAGGATGACGGTCGGGGCGGCTTCGCCGGAGTAGGGGATGTTACCGAATTCGTTGACGCTATTGAAGAAACCAAAGAGTTCGAAGTATTCCTTCTGCGTGACCGGGTCGTATTTATGGTCGTGGCAGCGGGCGCACTGCATCGTGATACCCATAAAGGCCGTCCCGACGGTCTGGACACGGTCGGCCACATATTCGACGCGGTATTCCTCCGGCACGATGCCGCCTTCCTGGCTCTGCATGTGGTGGCGGTTGAAGGCCGTGGCGAGCAGCTGCGTTTTGGTGGGGTTCGGGAGGAGGTCGCCGGCCATCTGCCAGGTGACGAATTCGTCGAACGGCTGGTTGATGTTGAACGACTCGATGACCCAATCGCGCCAGGGCCAGACGTTGCGCATGCCGTCGTCCTGGTAGCCATGGCTGTCGGCGTAGCGGGCGACATCGAGCCAGGCGCTGGCCATCTGTTCGCCATAGGCCGGCGAGGCGAGGAGCCGGTCGGCGACCCGTTCGTAGGCGCCCGGTGCATCGTCCGCGAGGAAGGCATCGATTTCCTCGATGGTGGGGGGCAGACCCGTCAGGTCGAACGTGACGCGCCGGATGAGCGTCTCGCGGGAGGCTTCGGGAGCGGGGGTGAGACCTTCGCGTTCGAGCCGGCTCAGGACAAAGGCGTCAATTTCGTTGCGGACCCGGGCGGAGTCGTCGGCGGCCGGCGGCGCGGGTTTTTCGGGGAGGATGAAGGCCCAGTGGGGCTTATACACGGCGCCCTGTTCGATCCAGCGGATGAGGATGGCTTTTTCGTCGGCCGTGAGGGCGAGGTTGGATTCGGGCGGCGGCATCTGCGTCTCCGGATCGTCGGATACGATCCGGTGGAAGAGCATGCTCCGGCCGGGCTTTCCATTGACGATGGCGTACTTGCCTGGAGACTCCGTCAATTCGGCCTTCGCCTGTTCCTCGAGATCGAGCCGGAGGCCGGCCTCGCGTTTGTTCGCGTCCGGTCCGTGGCACGCAAAGCAGCGGTCCGACAGGATGGGGCGGACGTGGTAGTTGAAGTCGATCGTCTCCGGGAGCCGATTTTCAGCCTCCAGGACATCGGCCGGCTTATCGGGCGCGCAGCCGGCGAGGAGTACGAGGGCCAGGACAGGGAGGAGACGCATGGGTTGTGCGGTATGCTGAATGCAGCGCTTGATACGCAAAAGGGGTAACGTGGGATCACTAATGTACGCGACGAAAGCCACAGATTCAGCTACTTGAACGGGCACTTTGCGAGTTGACGTGTCGTTACAACGGCCACGCACACCACGCGCTACCCCATGAAACCGACCGACGACACGACATCCAGCCCGCTGTCCTTTTTTCGCACGCTGACTCTGTTGGCTGTGTTGTCGACCGCCAGTGAAGTGCGGCACGGCATCCGGGAGCGCCGTGCGGGCAGGGATCCATCGGATCAGGAGCAGGCGGATCGTGCGATAGACGGTTTGCTGCAGGCCGGAGTGGAGCTGGCCGGCCATCTGATGCAGATCCGATCAGGTCTGGTCATTTCGGTCGTCGAAGGCGATGAAACGGCCGTCGCGGCCACCCGGCATATGCTCATCGTGTTGCGCTACAATCGGGTGTTGCGCCTGTTGCATCGGGTGCATCAGGGGTTGTTGAGCCTGTATCCGGCCGTCTCGGAAGACGTGGTGGAAGAGGCCAGGGTGTTCATGGCGCGGTGTCAGCGAATCATGCACGATGAACTGGAGGCGAGTTATGAAGAGCAGGTGCTGTTGATCGACCATCTGCTCGATTTTTCGGTCCGCATGGAACGCACCGTGCGGTCGTTGCCGGCCGCATGAGGCGCCGGCCCGTCATCAATCCCCCAACCCTTACTGGAATGGCAGCACAAGCCCTGGAAGTCGCCACGATCGGCGGCGGGTGTTTCTGGTGTATCGAGGCGGTGTATTCGCCGCTCAAGGGCATCGAGAAGATCGTCTCCGGCTATGCCGGCGGGCATAAGCCCGATCCTACCTACAAAGAAGTGTGCACCGGCACGACAGGCCACGCCGAAGTCGTCCAACTCACGTTCGACCCGTCCGTGATCCCGTTTAATGACGTACTGGAGATCTTCTTCGCCATGCACGATCCGACGACGCTCAATCGCCAGGGAGGAGACGTCGGGACCCCGTATCGATCGGTTGTTTATTATCATGATGATGCGCAGAAGCGCACCGCCGAGTCAGTGATCGCCCGTCTCACGGCCGATGAGGTGTTCGACGATCCCATAGTAACGCAGGTTGAGCCACTGGATGTGTTCTGGCCGGCGGAGTCGTATCATCAGGATTACTTCGCCCGGAACAGCTACCAGCCCTATTGCATGGCCGTCATCGCGCCGAAGGTGATCAAGTTGCGGGAGAAATACGCCGCGCGGCTGGCAGCAGGGTAAGATTAGAGATTGAGAAACTGTTGGGATTTCCCCAATCCAAGGCACGGTCATCCCCGCGAAGGCGGGAAACGAGCGAAGCGACTTACGAAGTAATCCAGCCGTCAGAATGGCTTTTTTCTGGGTCCCCGCCTGCGCGGGGATGACTTGCTATTAGTGAAATCTGCAAAATCTCTACAATTTCTAAAGACTTGATATTAAAGGAGTTTGGGGTGAGGGGAAATCAAAGACTGACGGGTGAAACATGGATCGTCGATCGTTTATGGCGCAGTGCGGCACGTTGGGTTCGGCCGCGTTATTGACCCCGCTACTCGATAGCCGCGCCGCGGTGGCGGCGCCCAAAGCGTCGGCGGCCATTCGGGTGGGCGTGATCGGGTGCGGCAGTGTGTCGGGGGTCTATCTACCCCATCTCACGAAGTCGTCGCACGTCCAGGTCGTCAGTGTATGCGACCGGGTTCCGGAGCGTGCCGAGCAGCGGGGCGAGGCGTATGGCGTCGTGCATCGGTATCCGAACATCGATGCGATGCTGGCCGGCGAGCCGTTTGATCTGCTGGTGAACCTGACGGACATGCAGGAGCACGGGCATCTGAACAAACAGGCGCTTGAGGCCGGCAAACACGTGTGGAGCGAGAAGCCGATGGCCAACACGTACGCTGAAGGTTGGCGGTTACTGGAACTGGCGATCGAGAAGGGGTTGCGGATCTGGGGCGCGCCGGCGGTGGTGACGAGCCCGCATTTTGCGTTTATGTCAAAGGCGATCCAAGAGGGCCAACTCGGACGCGTCGCGGCGGCACACGCCACGTACGGGCATCTGGGGCCGACCTGGTCGTCGTTTTTCTACGAAGAGGGCGGCGGCAGCCTGCCCGACCTCGGAGTGTATAACCTGACGACGCTATCAGGGCTGCTGGGCCCGGTCCGCGCCGTGGTGGCCATGACCGGCGTGATCACCCCGATGCGGCGAATCGACGAGAAGGGCGACGTAAGGGTGGTGGCGGAGGACAACGCCATGGTGATGATGGACCACGGGAACGGGACCTTCTCACACGTCCAGAGCGGGTTCAACTACTTCGATCCGCACGGTCACGAAGGCGCCGGCCAGGACCGGTCGACGATCTCGCTGGTGGGTACCGGTGGCGCGATGCAGCTGATCGGGTACGACTGGGAGCCAAACGGCGTCGACCTCGCCACGCAGGAGCGGCAGTCCTTCGAGCGCCACGTGAAGGACGCCGAGGGCTACGTGTGGGAGCAAGGCGCGTCGTATGTGGCCGAGTGCCTGGCGACAGGCAAAGAATCGCTCATCCGCCCCGAACACGCGTTACACGTGCTCGAGATCATCATCGCGGCGCGCGAGTCGCAGGAGACCGGCCGGCGGGTGCCGATCCAGTCAACGTTCAAGTGGCCGGTTTTGTAACCCCCTACAATTCCCCCCGCTTCATCGCCCCCACCGCATAGTCCACCGCGCGGGCTGTCAGCGCCATGTAGGTGATGGACGGATTCTGGCAGGGGGCCGAGGTCATGCAGGCGCCGTCGGTGACGAACACATTCGAGACCTCGTGCAGCTGGTTGCGGCCATTAAGGACGGAGGTCTTCGGATCGCGCCCCATGCGGGCAGTACCCATTTCGTGGATGCCGAGGCCCATTTCCGCGCCGATGCCGCCGGGCACGTGATCATCGTAGGATGAAACGTTGGTGGCGCCGGCGCGCTCAAGCATTTCGGCCATCGATTCGGCCATGTCCTTGCGCATGGCCAGTTCGTTGGGACCCCATTCCGCGTGGAAGCGGAGGGTGGGGATGCCGTAAGGGTCGCCCGCGGCGTTGTCGAGTGCTACATAGTTCTCGTGGCTGGGCAGCGTTTCGCCGAAGCCCGTCATGCCGACGCGCCAGGGGCCAGGGTCGCGGAGGCGGGCCTTGAGGTCGGCCCCGAAGCCGGGTTCACCGGCGCCGCGGCCCCAGCTTGGCCGGTAGGCATCGCCTTCGATCCCGTATCCACGGACGAAGTCCTTCATCTCCGTATTTCCGCCGATATTGCGGTAGCGGGGGATGTAGAAGCCGACGGGCCGGTTGCCGTAGTAGTAGGAGTCCTCCAGACCCGGCAGTTCGCCCGAGGCGCCGACATGAAAGTGGTGATCCATGAGGTTGTGTCCCAGTTCGCCGCTGGCATTGCCGAGTCCGTCGGGGAAGCGATTCGACCGGGAATTGAGCAGGATATGGGTGGAGCCGAGGGTGGATCCGCAGAGGAAAATGACCGGCGCGTTAAATACGAGGTCCGATTTCGTTTCCGCGTCGATGACGCGGACGCCCGTCGCGCGGTCGGTTTGTTCGTCGTAAACGATGCTGTGGACGATGCTATGGGGGCGTACGGAGAGGTTGCCCGTGGCGGCGGCGGCCGGCAGCGTCGAGGTGAGGCTGCAGAAGTAGGATCCTGTCGAGCACCCGCGCCAGCAGGGGCCGCAATAATGGCAGGGGAGGCGGTCGCCGATGGGCTCGGTGAGGATGGCGCAGCGGGCGATGGTGAGATAGCGTTCCGGGTAGTGGGCGCGGATGCGTTCGCGGAGGTAGAGCTCGCCGGCGTTGAGCGGCATCGGCTTCTGGAACTGGCCGTCCGGGAGGTGGGCGAGGCCGAGTTTTTCGCCGGAGACGCCGGCGAAGCGCTCGACATAATCGTACCAAGGCTCGATATCGGCATACCGAATGGGCCAGTCTACACCGATGCTCTGGCGGGCGTTGGCCTCGAAGTCGAGGTCGCTGAAACGGAATACGTACCGTCCCCAGGTGATGGACTTCCCGCCGACCTGGTCGCCACGCACCCAGGTGAAGGGTTTGTCCTCGATGTAGGGGCTTTTCGAGTCCTTGAAGAAGAAGTGGTCGATGGTGTCGTCCAGGAAGCCGGTGCGTTTCTGGATGGCGTAGTCGCGGTCGCGCACGTCAGGGTCGAGCCGGCCTCGGAGGGGGAATTCCCAGGGCGCTTTGTGCTCGGTTTCGTACGAGGCGATGTGTTCGACCGGCCGGCCGCGTTCGAGGACGAGTGTCTTGAGCCCTCTTTCGGTCAGTTCCTTGGCGGCCCAGCCGCCGGAGATGCCGGAGCCGACGACGATGGCATCGTAGGAGGTTATTTCTTGAGGCATGGCGGAGCCGCGACGGAGGTGGGGAGGTATACGAGTTCGAGAAGGTAGTGTATGTAGGAAGAGAAAGTCACCCATGCACGAGGCGACAGCGCGTTTGGCGGAGGGAAACCGGTCGGCGCTTCAGTAGCTCGGTAGGTTCAGTTTGTAACGAAGTTGTGTCTGAGGGTATGTATGTCGTTGGAAATGTGTCTGGATAAGGTATATCCCGGTCCGCCAGACCCGAAGGGTCTCGAAGCGTTCGCGTGGTATTCATCGTCGACGTTTCAAGACCCTTCGGGTCTACGCCGATGAGCAGGAAGGAGTGGGCCGCCGGGCTGTTTCTGGCGCTGACGGTAGTATCCTCGGCGGCGGCCTTTCTGGCCGGCCCGCTGGTGCCCTGGGCACCCTTCCGGATCGGTTACACGGAGTACCGCTCGGTAAAGGCGGTCCTGATCATGCCCTCGACTACGCTGCCGCCGGTTCCGTTGGACCGTCTGGATGCCCTGATCGGCGAGGTGGAGGCGCAGACTGGGCTCTGGCTTGAATCGCCGGTGCGTATCGTCGTCGCCGGCTCGTGGGGGTTGTTCAACCGGGGGGCTTTGCTTGGGCTGAGCAGTAGTGTCGGGGAGCATACGGGCCGCACCCTGCCTACCGGCACGGTCGTCTATCTTTCACCCCTTGCCTCGCAGCCGGGCCAGGAGGCCGCGAACGCGCTAAAGCACGAAATCACACACGCTGTGTTGTTTCAGCAGATGTCGCTTGCCCGGAGCATGGCCTTTGCGAAGCTGGAGTGGCTGTCGGAGGGACTGGCGGCGTACATCGCCACCGGGAGCTTGGGCGGTTGGGAGGTTGAGTGGAGCCGGATGGCCATCGCCGAGGCGTACCTGTACCCGGTGACGCGTGATGCCGGGTTCGAGGCGATTACCGAGGCGGACCGTTCCCGGTTCGTCCGGGAGACGCGGCGGCAGTTTGTCCGCTACCTCATGACGCGGTATGGCGCCGACGCTTTCTATCTCTTTCTGGATCGGGTGCTGGCCGAGCCGGATCAGCAAGCGGCGGCATTTCGGGATACCTTCGGCGTGACTCCGGACGAAGCCGATGCGGCATTTATGCGGGAAGTAGAAGCCGGCACCTGGCCGTTTCAGGCTCTGGCTTTCCCTGCTCCGGCTTTCCCTGCTCCGGCGGGTTTCCTGCCTTGAGGGCCATGTTTCCGTGGGGGTAGGTCTGGCGGAACATAGGGGGTCTTGGTTGGATATGTAAACGAATAGCCGGCTCGTGCCGCCAGGTCTCACCTTCGTCCGATCCGCATGACATCCTCCAGTAGAGCCCTATTGATTGACCGTTGTCTCCCTGTCGGTTTGATTGGGATAGGCGTATTCCTTGCGGTTTTTATGCTGGGGTGTGACACAGTTGTCCCGGGCGAGGATATACCCTTCGAAAAGGTGGATGGCATCAACACCATGCAACTTTCGTCGCAATTATCAGGCACGCGGGTCTTCCGCTCGGCTGCTGAATGGGAGGCCTTTACCGAAGAACATCATATCTGGCCCAGACCATACGTTGATTTTTCGTCGCACATCCTTCTGGGGATTTTCTGGGGAGATACCTTTTATGGGGGATGCCACGGACATGCGGAGGCCATTGAGAGCATCCATGAGTTTGGGGGTAAGCTCTTTGTGGAGATCGGTCCGATGTCAGATCTAGGAATTTGCCGGGCCATCGTATTTCCGAGGCAAATTGTCCAGGTCGCACGTGTCGATCTTGATGTGCAGTTTATTGGTGAAGTGCCCGGCGATACGTGGAAGTTTGTCGAAGTCGACTGAGTTGTTCTCGTTTTTGAGTTGCTGTTTTGCCTGAACCACCAAGCGCCGCAGAGGTACCTTTATCTTGCAGCACCCTTGGGAGTTCTTCGAGGTGATGCAATTGTAACGAACTTGTGTGGAATCATGAATGATTGGTCAGAAAAGTATCTGGTACGAATATAGGCGACGCAGAACCAAAGGGTCTCAAACCTCGGCGTTATCATGAAGATACAGCGGTTCAAGACCCATTGGGTCTTTGTCGAACTCGTTTTTTTGACCCTCGTAATCGCCGGCCCCGTACAGGCCCAAGATCACCCCGCCCGCGTCCGCGACCTCGTCGTCCGCCTCGGCCTGGTTGATCAGGCACGCCACCAACTCGAATCCCATATCTACACCCTCCGCGATGCCCGCCCGGATGTCTTCGGGGAATTCTGGGTCGAGTTTATGTCGACCGTCCGCACCGACCGCCTCGTCGACACCCTCACCATTCACCTTGCCGCCTCCCTGACCGAAAACGACGCCCGGGCCCTCGAACACTTCGCCGCTACGCCCGATGGGCTTGACGCCCTCCAAGCCTTAACCCGCGCAGCGCCCGAGGTGGCCGCGCTACTGGACCAGTGGCGCGCCGGCATCGACCGGCGGCTGGACGATGAACTGGCGAAACTGGTGGAGAAATAACGAGCCGGGGTGATCCTCAACATCGCCGCTGGCACCAATCGGCCCGTCGAACGTCTGGTGAGGTATGAATTTAGGCCCTGACAAGAGCGCTCTAACAGGGTTATATTGCTCTTTTCCCGGGTTCATACACCGACCGTGATGAAAGCGCATCTCCTCTTTGTGGCCCTGACCACCATGGCAAGCCTGGCAGCGGCCCAACCGTATACAAAATTGTTCGACCCCAACCCTCCCAATGAGGCGGTGTTTGGAAAAGCCATTGTATTCAGTGAGGGCGAGCTGCTGATAGGGAGTGCGGCAGATACAGAAAAGGGCGCTTACGCCGGCGTAGTGCATGTGTACTCCATTGTGGATGGCGATTGGCAGGAGACGGATCGCATTATGGATCCTACCGGCCAGGCCGGCGATGTGTTTGGCGCTGCGATGGATACCCAGGACAGTCTGCTCGTGGTTGCCGGCTATACGAGCGACTTCGTGCATCTTTATGTGCGACGCCAGGGCAGATGGGTGGCAAAACAAGTGCTGATTGAACGTGATACCAACACCTCCGATTTCTGGGGGCCGGTAGCCATAATGGGGGATTTCATTTTCGTGGCGACCATTGGGAAGCGTTTCGGTATGTATAGCTTTTGGGATGGTGGAGAAGTAGTGGTCTTCAAACGAGAGGGCGATGAATGGAGGTTATCTCAACGTCTGTCAGCATCAGCCGAGATCGAAGGGTTCGATGGGAGTTATGGATCTCCATTTTGCGTAGCGGGTGACGTCCTCGTCGTCGGTGCGCACCGCGATTTTGAAGGCGGGGATTGGGCGGGAGCGGCCTATGTTTATGTGCTCGAAAACGGTGTGTGGAGCGAACAGGAAAAAACCGTTTCCCCGAGTATCGAAGCGTACGATCAATTTGGGAGGATGCTGGGATGTAGCCCGGACGAGGTGGTGATCTCCTCATACAAAGCGCACAAAATGCGTCGTTTAAAGTCCGATGGGGGAATCTGGACGGAGCAGGACGCCGGCGTTACTCCCCCCTCCTCTCCTCAAGCCTCCACGTTTCTCACCCAGATCGCCTTTGCGGCCGATCGCCTTTTTATCGGGGGTGAAGAACAGTTCGGTGATAGCCTTTCGTATGTGGGCACCCTGTACGAGTACGCCCGTGAGGGGGATGATTGGGTATTGGAGCACACATGGAATGCACCTGAACCCAGTCAGGGCGACGGTTACGGGTATGTTCTCGCCGTTGACGAAAACTATGTCGCCGTTTCGGCACAATATGAGGATCGCGAATGGATCAATCCGATCGACGGGACCATGCGGTACGGGGATGAGGTGGGTTCTGTGATCGTCTACCCGAGAGCCGATTTTTTGGCTACAACCGTCGAGGATTTACCCTCAACACATTCCGCCGTCACGCGGCTTCAGCCGCCGTTTCCGAATCCATCGCGGGAACGTACGACGCTGACCTATTCAGTTGATCTACCCTCGCGCGTGGTCGTGCGGATTGTTGACACCATGGGCCGTGCCGTGGTTACGTTGATCGATCAAACAATGTCGACCGGCAAGTACTCGATTGCCTGGGACGGCCGGCTTTCGGACGGCCGGCAGGCGCCGAGCGGGGTGTATCTCGTCGAAATGATTGCCGGCCAGGAACGTGAGGTGCGGAAAGTGGTCCTCGTGCGCTAACTTCCGGGGTGTTCTTCGTCGATCTCACCTTTCCAATCCCCCCATGACCCTCGCCGCCGCCCGCCGGCTCTTCGCCTACAACGCCTGGGCCACCGCCCGCATCTTCGAAGCCGTCGCCCCGCTCACCGAGGAGGAATGGAGCCGGGAGATGGGGAACAGCTTCCCGACCATCCGCGACACGGTATGCCACATCGTTAGCGCCGAGTGGGTGTGGCTGCATAGATGGCAGGGGAATAGCCCGATGGCGCCGGAGCCCTGGACGAAGGAGCCCACGCGGGCGCTGCTTATCGAGAAACAACGGGAGATCGAGGCGGACCGCAACGCCTTCATCGCCGCGCTGAGCGAGGCGGATCTCGCCGGCGAACGCCCCTACATCTTCATGAGCGGCAAAGGGGGCAGCCTCCCGCTCGGCACGCTCTTTCAGCACCTCGTGAACCACGGCACCTACCACCGCGGGCAGGTCACCACGCTGCTCCGCCAGATCGGCCGGCCGGCGATCGGGACGGACCTGCTGTTTTTTGCCATGGAAAACCCGGAGTAATTCGATACAGCCGGCCGTTCCGCTGGTCGATACCATGGCGCGGGTTGATGGGAATCCGTCAGGGGTTTCTTATCATGATTGCCGTACGCTCTCTGTCGGTTTCTCCTCGTCGCTTCCCGTTGCCTGCCATGCGCCGCTCGATCCCCCTGCTGTTTCTGCTGGCGTTGCCGTTCGCCTGTGCCCCCGAACCCGCCACCCCGCCGGCGCCCGACCTCTACACCTTCAACCGGACGCCCCTCGCCGAGACGCCCTACGCCGTGTTACCCCTCGGCGCGGTAAAGCCCGGAGGATGGCTCTTGGAAGAACTCCGCCGCCAGGCCAATGGCATGACCGGGCACCTGGACGAGTGGTACCCGACGGTCGGCGCCACGAACGGCTGGCTCGGCGGCGATGGGGATGTGTGGGAGCGCGGTCCCTACTGGCTCGACGGCCTGGTGCCACTCGCCCATATCCTGGATGACCAGCGCCTCATCGAGAAGGCGCAGCCGTATATCGAATGGACCCTCGCCAGCCAGCGCGAGGACGGCTTCTTCGGGCCGGCGCCCGAGGATACCTCCACCACAAACACCGCCCAGCAACAACGCCAGAACGCGGCCGACTGGTGGCCGCGCATGGTGATGCTGAAGGTGCTCCAGCAGCACTACGACGCCACCGGCGACGAACGCGTGCCGGCGTTTATGACGAAGTACTTCCAGTACCAGCTGGACCGCCTCGATGTCGAACCCCTCGGGCACTGGACCGGCTGGGCCACGGCCCGCGGCGGCGAGAACCAGGCCAGCATCCAGTGGCTCTACAACCTCACCGGCGACGCCTTCCTGCTCGAACTCGGGCAGCGGATATTCGACGAGACCGTAGACTGGACGGGCGACTTCGAGCAGGGGAAGGTGTCGGAAGACTACTGGCTCACGCATGTCGTCAACGTCGCGATGGGGGTCAAACAGCCGGCCATCCAGTACGTCCAATCCGGCGAGGAACGCTACCTGAACGCTGTTCGAACCGGCCTGGCCGGCCTCATGGCCAAACACGGGCAGGCGATCGGGATGTTTTCGGGGGATGAACTGATCCATGGCACCGACCCCACGCGCGGCACGGAGCTGTGCGCGGTCGTCGAGCTCATGTTCAGCCTCGAAACCCTGATGGGGATCACGGGCGACGTGGCCTACATGGACCGGCTCGAGAAGATCGCCTACAACGCCCTGCCCACCCAGGTGAACGACGACCACACCGGCCGGCAGTACTTCCAGCAAGTCAACCAGGTACGCGTCCGCTTCGGCGACCACCAGATCTTTTATGAGCCCTACCAGGACGCGCTCTGTTACGGCCTCCTGACCGGCTACCCGTGCTGCACGACCAACTACCACCAGGGCTGGCCGAAGCTGACGCGTCAGCTCTGGATGGCCAGCAAGGACCGGGGCCTGGCGGCGATGGTGTATGCACCCAACACGGTTACGGCGAAGGTGGGCGCCAGCGGCGAAGAGGTTACCATCCGCCAGGAAACGCCGTATCCGTTCGAGGAGCAGGTTCGCTTCGTCGTAAGCACCGTGGCGCCCGTCGCCTTCCCGCTTCATCTGCGGATCCCGGCGTGGGCCGAAGGGGCGCGGCTGCAGATCAACGACGCCGGATGGGAGCCCCAGACTGCCGGCGAGATGATCCGCCTGGATCGCACCTGGCAGGACGGCGATGTCGTGACGCTGGAACTGCCGATGGCCGTCCGCCTCAGCACCTGGCACGAGCGCTCCGTCGCCGTCGAGCGCGGGCCGCTGCTGTATGCGCTGGCCATCGATGAGACCAAGACCCTCAAGGACGCCCCCAAGCCGGGCGCGGAATCCCACACCCACTGGGAGGTCGACCCGCAAAGTGCCTGGAATTACGGGTTGATGATCGATCGCGACAGGGTAACGGAGGCGTTTGAAGTGATTAAAACCGATATGCCGGCCTACCCGTGGTCTCCCGAAACGGTCCCGATCCGCATCCAGACGAACGGTGTTCGAATCCCCGGGTGGACCGAATACAATGGCTCCGCCGGCCGCATCCCGCCCAGCCCGAAGCGTATTCCCAATGCCGTCCAGGAGCCCATCATCCTGATTCCCTACGGGGCGTCGACGCTGCGCGTGGCAGCGTTCCCGGAAGTGGTGAAGTAAAGCACGTATCTGAACACGGCCATCAGGTAGAGACGCTCCTGTGGAGCGTCTCGGCAATATAGCCGCATGTTGCGAGCAACGACGATGAACGCAGCCGTCAGGAGGCGCTCCACAGGAGCGCCTCACCGACCTTGCCCCCTATGGGCAACATTAACAATTGATGTAACCGTCAGGAGACGCTCCACAGGAGCGTCTCTACGGTAATTCGTGAAGATCCCGCCTACCGAGTATCTATGTATATGGTCATCATCCTCCTCCTCCTCGCCGGTTGCGCCACCCCCTCGGCGCCCGAGCCCGAGCGCCCCTTCACCGGCGACCCCTGGCCGGAGATCCGCCGCGAGCGTATCCGCGCGCTCCTTCCCGAGGCCATGGACCGCACGGGCGTCGACGCCTGGATCGTCGTCTGCCGCGAAAACGACAACGACCCGATGGCGCGGCATGTGGGCTGCGAAAACGCCGGCGGACAGGCCGGTTTCCTGTTTTTCCGGACACCTGCGGGCGTATCCCCCTACGCCATCTCCCCCCAGGGCGAATCCACCGCCCTGGCCGAGCTGAAGGAGCACGAGGAAGTGCTGGTCATCGAACGGGGGACGGATATCTGGGACCACACGCGGGCGCTGCTGACGCGCTTCGGGTCGACAGCCATCGCCATCAATTCCGGAGCGAGCCCGGTGGCGGACGGCCTTTCCCACACCCAGTTCCTCGCGATGACGGCCGGCCTGGGGCCGGAGTGGATGGCGCAGACGACCTCCGCCGAGCCGTTGATTGTCGAGTGGCTCTCTGTCAAGACGCCGGCGGAGGTGGACATCATGCGCCGCGCCGCGGCCCTCACGGCGCAATGGGAGGTGGAGGCCTACGCCGCCGCCACCCCGGGCGTCACGACCGACCGGGACATCGCCGACTTCCTCGAAGCCCGCATGGCGGCCCACGGCGTCGAGGACGGCTGGGCGCCGGATCAGAACCCGGCCGTGAACTCCGGCATCGACCGGGGCCACTCCCATCCCACCGACCGCGTCATCCAGCCGGGAGATTTTATCCAGACGGATTTTGGCATCAAGGTGCACGGGATGTGGGTGACGGACATCCAGCGATTCGCCTACGTGCTCGCCCCGGGCGAGACCGAAGCCCCGGCCGAGGCCCTCGCGATGTGGGAAGCCGCCCGCGACGGCAGCCGCGCCGCGTTCGAGGCCATGAGACCCGGCGCCCGGGGCTTTGAAGTCGATGCCGCCCAGCGGCGGGTGATGGAAGCCGCCGGCTCGTTGCCCGTGATGTGGAGCACCGGGCACCCCGTAGGCTACTGGGCGCACGACATGGGCCCGAGCCTCGGGGGCGGACAGCTCGGCCGCACGCCGGCGGGCCGGCAACTCACCGAGCTGCGACCGGGCATGACCTTCGCGTTCGACGGGTTTTTCTCGTGGGCACTGTCCGACTCCACCACCAAAACCCTGTCTGTCGAGGAGATGGTCGTCATCACCGACACAGGCGCGGAGTGGCTCACCCCACCGCAGGAGGAGCTGATCATCATTCCCTCCCGTTAATCACCCACAGGCTGGCAATCCGAGTCACCATATGATCCAGGAATACGCCCGGGCCGAGTACGCGCTCAACTACCTCGCGAAAGCCGACACCATCCCCCACCGCACGGAGGGTGAAGCCGTGCTGCTTTCGTTTATGCCGCCACAGGCGATGCGCATCCTCGACCTCGGCGCCGGCGACGGCCGGCTGCTGCATCTGGTACTGCTCGACCGGCCCCAGGCGGAAGGCGTGGCGCTGGACGCGTCCCCGACCATGTTGGACGCCGCGCGGACCCGGTTCGCGAAATACGCCGGCGTCGAAATCGTCCACCACGACCTCGACGAGCGGCTGCCCGAACTTGGTCGGTTCGACGCCATCGTGTCCGGTTTCGCCATCCACCACTGCACCCATCCCCGCAAGGCGGCTATCTATCGAGAGATTTTCGAGATGCTCGAACCCGGAGGCGTGTTCTGCAACCTCGAACACGTCGCCTCGGCGACCCCGGAGCTACACGCCATGTTTCTGAATCAGCTCGGGATCGGGCCGGCGGACGAGGACCCGTCCAACAAGCTGGCGCCGGTGGACGTTCAGCTGGAAATGCTCCGTTCCTGCGGCTTCCAACACGTGGATTGTTACTGGAAATGGATGGAACTGGCTCTCTTCGGCGGCTGGAAGCCCGCGATCGAATGAATCCATCCGCACCCTATCGAATGATCGTCTGGGCCATGGCCTGCCTGGCCATCAGCGCCTGCACTAGCCCGTCGCCCGCTCCTTCGGTCGCGACATACACAAACCCGCTGCTCCCCGCCGGCGCCGATCCGTGGGTCGTGTACCGCGATGGGATGTACTACTACATCCACACTACCGGCAACGACCTCACCATCCGCAAGACCCGCCGGATGGTCGACCTCGCGCTCGCCGAGCCGGTCACCGTCTGGACCCCGCCGGCGTCCGGCCCTTACAGCCACGGCATCTGGGCGCCCGAGCTCCACTTCCTCGACGGCGCCTGGTACCTCTACTTCGCCGCCGACGCCGGCGAAAACGAATCCCACCGCCTCTGGGTCCTCGAAAACCCGTCGCCCGATCCGACCGTCGGCACCTGGACGATGAAGGGCAAGCTGGCCGACCCCAGCGACCGCTGGGCGATCGATGGAACGGTGTTCGAACACGCCGGCCGGCGCTATCTGGGGTGGTCGGGCTGGGAGGGTGAGACGAATGGGACGCAGCACCTCTACCTCGCCCTGATGGAGAACCCCTGGACCCTCGCCGGCTGGCGCGTCCGCATCGCGAGCCCAACCTACCCCTGGGAAACCGTCGGCGACCTGACCGATGCCGGCGACGGGCTCACCCATGTCGACGTCAACGAAGGGCCCCAATTTCTACACCGAGTAGGTGATGGAGGCGGCCAGGTGTTCATCGTCTACTCCGCCAGCGGCTGCTGGACCGATGCCTACACGCTTGGTCTGCTCGCCGCCGACGCCGGCAGCGACCTGCTCGACCCGGCCTCGTGGATCAAATATCCACAACCCGTTTTCACCTCCGGCCCCGGCGCCCACGCCGCCGGCCACAACTCGTTTTTTACCTCGCCCGACGGATCCGAGAACTGGATTCTCTACCACGCCAACCCCGAGCCCGGGCTCGGATGCGGTGGCCAGCGATCCCCCCGGATGCAGCGGTTCACCTGGAATGCCGACGGAACACCCCGATTTGGCCAGGCCGCACCGCCCGGAGAGGAGCTGCCGGGGCCGGCGGGGGAATAAGGGAATCAGATTACTCCGAAGCGTGCATGCCGTTTTGATGATCGAACATATCTGTCAGCACCTCGGGAATAAGACCTGGTAGGCGAGGGTCTAAACGGCTAATGCGGGCGGCGCACAGGCCATCATCCAGCGGTACATGGGAACCCATTCTGTAGAGACGCCCCAGTGGGGCGTCTCCCGACGGCAGAAATAAATCAGCCGGTTTCAGGAATCCCAAACATGCTGCGCAGCAATCAACCGTTCGGTTTCAGGAATGCGGAAACGTGCTGGACGCCCCACCGGGGCGTCTCTACAAAAGGCAATCTCTATGCTGAAGCAAACGATGCGGGTTCTTGAATTTCGCCTTCTAGCGCTCCTCCTCCTTCCGGCCCTCGCCGGCTGCAGCGGATTTTCCCTGGGAGACAAACAGCCACTGGGTATCGCTTTGCATTACGGCTTTCATGGCGATAACGCGGAGGTGTGGGTCGATGGGGAGCTGGTGTATCAAAGCACCGTGGAGACAAATCCTGTACTGGGACTCGCCGGCGGGCATACAGTCGAGTTGAAGGAAGGCGGCTATCTCGTTACCGTGCGCGTCAACGACGAGGTAGTCGGCTCCCATTTCGTCATCCTCCAGCATCCCCTGTACCTCGGTATAGATTACATAGCCGCCGAGGGACAAATTACGTTTCAGGTGAGAAGAGAGCCGATTGTCTATTTTTAACTGACGTCCCGGGATAAGAAAGGGGCGTCTCCGCGAGGCATCCGTCTTACAGAAACCATCAGGATGATCGTGGCCGTCTGTAGAGACGCCCCGGTGGGGCGTCTCCCGACGGTAGAAATAAATCGGCCGGTTTCAGGAATCCCAAACATGCTGCGCAGCAATCAACCGTTCGGTTTCAGGAATGCGGAAACGTGCTGAGACGCCCCACCGGAGCGTCTCTACAAAAGGCAATCTCTATGCTGAAGCAAACGATGCGGGTTCTTGAATTTCGCCTTCTAGCGCTCCTCCTCCTTCCGGCCCTCGCGGGCTGCAGCGGATTTTCCCTGGAGGACAAGCAGCCTCTGACTCTCGCCCTGCATAGTGGATTTCAGGCCGACGACGTAGAGATCTGGGTCGATCAGGAGCTGGTCTACTCCAGGCAGGTGACATCGAACACATTCACTAGCGCCGGCGGGCTCCAGATGGATTTGAAGGAGGGTGGGTATCTGATAACCGTACGGGTGAACGACGAGGTGTTCGGATCCCAGTTCATTATGCTACAGCGCCCGCTTTTCGTTGGTGTCTCTCAGGATGCCGCCGAAGCGCGCATCGCGTTTTGGGTGAGCCGAGAACAATTCTTCTATGATTGAATCGGATCGGATGGCTAACTTGTCGGCGAACCTGCCCGACGGCGCCCATGCCTGCTGTTTCCATCCTTGTATCCCTGCTCGCCCTCGCCATGGTTTCCGGTTGCGCCTCGCCCGATCCCGCGACCCGCGTCGATGCCCTGTTTGCCGACTACGCCCGGCCAGACATCCCCGGCGCCTCGGTGCTCGTTTTGAAAGAGGGCGAGGTAGTCTACCGGAAGGCGTTCGGGCTGGCGGACCTGGAGGGGGGCGTTCCGGCCACGCCAGCGACGAATTACCGCCTCGCCTCCGTCACCAAACAATTCACCGCCCTGGCCGTGCTCCTCTTGGTGGATGAAGGCCGGATCTCCCTGTATACCCGGCTGACGGACCTCTTCCCGGAGTTCCCCGCCTACGGCCAGGCGATGACGGTGCGGCACCTCCTCACCCACACCTCCGGCCTGATCGATTACGAAGACCACATCCCGGACACGACCACCATCCCCGTCAGGGACCGCGACGTTCTGGCGTCGATGATGGGTCAGGACAGCACGTATTTCCAACCGGGTTCCCAGTTCCGCTACAGCAACTCCGCCTACGCCGTCCTGGCGATGCTCGTGGAGCGGGTGTCCGGTCAGACGTTTGCCGCCTTCCTCCACGACCGCCTCTTCGAGCCACTGCGGATGATCGAGACCGTCGCGTTTGAGGACGGGATATCGACCGTCCCAAACCGCGCCTACGGGTACGCCGGCGCCGAAGGCCGCTTCACGCGCAACGACCAGAGTATCACCAGCGCCGTGTTGGGCGACGGCGGGGTGTACAGTTCGGTGGATGATCTGCGGCTCTGGTACCGCGCGCTCGACGAAGGCCGGCTGCTGAGCCCCGCCCTGATGGCGGACGTGTTCATGCCGGCGGAAAACACCCGGCACGACGGGGCCGGCTACGGCTACGGGTGGTTCGTGGGCGAATACGCCGGCCGGCCTTCCGTGTGGCACACCGGCAGCACCGTCGGCTTCCGAAACGCCGTCGAGCGATTTCCCGAACAAGGGCTGACGGTCATCGTCCTCACCAACCGCGACACCGACGTTCACGACCTGATCCGGCGTGTCGCCGATGTGTATCTTGGGAAGTGAGCCGAGCCTGTTTCGGGCACAAAGCCATGACATAACGGTGTCATCGCCTGGTGTTACCCTGCGATCGTTTTCGGGCAGCCGGCCTGTCGCCTGCCCATCGAACCTACCCGAGATTGTACGACATCATATGACAAACCCCGTTGAAGCCCTGCTGGAGTGGTACGACCATATCCAGCAGGACCATCGCGCCGAAATCGCCGCCCACATCTTTTCTCGCTTGCCGAACCTGGAATACGAGATCAAGGAGGAGGTCGTTGAGAGTGACTTCCGGATCTGGCTCACCGAGGCGACCAAGACGGAGCGCATCATCGGCCAGTTGCTGACCGTCCGCGCCCTGGTTGGGTATTTGATGGAGGTGCGCGGCAATCCGCTGTCCTGGAATTTTTCGATGGATGCGTTCCTCGGCGTGCTCAACGACGACGACGAGAACGAGGGATCGAAAGGGTACGCGCGCGACCGGCTGCTGGAGATCCCGAAGCAGAAATCCGAATGGCTGGAGACGGCCGTGACGTGGCGGAAGCTGAACCGGCAGGTATTGTCGGACAAGGCGCTGCACGATTGGGAGCGGCTGAATCTGATGCAGGAGTCCATCTAAAACCGGTACGCCCGTCATATGAAACACCCCCTCCTGATCCTCCTGTGTATCGCGGCCATCGCGTCGTCCTGTGCGCCGGCGAATGAGACGCCAGAGGCGGCCCCCGCGCCGCTGGTCATGGATGTGTTTCTGCTCGCCGGGCAGTCCAACATGGCCGGCCGGGGCGTCGTGGATGCGGCGGAGAATCAGCCGGATTCACGCGTCCTCGCCTTTGGTAAGGACGGCGTGTGGGCGTCCGCGGTGGATCCCGTTCATTTCGACAAGCCCATTGCCGGCGTCGGTCCGGCACGCGCCTTCGGAATCGCCGTGGTCGACCGGCTGCCCCCCGGCGCCGTCGTCGGCCTCATCCCGGCCGCCGTGGGCGGCTCGCCGATCTCGGCCTGGCGCCCCGGCGCGCGCGACCAGGCCACGGACTCCCATCCGTACGACGACGCGATGCGCCGGCTGGCGCAGGCGCGCCACGACGGCGAGCTGCGCGCGGTGTTGTGGCACCAGGGCGAAAGCGATAGCAAGGAGGCGCTCGCGCCGCTGTACAAGGAGCGGCTGGCTGAATTGATCGCCCGGTTTCGAGAGCAAAGCGGCAACCCCGAGCTGCCTTTTCTGATCGGGCAGATGGGCCGATTTCCCGAGAAGCCCTGGACGGAACCGTGGATCGAAGTCGACCGCGCCCAACGCGAACTGGCCGTTGAGCTTCCATTCGTCGCGTTTGTCCCATCCGATGGATTGACGCACAAAGGCGATACGCTCCACTTCGATGCGGCGTCCGCCCGCGAGCTGGGCCGGCGTTACGCGGAGGCCTACTTCCGGCTCACGGAATTGCCGCCACCCACGCCCGAGTGACCGATTCCCAGGAAACCGTGCAGGATGTCCACTTCCGCTCCATCGATGAATTCCTGGGCTACCTCTCGGCCAACGACCGTGCGATCGTCGACCGGCTGCGGGCCCTCGTCCACGAAACGGTGCCCGAAGCCGAGGAGCGGCTTTCGTACAACGTGCCGTATTACCGCCGGCATGCGGATATCTGTTTCATCTGGCCCGGGTCGGTGGGGTGGGCCGGGAAAACGAAGGCCGGCGTGCAACTCGGGTTCACGCAGGGGGTGCACCTGTACGATCGGCGCGGCTATCTGGAGCGTGGAGGGCGTAAGCAGGTCGGGATGCGGGTGTATCAAGACATCAGCGAGATCGATCCCGACATCATCCGCGAGCTGCTGACAGAGGCTGTTCGGGTGGACGAGGAGCGGCAGGCGGCGCGCCGGCGGCATTGAGACGGTCAGAAATATCTTTTGGTAGCGTCTCGACAGACTCAGATCGCCCTTATTTTCCGCCGTCAGTATGGCATTCCCATATAACCTGTCAATCTGTATGAAAAACACTGTACAAGCCGCTCTTCTGCTCCTGGTTTCTTTCTCGTTCGTCGGGTGTTACCATGCCCGCGTCGAAACCGGCCTCATGCCGTCCGCCCAAGTGGTCGACATCCCGTTTGCCACCAGCTTCATCTACGGCCTCGTTCCTCCGGCCGAGGTAGACGGCGCCGCCGAATGCCCGAACGGTGTGGCCATCGTCGAAACCGAACTCAGCTTCGTGAACTCCCTCGTCGGCGCCATCACGTTCGGCATCTTCACCCCGATGCACATCAAAGTGACGTGTGCCGCCGGCGCCACCGGGATGCTGGACACCGAGCGTGACGAAGTCCTCTTCGGCCAGGCGGATACCTCGGCCGATGTGCAAGACGCCGTCGCCCGCGCCGCCGACGAAGCGGTACGTGAAAGTAAGCCGGTCTATCTGCGCTTCGAATAGTCGCGCTGGATTCCCGATCGACGACGGCCGGAAGAGCGATCTCCCGGCCGTCGCCGTTTCTAGTCGACATCTGTTTGGAAACAGGTGTTCAACACATCAGGGTAGTCCCCATGAAAATCGATATCCCCTTTGCCGTCACCGCGTGGGAGCAGGCCGTATACGATACGCCGGCTGAAGGTCCCGCCCTGGCACGCGCTACCGTCAAGAAAGCCTACAACGGCGCCCTCGTCGGCGAGGGTGTCGCCGAGTTGCTCATGTGCGGCCAGGAAGGCTACATCGCCAACGAACGCGTAACCGGCACGCTCGATGGACGTACGGGAACGTTCGTCATCCAACACGGCGGCATGCGGGTAGGTGACCGGACGATGAACCAGTTCGGCGCCGTCGTCCCGGGCTCTGGCACCGGCGACCTCGCTACGCTCCGCGGCGATGCGATCATCAATCACGGCATGCTGTCGTTCGACTATACGTTTGATTGAGGGTCTTACCATCGCGGGTTATATTGAGGCCTCATATCGCCGCTTCAATCGTGGGATAGTCTCCATGCGCATCCTCTCCAGTTTGATTTTCGCGTCGCCCCACACGGGGTGCGATGTTGTTTCGTTCGACCACAACCTGGCGAACTGACATGAAAATCCCAGTCGACCCCGTACCCGTCTCCGTCGAAGTGTCCGCCTCCGAGGTATTGCAGGGCATCGGTGAGATCCAAGGCACATTGGAGGCCGGCGAGGAGAGCGTCGAGTTTGCTTATCGGACGAAGAGCCTGCTCGACAACCTGTCGCCCGTGCACCGCATGACGATTCCGATCGACGACTTGCGGGACGTCGAATACAACAAGTCGGCCATCGGGGCCAAACTTGTGTTCCGCCCCCGCCGGCTCGAGATTATGGAGCAGATGCCGGGGGACAACGCCCGCGAGATGGTCTTCAAGGTGAAACGGGCGGATCGACCGGCGGCCGACCGGCTCGCATCCTACCTGAAATACCGGCTCTACGAGCAGGACATCGATGCGGACGTCGTGCCGTTTACGCTGCCCGACAAACACATGGGGTTCACCGAGGTGAGCGGGCTGGCGTATCTGGAGGACGAGTTCCTGGTGCTCGACGTTCTTGAACGCGCCGCCACAGGGTCGAACGAAGACCACCATGTGATCAAGATAGAGTTGAAGGCGCTGCTTCGCGTGCAGTTTAATCCGGGTGTCATCAAAGATGTACTGACCGTGCGCCCCAAGGGCGCGGAGTTGCTGGATGCCCTTCCCGGGAAAAACTCGGTGGAAGTCGAACTCAGCATTCGCCGGCGCCACCGAGACGCCGCCGTGGCCCTGGCCCGCCGCGTACAGGCCTACCTCGAAAGCGCCCGAATCGGTTCGGGCGGTGCATAAACGATGATACACGCCACCCCGAACCCCATCGATCGCGTGCGTGCCCTCTGCATGGCCCTCCCCGATGCCTGGGAGAAAATCGCCTGGAGTGAACCTACCTGGCGTCACAAGAAGGTCTTTGCGATGTACGCCTCGGCCGAGAACCACCACGGCGGCGGCCGGCATGCCGTCTGGCTGGCTGCGGCGCCAGGTATACAGGAGATGCTGATCGAAGCCCGGCCCGACGCGATGTTTAGACCTCCGTATATGGGCGTAAAAGGGTGGGTCGGCCTGTTCCTCGATGCCGTGGACGATACCGAACTCGGCCTCCATATCCACAACGCCTACCTGGTGGATGCACCCCCGAAGCTGGCGGCTAAACTGAAGGAAGAAGGATGAAGATCGCCCTCGTTACCGGCGCCGGCTCCGGCATTGGCCGGCAGACCGCCGTCGCCCTGGCCCATGCCGGCTACGCCGTCGTACTGGCCGGCCGGAATGCGGCCTCTCTTGAAGAAACGGCCCGCCTCGCTGGTGCGCCGGAGCGCACCCTCGTCGCCCCGTGCGACGTGACGGATGCCGCCTCGGTGAAACTCTTGTTCGACCGCGTTCGCGAATCCTTTGGCCGGCTGGATCTGCTCTTTAACAACGCCGGCGTCAGCGCGCCGGGGGTGTTGTTGGAGGACCTCGACGTGGCCGACTGGCAGAGGGTCATCGCGACGAACCTCACGGGTGTTTTCCTCTGCACGCAGGAGGCCTTCCGGATGATGAAGGACCAGCATCCTGGCGGCGGCCGCATCATCAACAACGGGTCGATTTCGGCCCACGCGCCCCGGCCAAACTCGGCGCCCTACACGGCGTCGAAACACGCCGTTACGGGCCTGACCAAAGCCACCGCCCTCGACGGGCGGAAGTACAACATCGCCTGCGGCCAGATCGACATCGGCAACGCGGACACCGCGATGGCCGGCAAGATGAAAACGGGAGTCCCCCAGGCCGACGGCTCCATCGCCATCGAACCCACGATGGACGTCCGCCATGTGGCTGATGCGGTCCTCTACATGGCCAGCCTCCCCCTCGATGCCAACGTGCTGACGCTCACCGTCATGGCCACCGCCATGCCGTTTGTGGGGCGCGGTTAGAACAGAAGGCCGGGCGCCGCGTGAAAGACCCGTAATCGGGCGCCCGTATGAACCGTCTCAAAGTCATCTCAAAAAAATACAACGGCAGCTTCCGGAGCACTTCCGAAGGCTTACACCTCGACGCCGGTGCCGACCACATTTGTGTGCTCGCGCGGCCCGACGAGACGTTTTTCTACCACAGCCACGGTAAGTCGTACACCAACCGAAACGGGATGCTTCAGTACTACTTCACCGACCGGTGGTACAACGTGATGCACATGTGCGACAGCACGGGGTCCGACTGGGCCATGTACATCAACCTCTGCGCGCCGGCCGTGCTGGATGGCGACACCTTGACGTGGGTTGACCTGGACCTCGACTATCTGGTCACGCTGGACGGCGAGGTGAAGTTGCTCGACGAGGAGGAGTTCGCTCAAAACAGTAAACGATGGCGATACCCGAAAGCGATGGTCGACACGGTTCGCGACGTCACGGATAATCTGGCCGGTCTGATCGACGACGCGGCGTTTCCGTTTAACCATATCGAGCAGCGGGAGGCGTACCGTAAATGGATGGCTTCCGATCGAACGGTCCATTCCTAATACAGGCGGGCGTCGGCCGGCGCCAGTACAAGCTGCTCCGACCAGGTGAGTAGTTCCTGCTTCTGGTCAATCGTGCGCGAAAGCGGCAGCTGCGCTACGCCGATGAGCCGGCGCATGATCTCCATGCCGGCGAACCGGGCCACCAGGGTGCGGTCGAATCCGGGACGCGGTGTGTACCCCATCAGGATCACCGTGCGCTCGGCCTCCGAGTAGCCGGCCATGGCCAGGTGGGCCAGGCAGATCCCCACATCGTATTCCGCCGGCCCAAAAAAAGCAAACTCGGGATCGATGATCCGGGGACCCGCCGGCGTGTGCACCCAGCTGCCGGGGTAGAAGTCGCCGTGCAGCAGCCGGTCGCCGTCAGCCAGGTAGCGTTCGCCCAGCGCGTGTACGGCCGCGTCATAGACCTCGTTTTGCTTGAGACGGTCGGCCACGACCTGAAGGCCCGGCGTGATGGCGTCGAGGTCGAGGCCGTTGTCCGGGCGGAGGGGGAAGTCGAACAGGTGGAGGTGGTTGAGCGACCGCATGGCGCGGTTGGCGAGGGTGGGCCGGAGCGTCTCGGGGAACGCCGCGTTGTGCAGCGTCGATAGCCAGCGGAGGAGGGGACGGAGTTCGCCGCAGGGTGCGCGTTCGCCGTTGTAGAGGCGGGTGTAATCGGGCGCCTCACCCAGGTCTTCAAACAGCGCCGCGTGATGGGCGGCGTCGACCCCCAGAAGCCGGGGCATGAGCGCGGCGAGTCGGGGTTGGTCCTGGATGGCCTGATAAAAGGTTACTTCGGAAAGGATGCGCTCTTCGGGCGCGGGTATCGAAGGGTATTTTTCTACCCAGGGTCGGGATTGTTTGACGACCAGCGAGCGGCGGTCCGTCTGTACCCGCGCCACGAAGTTCATGTTGCCCTCGCCGGCCTTAACGATGCGGCGCACCGTCTCGCCCGCGTTGAGCCAGCCGGCGTGGGTCAGGAAGTCGATGAGCGGCTGCGGGGCGTCGAAATCGAAATGGGCGGAGGGCATGATCGGTCGGGTTGGATGTCCAGGATGATAGCAATAGTTGCGACGATCTGCTATCCTGTTACCGAATGACATGTTCTGTAGAGACGCTCCTGCGGAGCGTCTCCGCAACGTTTCCGCCAGCTTGAAGGCCACGGTTTTCGTCGCCGAAATGAGACGCTCCCCAGGAGCGTCTCTACGACTTTCTACCACGCATTTTTGCACGTATACATGCAACTTGTGAACGTCCGTCGCTGCATCATTGCTTTCGTCCTCGCTGTTCTGAGTACCCCGCTTATCGCAGCCGCCCAGGCTGATCTCACTTCTCGCATCGAGGGCCTCCTGATCGGCGGCATCATCGGCGACGCCGCCGGCGGGCCGGACGAGTTTCAGGACCCCGAGCAGAGCGTCTGGACCTCGACCGACGCCGTCCTCACCTCCGAGGGTATCGCCGAGCTCCGTGCCCGCTTCCGCCTCAAGCCCTACACCCGCCGGCCGTACCCGGAGTCCTACGCCCAGTGGCGGGCCGATTCGCCTCCCGGTACCATCACCGACGACTCCCGCTTCAAAATCCTCTTCTTCAACAGCCTCGCCGAAACCGGCCGGCCGGATCGCCTCGCCTTCGCCCGGGCCCTCCTCGCCTGGCGGGCCGACACGCTGGGGGTGTACGGCACGCTCCCCCGCGAGTGGCTGGATGAGTTCGCTTACGCGGCGCGGTGGGAGTTGGGTGAGCGGGACCCGCGCATCGCCCGCCCGCCCGGCCGGCAATGGGGCGGGCTGCCAACGATGGCCGGCCAGATGCCGTTCCTGCCCGTCGCCGCGTTCTATCCCGGCGACCCCGAGGCGGCGTATAAAACGACCTGGGAAATCGACTTCATCGACAATGGGATCGGGTTCGATCTCAACGCCGGCCTCGTCGCAGGCCTTGCCGCCGCGCTGGCGCCGGGAGCCACCTGGGAAAGCGTCGAGGCTGCCATGCGGGACACGGATCCGTACCGGGTGCGCGAAGTGCCGTGGGTGGAGCGCCGGCTGGACCGCTGGCTCGACATCGCCCACGCGGCGGCGCGCGAATCCGAAGGTCGCGCCGCGCGGTTGTTCGCGATCCTCGAACGCGAGCTCGACGCCGAGCAGTGGTGGGAAGCCTGGGTGCCGATGACGGTCGTCTTCGCCTGCGCCGACCTCACCGACCGTGACCCACTCGCGACCCTGCAACTCATCATGGAGTTCGGGCACGACACCGACTCGTACATGCAGGTCGCCGGCGCGCTGTTCGGTGCGTTGCACGGCAAAGAGGTGTTTCCGGAGGATATCCGCGCCACCATCTCGGAACGACTGCTGGCCGACTACGGGGTGTCGGTAGAGGGGTGGATGGAGTTGATCGACGAACACCGCTAGCTCTCGTGAACCTCGCCACTGGGTGCGGCGATATTTTTGAATTTGGATTCCCGTACTTTCATGGACACTCCTTCCACACACTCGGAAACTCCGATGCGCGCCCTCCTATTCATCTTCCTCGTCCTTCTAGCCCCGATCGCGGCCTTTGCTCAAGACTGGCCGGCCGAGATGCCGGCCGAGCTCCGCCAGAAACTCGAACCCAAAATCACGGCCATCCGCGCCGGCCACCTGATTGACCCGGCGACGGGAACGGTGGCCGACAACCAGATCATCGTCGTCCGCCACGACCATAAAACGGGCGACAGCGAGATCCTTGCCGTTGGACCCAACGTAGCGATCCCGGAAGGCGCCGAGGTCATCGATCTCTCCGGCCAGTACGTCCTGCCCGGCCTCGTCGACTCCCACGACCACCTCGGCATCACCTACAAAAAGGAGCCGGAGAGTGACGCCTATTACTTCACGACGCTGATGGACAGCAGCCCCATCCGCGCCATCCAGGCCTTTTCCAATGGCTTCCAGAAGCTGGCGTCGGGCTTCACCGTCGTGCGCGACCTCGGCAACGCCGGCAACTACGCGGACACGGCCCTCCGTCACGCCATCGAACAGGGCTGGGTGCCCGGGCCGACGCTCATCAACTCGGGCATCATCATCGGCGCTTTCGGCGGACAGTTCCACGAAGTGCCCGAATGGGAAAACACGGTCTACCCCGAGTACCTCAACGCCGATACAAACGACGAGATCGTCAAGGCCATCCGGCGCAACATCCACTACGGCGCGAAGGTGATCAAGGTGTGTGTGGACTGCCAGCTGTACCCGTACACGGTCGATCAGCTCAAGCTGTTCGTCAGTGAGTCCGCCAACGCCAACATGAAGGTCGCCGGCCACGTCCAGACCTACGAAGGCGCCCGCCGCGCCATCGAGGCCGGCCTGTGGTCACTCGAACACGACAACGCCCTCACGGACGATCTGCACAAGATGATGGCCGAAAAAGGCATCTACCGAGCCGGCACCGAAACGCCCCATACCTGGTACCGCGGCAGTGAGCGGTCCTTCGCCGCGACGGTCGACCGCATGAAAAACGCCTATGCCAACGGCGTCAAACTCACCTACTCCACCGATGCCGACTACTACGTCCCCGGCCTCACCCGCGGCGAGATCACCATCAACTTCCTGGAGACGTGGAAGGCCGCCGGCATCCCACCGAACGACATCCTCAAGGCCATGACCACCACCGGCTACGAGGTCTGTGAACTCACCGACCGCGGCCCGATCAAGGTGGGCAACCGCGGGGACGTGATCGCCGTCGCCGCCAACCCCCTGGCGAACATCGACGCCTTGCGCGATGTCCGCTTCGTCATGAAGGACGGCCTCGTGTTTAAACGCGACGGCGTCGTGACGCCGATGGACTTCTTCCACAGCGGCCCCGAATACGGATGGCGGGTTCGCTGACGCGAACGCCGTCCACCCCGCCCGGTAGAGACACGATACATCGTGTCTCCGATACAAGGTGCCTCCGATACAAGGTGTCTCCGATACAAGGTGTCTCCGATACATCGTGCCTCCACCCCGAACGATGGGTCGATAGTAGAAAAGGCAACATGGGAACGGTGATGTGGTATGCGTGACGAGCGTGGACAAACGCAGGAACCTCTGGGCCTTCTCATCGCCGGCCAATGGGTGGTCCGAGACCAGACGATCCCAGTGGTCAACTCCTTCGCCGGCGAACAGGTCGGCGCCGTCTCCCGTGGCGCGCCGGCGGACATCGACGCGGCGGTCGGCGCCGCGGCCGCATCGCTCAGGACGCCCTGCCCGATGCACACCCGGTACGATGTGCTGATGCGCGCCGCCGACCTGCTCGTCGAACACCAGGCCGCCTATGCCCTCGACATCGCCCGCGAGGGCAGCAAGACGATCCGCGAGGCCCGGCGCGAGCCGGTGCGGGCCGCCGGCATCCTCCGCCTAGCCGCCGAAGAGGGCCGCCGGCTCCATGGCGAGACGTTGCCGTTCGACATCCGTCCCGGCTCGGAGAATCGCACGGGATATTACTACCGCGTGCCCGTCGGCGTCGTGGCGGCCATCATGCCGTTTAACGATCCCCTCGCGGTGATGACCCACAAGATCGGGCCGGCGATCGCGGGGGGCAATGCCGTCGTACTCAAGCCAGACTCCCGCGCGCCGCTCGCCGTCCTTCGCCTCGCCGCGCATTTCGTGGAGGCAGGGCTCCCGGCCGGCCGGCTCAACGTTGTTACCGGTCATGGCGAGGAAATCGGCGACGCCCTCGTCGCCGACCCGCGCGTACGCATGATCTCCTTCACCGGCGGTGCCGCCACCGGCGAGCACATCACCCGGGTGGCCGGCGTCAAGAAGCTGGCGCTGGAGCTGGGCGCCAACTCACCCGTCATCGTGCTGGCCGACGCCGACATCGACCGGGCTGTTGCTGCCATCGCCGACGGGGCATTTGCACAGGCCGGCCAGAACTGTCTCGGCGTCCAACGGGTACTGGTGCATCGAACGGTGTTCGACGTGTTTGCCGAGAGGCTGGCCGATCGGGCGGGCCGACTCCGGGTGGGCTCGTCGCTGGAGGAGACGACCGATGTCTGCCCCCTCATCACCGAGCGTCAGGCCGAGCGCGTGGCCGAATGGATCCAGGAGGCGCGGGCCGGCGGGGCGCGAACCCTGGCCGGCGGCCGGCGCGAGGGCGCCATGATCTGGCCGACCGTACTGACGGACGTGCCGGAGGGCTGCCGGCTGAATTGTGAGGAAATCTACGGCCCGGTCGTCGCGCTGTACCGGGTCGACTCCCTGGAAGAAGCCATCGAAAAAGCCAATCGAACACCGTTCGGTTTACACGCGGCGGTCTTCACGGAGAGCCTGCGGGACGCCTTCGCCGCGGTTCACGGGCTGGAGGCCGGCGGGGTGATGGTGAACGACTCGACGGACTATCGGCTGGACGTGATGCCCTTCGGCGGGACCAAACGGAGCGGGATCGGTCGGGAAGGACTACGCTTCGCCCTGGAGGAGATGACGGAGACGAAGGTGGTGTGTTTGAATCTGGGGGGGGGTAAGGGCTTCAGGTTCGAGGCTTAAGGTGTAAGGATCTCCCCCTTTAAACCTAGAACCTAAAACTTTAAACCCTTTCGCCGTCAGGCGACGACCGGGTGCTCGGCGAGGTAGGCCTCCAGCCGGTCGCGTTCGGCCACGAGGCGGATGAGTGCTTCGCCGGCGCCATCGAGCGCGCCTACTTTCCCTATCTTTTCAAGCTCGAACGCGGCGGCCGACAGGGCATTGGCGCCCAGGTTCGCGGCGGCGCCCTTTAATGTATGGGCCTGGTAGCGGAGGGCGTCGGCGTCGCCGGCGTCGACGGCGGAGCGGATGGCCTGCAGGATGTCGATGGCCTGGGATTGGAAGTCGCCGAGTAATTCGTCGAGGAACTCGCGGTCGCCGGCGAAGCGCTCCAGCGCGTCGTCGAAATTGATCGGGGCAGGGTCGATGGCGGGGATGCCAGAGGGTGACGCAGGATCGAGCGGCGCTGGCTCGATGCCAGCCGTCCAGCGGTCGATCGTCGCAAACAGTTCGCGGGAGATGATCGGCTTCGAGGTGTAGTCGTCCATTCCGGCTTCGAGGCACTTCTCGCGGTCGCCGGCCATGGCATGGGCCGTCATTGCGATGATGGGTATGGTTCGCGCCGATCCATCCATCTGACGGATGGCGGCCGTTGCCGCGAAGCCGTCCATCACCGGCATCTGGACGTCCATCAGGACGAGGTCGTACGCGCCCGACGCGACGGCCGCGAGCGCTTCGCGTCCGTTCGCGACGGCATCCACGGTATGGCCTCGTTTCCGCAGGATGTGCAGCGCCACCTGCTGGTTGGTGAGATTGTCCTCGGCGAGCAGGATGCGGGCCCGGTTCGTGGCGGCAACATCGGCATTCGGGGAGGGGAGCTCCGGTGTCGATTCGGGTATGCCCTTTAAGAGGCAATCGAGGAGGCGCGATAGCTTGACGGGTTTGGTGAGACGGCTGGCGAAACCGTGCTCGAGCAGCCGCTCTTTTTCCGAGCCGCGATCCACCGAGGTCATCAGGATCAGCTTGGCCCCCGCCAGCGCAGGCGACAGCGTCAGGATATCGGTGAATGCAACGGCGCCAACCGTGAAGGCGTGGCGGTCGATCAGCGCAAAATCAAACGGGGCGTTGGCGAGCAGGGCCTCGTCGATCCGCGCGTGTGCTTGCCGGTCGTCAGCGGCTTCGACCGCGTCGATTTCGAGCAGCGCAAAGTGTTCGAGCAGGGCGGTGCGAATCGAAACGGACGGCTCTATGATGAGCGCCCGGCGCCTGGCAATATCCGGGTGGCTCCGCGGCTCCGCGTCGGGGAGGCACTCAAAGTTGATCGTGAACCAGAACGTGGAGCCCTGCCCTTCCTCGCTTTCCACACCGATCTGGCCGTGCATCATGTCGACCAACTGGCGGGAGATGGCGAGGCCGAGGCCGGTCCCCCCGTATGTGCGCGTCGTGGAGGAGTCGACCTGCGAGAACGACTTGAACAGGCGATCCATGCGGTCTTTTGGAATCCCGATCCCCGTGTCCTGCACCGAGAATCGCACGGTAGCCCGGTTTTCCACGCGTTCAAGGGCTCCGGCGCGGATCGTGACCTCTCCCTCGTGGGTAAATTTGATCGCGTTGTTGGCCAGGTTGAGCAGGATCTGGCGGAGCCGGCCGGGGTCTCCCAGGACGCTCGAAGGCACGTTGCGGTCGACCACACAGACCAGTTCGAGCCCTTTTTTGGCCGCATTCATGGCAAGGAGGTCCGCGGCGTCCTCAATCGCATTCCGGAGATCGAACGAGATCGTTTCGAGGTCGAGTTTGCCGGCCTCTACCTTCGAGTAGTCGAGGATGTCGTTGATGACCGTCAGCAGGGCATCCGCGCTGGCCTGGATCATCTCGGCGTACTGGCGTTGCTCGCTCGATAGTCCGGTACTGAGCAAGATGCTCGTCATCCCAATCACGCCGTTCATCGGGGTGCGGATTTCATGGCTCATGTTGGCCAGGAACTCGCTTTTGGCCCGCGAGGCGTGTTCGGCTTCGAGTTTGGCCTGGAGCAACTGCGATTCGGTTTCTTTGCGGATCGCGATCTCGTCGGCAAGCGAATCCCGTGAGACGGTCGTCATCTTCAGGTCCGCCATCATCTGGTTGAAGCTGGCCGCCAGATCACCGATCTCGTTGCGCGCGGTCGTTTCGATGCGGGTGTCGAGTTTGCCCTGGCTGATGCTCCGGGTGACGTCGCGCAGTTCTGTCAACGGCTTCGTTATGCGCCGGGAGAGGTAGATGGCGGATACATAGGCCACGATACCGAGGCCGATCAGCGAGATAACGGAGAGGAGTAATTTTTCCCAGATAAAGGCGTAGGCCTCGCGAAACGGCATCTCGATCACCACTGCCCATTCGGGGTCCCCGAGGCTCACGAACATGGATACGACCCGTGTGCCTTCAATCCCGCGTGTGGTTTTGGCGGTATAGTCGCCAGCGTCGTGGTGTGTTTGGGTGAGGAAATCCGACACGACCTGGAGGTGCTTCAGATTGTCGGTGCGCAGCACGCGGCTGATGTCTCTGGAGGCGATGACGTTTCCTACATCATCTACCACATAGGCTTGGCCGCTTTCCCCGACCTCGATTTCGCTCACCAGGTCCCACATGAACTTCAGGTTGGTCTGGGCGAGCAGGGTGCCGGCAAATTCGCCCAACGCGCCTCGCACGGGGATGGCAATCAGCACCGTGGGTTCGCTGGTGGCATCGTCGATGATCACCGGGCTGATGTAGGTGAGACCGCCGCGCGTTCGCTCTAAAAGCGCCTCGAGGATCGCCGGCTCGATGCGGAGCGAGGAGAACTGTGAAAAACGGGAAGCACTGGCGAGCTTCGACGCGGCATGGTCGTAGTAGATGACGTGCCGGATCGATCGATCGATCCCCAGCAGCCGTTCCATTGCAAGGTGCCGATCAGCAGGATTCGACACGCCAAGATGTGCAATCCGTTCGGTCAGTTGAAGGCGTTCGATCTTGCTGTAGATGAAATCGCTTACCGCCGTCGAGGCGGAGGCCGCCAGTCGATGCTGGCGATCCGTAAGTGCGATCCGTAACGTGCGCAGGCTGACCATGAGGTCGAGCGCGGTTGTCGCGACCTGCATCGTGATGGCCAGCGCCAGGAACGTGGTCACTAGCGTGACACTCAGCCGGCGCGATCGACGTATGGTAGGATGCCGCTTCATCGGATGAGCGAATCGGCCAGACTGAGCCATCCAGCCGACGGAGTCAGCCCGAGCTGGTCGATGGCGTTGAGATTGATCTCGAAGTACGTCTCGGCAGACTCGACCGGGATGTCGCTAGGGCTCGTTCCCTCCAGGATCTTGTGGGCGATACGTGCCGCCTGGGTCTCCGTCGGACCATTTCGAACCATCACGCTAAACCCAAACGCAGGCTGGCCGGCCTCGACCAGCTCCTCCGCCATCCGCCGCTCTTCTTCGACGCCTCCATAGGCCAGGCGCATGTGATATTCGATGTGTTCGCCTTCCACATACCCGAGTCGGCGCATCTCAGTAGCAAAGCCGGCAGCCGTTTCCTCGAAATAGGGGATACCGACAAGGATGCCCACCTGACGCCTGGGCGATCGATTGGACTCCGCACCGCAGCCCAGCGCGGCGAGGGCGTGCAGAGAATAGCATAGGAAAAGTCGATTCCGCATCATCTCGAACGGATACTGGCAAGAGAGGTCCGATCACAAACGAGGTCAGGGCGTGTGTTCGGGAGGTACATTGGCGCCTTGGAGAGGGTATCGGCCTGACGCCGCCGGCGTTAATTACTCGGGCAAATTGGGTTAGACATACGCTTTCGTCGCGCGTTTGGAAGGGCCTCCGCCGGCAAAGACGATCTCATTCATCCAGCCGCAATGTGTATCTTACCGTGCACTATCCACGTTCACCCGCCGCCATGCTCCGCATCCTCCCGCTCTTCGTCCTCCTCCTTCTCTCGTCCTTCCCCAGTGTCGCCCAGCCGGCGCCGCCGGGCATCGACTCGTACACCGCCGCCGTCCTTTCTGCTTTCGAGGTCCCGGGCATCGCCCTCGCCATCGTAAAGGACGGTCGTGTGGTCCTGGCGAAAGGGTACGGCGTCCGCGAGCTGGGAAATCCGGCACCGGTCGATGATCGAACACTGTTCGGCATCGCCTCCAACTCCAAGGCCTTCACAGCCACCGCGCTCGCATTACTCGTCGAAGAGGGTCGGCTCGGGTGGGAAGATCGGGTGATCGACCACCTGCCTTGGTTCCAACTCAGCGACGCGTTTGTCACCCGCGAACTCACCATCCGCGACCTGCTCGTGCACCGCAGCGGCCTTGGCCTCGGCGCCGGCGACCTGCTCTGGTGGCCGGCTTCCACCTATAACCGCCGCGAAGTGGCCGAACGCCTCCGCTACCTCCCGCTCGTCACCAGCTTCCGGAGCGCGTACGCGTACGACAACGTCCTCTACCTCGTCGCCGGCGAGGTCATCGAAACCCTGAGCGGAATGTCGTGGGAGGATTTTGTCCAGACCCGTATCCTCGACCGGGTGGGCATGGCCGACAGCAACCCCCGCCACTCCGACGCCGGCGCTCCGGGCGCCAACGTGGCCGTCACCCACGCCCGCGTCGATGGCGTCGTCCGCCCCATCGCGCCCTTCACCAGCGACAACACGAACCCCGCCGGCGGTATCAACGCCAGCGCCCGCGACATCGCGAGGTGGATGATCGTCCAGCTGGACTCCGGCCGGGTAGCCGGCGATGACCGCCTCTTCTCACGCCGCACCGCCCGTGAACTCTGGACCCCCCTTACGCCCACGCCCATCGGCACCCCGCCGCCGGACCTCGCGCCGCTCCAGCGCCAGTTCTCCGGGTATGCGCTCGGGTTCGACGTGCACGACTATCGCGGCCACAAGGTGGTCACTCATACGGGTGGGCTGCCGGGATATGTGTCCAAGGTGACCATGATCCCCGAGTTAAAACTCGGCGTGGCCGTGTTCACCAACCAGGAGTCCGGCCGCGCCTTCACGGCGATGACGTACCACGTGCTCGACCACTATCTCGGCGCGAACGACACCGACTGGCTCGTCGCCCTCGCGAACTATGAACAACAGGGCCTGCGCGAGATCGCGGATACGGAAGCCGCCATCGCCACCGAGCGGAACGCCGGCGCCGGCCCCTCCCTATCGCCGGCCGCCTACGTGGGGACCTACACGGACGCCTGGTACGGCGACATCCTCGTCGAACAAAAACCCGACGGCGCCCTCGAACTCCGCTTCAGCCGGACGCCTTCTCTCGTGGGATCGATGGAGCACTGGCAGTACGACACCTTCATCGTCCGCTGGTACGACCGCGAACTCCGCGCCGACGCCTTCATCACATTCGCCCTCCACCCGGACGGCTCGATCGATCAGGCCAGGATGCAGGCGGTGTCGCCGGCGACGGATTTCAGCTACGATTTCCAGGATTTGCTCCTGAAACCGGCTATACGTTAACAACCCCTTAGGGTCTTCAATACCCGAAGGGTTTCCTACCCCCATGCCTATTCTCGACCTCCTCGAACAGACCCGCGCCGAGACGCTCCGGCACTTCGACCTCGACGACCGCCGGCTCGGCCTCCGCTACGCGCCCGGCAAATGGACCGTCCGCCAGCTCCTCCACCACCTATCCGATGCGGAGACGGTACTCTTCGACCGCATCCGGCGGGTAATCAGCGAGCCGCGCCAGGTGATCTGGGCGTTCGACCAGGACGCCTGGGCGCAGGGGCTCGACTATGAAGGCAGGCCGCTGCCCCTTTCCAGAGACCTGTATCTGGCTACCCGCGCCGGCGTTATCCACTATGCGCGGCTCCATTACGAAGCGGACGGGCACAAGGAATTCGTGCACAACGAGGCCGGCGTGCGTACCCTGAAGCAGGAGTTCGACAAGGTGGCGGCCCACAACCGGGGCCATCTGGACCAGATCGCCAAGGCGCTAGGTAAGGATCACACCCATGGATGACATAAAAAGATGGGGAGGATTGCTCCTCCTTCTGCTCTTCCCAGCCATCGCCGCCGGCCAGGACATCCGCACTCTCACCGCCGAGGAGGCCGTGCAGTTTGGCCTCGAGCGTAACGCCCTCATCCGCTCCGCCGAGGCCGGCGCCGCCGAGGCCGACGCCGTCTACCGCGCTGCCCGAGCCGCGCGGCGGCCGTCCGTCACCGCGCAGGGCAGCTACACTCGCCTCAGCGACAACATCCCCGCCATCACCTTCACCCAGCCGGGGACGGACATCGAGGTAACCCTCGCCCCGGTGGTGCTGGATCGGTATTATTCGGAGATCGGGATTGAGCAGCCGCTCTTCACCGGGCTCCGCATCCACCACCAGATCCAGGCGGCATCCCACCAGGCCGAGGCGGCGGCGATGGACGCCGAATGGCAGGAGGCGGATGTCGCGTTTCAGATCAAACAGGCCTACTGGCGGCTGTATGAGGCGCAAGGTCTACAGTCCGCCGTGGCCGCCTCACTCGCCCGTGTCGAGGCGTATGTAAACGATGTGCGCAATCGCCGCGACGCCGGCGCCGCCCTCGAAAGCGACCTTCTGACCGCCCAGACCCGCCGCTCGGAAGTGCAGCTCGAACAGATCCAGCGGGACAACGCCGTTCAAGTGGCGCGCCTCGAACTGAACCGACTAATCGGGTTGCCGCTGGATGCCATCATCCAACTTGTTGCAGTGGACTTGGTGGACACGGTGGACGCGTTGGACGGGCTTCTTGCTCGTGCCGGGGCACAGCATCCTCAGGTGGATGGGTTGGTCGCTCAGGTTGAGGCCCTCGAAGCCAATGTCAAAGCCTCGCAGGGTGGCTGGCTCCCGGAGATCGTGGCGACGGGCCGGTACGCCTACTCGCGTCCGAACCAGTACTTCTTCCTCGATCAGGATGCGTTTCGCGGCAACTGGGAGGCCGGCGTGGCCGTCCGCTGGAACCTGTGGAACGGCGGCCAGCGCGAAGCCGGCACGCAGGAGGCGCGCGCCCGGCTCCAGGGCGCCGAAGCCCGGCTCGCCTACGCGCGGGACGAGATCGCGGTGTCGATCACCAGCCGATACCTGGATGTCCAACGCGCCGAGGCGTCGTACAATGTCATCCAACAAAACGTCCGCGAGGCGGAAGAAGCCTACCGGGTGGTCCAGCAGCAACACCAGGAAGGGGTCGCGCTCACGAGCACGATGCTGGAGGTGGAAGAGGCGCTGCGGCTGGCGCAATCCCGGGCCGCCCAGGCGGTAGCCGGCCAGATGATGGCCCTCGCCGCGCTGCGTTTCACCCTCGGCGAGATCCGATGAGCGATATGGAAGCCAACACCGTCTTCAGCACCCGCCGCCTCACGAAGGTCTACGACATGGGCGAAGTGCAGGTCCATGCCCTCCGCGGGATCGACGTGGATTTTTACAGCGGCGAACTCGTCGTGCTCCTCGGCGCGTCCGGCTCCGGGAAATCCACCCTGCTCAACATCCTCGGCGGGCTGGATACCGCCACCGGGGGGACCGTGCTTTACAAGGACCAGGACCTCACCCGCGCCACCGACAAACAGCTGACCGAATACCGCCGGCACCACGTCGGCTTCGTGTTCCAGTTCTACAACCTCATCCCCAGCCTCACGGCCCGCGAGAACGTGGCCATCGTCACCGAAATCTCCCACAACCCCATGAAGCCCGAGGAAGCGCTCGACCTGGTGGGGCTGGGGGATCGGATGGATCATTTTCCGGCGCAACTCTCCGGCGGCCAGCAGCAGCGCGTAGCCATCGCGCGGGCGATCGCCAAACAGCCGGCGGTGCTGCTGTGCGACGAACCCACCGGCGCGCTCGACTCCCAGACCGGCGTGATCGTCCTCGAAGCGCTCGACCGCGTCAACCGGGAAATCGGGACGACGACAGTGATCATCACCCACAACGTGGCGCAGTCCGAAATGGCCGGACGTGTGATCCACCTCAGCGACGGGCGGATTACCGACGTCCACACCAACACCCACAAAAAGGCTCCCGGCGAGCTTACCTGGTAAGATGCGCGCGATCGACCGGAAAATGCTGCGGGATCTGTGGGGCATGCGCGGGCCGGCCCTGGCCATCGCGGTCGTGATCGTCAGCGGCGTGGCGACCTTTGTCACCATGACCTCCACTATGGGCGCGCTGCAGCGGACCCTCGACAGCTACTATACGGAGTACCGGTTCGCCGACCTGTTCGCCGGCGTCCGCCGCGCACCCGAGACCCTCCTCGAAACCCTCCGCGGTGTCGAAGGCGTGAGCCAGGTGATGACGCGGGTTACCGCCGGCGTCAACCTCGAGGTGCCGGGGTTCGACCAACCGGTGTCCGGTCAGCTGGTATCTATCCCGGAGGGCCGGCAGCCGGCGCTCAACCAGCTGTACATCCGCGAGGGCCGGCTCATCGAGCCGGGGCGCGAGGAAGAGGTGCTCGTCAACGAGGTATTCGCCGAGGCGCACGGCCTCCGGCCCGGCGACCGGCTCACCGCCGTCATCAACGGCCGGCGGAAGGCGCTGCGGGTGGCCGGCATCGCGCTGTCGCCCGAGTTTTTGATGCAGATCCAGCCCGGATCCCTCTTCCCGGACCCCCAGCGGTTCGGGGTGTTGTGGATGGGCCGCGAAGCGCTGGCCGCCGCGTACGACATGGGCGGCGCGTTTAACGACGTGGCGTTTACCCTGGCGCCGGGTGTCGACGAAGAGACGGTGATGGACCGCCTCGATCAGATCCTGGGCGCCTACGGCGGCGTCGGCGTCAACCGTCGGGCGCAGCAGCCGTCGCACTTCTACATCACCGAAGAATTCCGGCAGCTCCGCAGCATGGCGACGATGCTGCCCGTCATCTTCCTCGCCGTGGCCGCGTTCCTGCTGAACATCGTCGTCACCCGCCTGATTGGGACGCAGCGCGAGCAGATCGCCGTGCTCAAGGCGTTCGGGTACAGCAACGGCACGGTGGGCTGGCATTATACCAAACTTGTGTTTGTCGTAGCTCTCTCCGGCGCGGCCGCCGGCGTGGTGTTGGGGATGTGGATGGGGCGCGGGATGGGTAACCTCTACCTGACGTTTTACCGGTTTCCGTACCTCGAATACGCGCTGGACCCATCGGTCGTGTCGGCGGCGGTGGCGCTGACGATCGGGGCCACGTTCGCCGGCGTCATCCGCGCCGTGCGCCGGGCCGTGAAGCTGCCGCCGGCCGAGGCCATGCGGCCGGCCCCGCCGGCGTCCTACCGGCCGACGGTCGTCGAGCGCATCGGCCTCCAGAAATACCTCGACCAGCCCACCCGGATGATCCTCCGCAACCTCGAACGGCAGCCGGTGAAGGCCCTGCTCACCATCACCGGCATCGCCAGCTCGTGCGCCATCCTCATCATGGGGCTGTTCATGAGCGGCGCGTTCGATTACATCCTGCGTATCCAGTACGGCATCGCCCAGCGGGACGACCTGACGATCTCCTTCGCCCAGCCCACGTCCACCGCCTCGCTGTACGAACTCAAAGCCCTGCCGGGCGTGATCCACGCCGAGCCGTTCCGGATGGCGCCCGTCACCCTCCGCCACCGGCACTGGAGCTACGACACCGCCGTCCAGGGCATCCCGCGGGACGCGTACCTGCGGCGCGTCATCGACACCGAGCTGCGCTCGATCGACATCCCCGCCGAGGGCGTCATCCTCACGGAACGCCTCGCCGAAATCCTCCACGTCCGCCCTGGCGACGTGGTGACCGTGGAGGTACAGGAAGGCCGCCGGCTCGTGCGCGAGGCGCCCGTCGTCAGCCTTACCCGCCAGTACCTCGGCGTGGCGGCGTACATGGACCTCGACGCCGTCAACCGACTCGTCGGCGGCGGCCAGGCTATTTCAGGCGCGCTGCTGACGACGGATCGGGATCAGGAGGAGGGGCTCACCCGGCTGTTGCAACGGCGGCCCTCCGTGATCGGCATCGTGGCGCAGGAGCGGGCCATCGCGTCGTTTATGGAGACGTCGGCCGAGAGCATGCTCACGTTTACGTTTATCCTCAGCTTTTTTGCCGGCGTCATTGCCTTCGGGGTCGTCTACAACAGCGCCCGGATCGCGCTATCCGAGCGCGACCGCGAACTCGCCAGCCTCCGCGTCCTCGGGTTTACCCGGGGGGAGATCGCCTACATTCTGCTGGGCGAGTTGGCCGTGCTCACCCTGCTCGCCATCCCCCTCGGGTTTTTGATGGGGACGGGGATGACGGCCGGCGTCGTGCAGGGGCTGCAAACGGACCTGTACCAGATTCCGATGGTGCTCGAGAAAAAGACGTTCGCACTGGCCGCACTGGTCGTGCTGGTGGCCACGACGATCTCGGCCCTCATCGTACGCCGCAAGCTCAGCCACCTGGACCTCGTGGGGGTCCTCAAAACGAGAGAATAGATGAAGGGTCTGACACGTAAACGCTTGATCATGATCGCCGTCGCCGTGTTGGTGGTGCTGGCTGTCGCTTACGGGTTCATGCCGAAGCCCGTGCTCGTGGAGACCGCCGCCATCACCCGTGGCAGCCTGCAGGTGATCGTGGAGGACGAAGGGGAGACCCAGGTGAAACACCGCTACGTGGTCACCTCGCCCGTGATGGCGTTTGCCCGGCGGATCGAGATGAAGGCCGGCGACTGGGTGGCGAAAGGCCAGGAGCTCGTCCGCCTCGAACCGCCCCGCCCGACGATCCTCGACCCCCGGACCGCCGCCGAAGCCCAGCAGCGCGTAAAAGCCGCGGAGGCGATGCTGAGCCAGGCCGAGGAGCAGGTGCGCGCCACCACGGCGGCGGCGGCGAACGCCGAAGAAGAGCGGGCGCGGACCGAGCGGTTGTTTGAGTCCGGCTCCGCCACGCAGCAGCTACGCGAGCAGACCCGTTCCGTCGCCCTGCAGGCCGTCGCCCAGCGCGATGCCGCGACGGCCGCCGTCGAAGCCGCCCGGGCCGACCTCGCGAGCGCCCGGGCCGTGGTGGCCTACACCGAAGGCAGCGGCGCCGGAGTGCGGCAGACCCTCCGCGCCCCGACGGCCGGCACCGTGCTGGCCGTGTACCGGGAAAGCGAGGGCCAGGTGATGCCCGGCGAGGCGCTGATGGAGATCGGGGATGTGGATAGCCTGGAGGTGCGGGTGGACGTGTTGTCGCAGGACGCCGTCCGCATCCGCCCCGGAACGCACGTCATGCTCGACCGCTGGGGCGGCGAGGGCGTGCTGAAGGCCGTCGTCACCCGCGTCGAGCCCCAGGGTGTGACGACCGTCTCGTCCCTCGGCGTCGAGGAGAAACGCGTGGCCGTCGTGGCGGACCTCGTCTCGCCGGCCGCGCACCGCGCCGGCCTCGGCTCCGGCTTCCGGGTGCTGGCGCAGTTCGTGATCTGGGAGAGCGACGACGTGTTGCTCGCCCCGACGAGTGCGCTGTTCCGGGAGGATGGCGGCTGGGCCGCGTTTGTGGACGAAGGCGGGAAGGCCGTGAAGCGGGCTGTGGAGATCGGCCACCAGGCCGGCCTGACCGCCGAGGTGTTATCAGGCCTCTCCGAGGGCGACGAGGTGATCGTCCATCCGCCGAACAATCTGGAGGAAGGGGTGGGGGTGGAGGCGTTGTGAGAGTTGTCCCTCAATAGGGCGCTTCGTAGTCGCCCGGTCAATGCCGGGGCAGGCACTCTCGAAGGGTCTTCGTCATCCTCGCGAACGCGGGGATCCACCCGGATGGCACGCGGCTTATGACCTGTTGTGATAGGGACGAGTCGCGACTTGTCGCACTTGACGTACCCCATGGCCAGATAGAGCGGGAGGGGGAAACCATGGTAGACATCGAAGTGGGGCCCACGGCCAGCAGATCTCTCACCGGGCAGATGGTGGATTTCGCACAATCGATCCCGTATTACTTACCAAAAGACGACTGGGGGGATCGGGACTTGCGGATTGCCGAGCAGCGGCTGGGTGAGACACCTTGCCTGTGCTCGGGCAGGTCCAGCGAAACCATCTGGCCGGCGCGGGAGGCGCTCAAGGTGTTGGGCGAAAGATGGTCTTAAAAGCGGAATACCAGGATTCAGGACGTCGTCTGATATCCGGACAGTTGCCGAATAGTGAGCATATCCTCGCCGTAAGCGTGTAATTTTTACATCGTTGTATTCGGGAGGTACGTCGTGTTATCTTGACAGTGACAGGATATTGTTAGTTCTGCCGCCTCACAGCACCAGTCCCGATCACGGCTTATAGACCAGTCGCAGACAAATGGAAGAGCGCATCCAGGAAGTCGCCGCCGAGCTTTCCAAGACCGCCGCTCAGGCCCGAGCGCAGTTCGGCACACTCTCACCGGAACAGCTCAACTGGAAACCAGACTCGGGTAGCTGGAGCGTGGGGCAGTGCTTCGATCACTTGATCACGACGCACAGTCAGTACTTTCCCCTTCTTCAGCAGCTCCGGGCGGGCGGTGTGGAGCCGTCATTATGGGAACGGTACTCCCCGTTCAGCGGCTTCTTCGGAGCGTACTTGATTCGTAACCTGAGTCCGGAGAACCATAAGAAATACAAGACGTCGTCGAAGGCCGAGCCGTCCACCAGCGAGATCGACGGTCGCATCGTTGAGCGCTTCAGCGCCCATCAGGCGGAACTGATCGATCACATTCAGAACCTGTCAGCCGAGATCGATCCGGAGACGACGATCATCACGTCTCCTCTGTTAAGCTTTGTGACCTATAGCCTGGATGACTGCCTGGCGATCTTTGTGGTGCACGGCCAGCGACATCTGAGGCAGGCGCGGCGGGTCACGGAGATGGCAGGGTTTCCCGCCCACTAACGCACCCTCAAGGGCGGCAGAACCCGCCACTGCAGGCCGACAGCGCGCTTCAGCGCCATGTCTCTTTTTACCGTCAACGTCTACGTTGCCCTCTCCAACCGCTCCGCCGCGTGCTGCGGCTGAGTGGCAACCTGTTATGCCGAAGTGAATCTAGATGTATGCCTGAACCCGACCCCGCTGAACTCATCACCTTTGCATTGCCGGCAGATCTCGGCCGGTGGCTCATGGTACATCACGCCACAAAAAGTGAGCTGTGGGTGAAGATATTCAAGAAAGGGACCGGGATTCCGAGTGTGACCTGGGACGATGTCGTGATTGAGGCGCTGTGCTGGGGCTGGATTGATGGCGTCAAGAAATCACTTAACGACCAGGCCTATATCCAGCGGCTCACCCCCAGGAAAGCTCGAAGCAACTGGTCGAAGAGGAACAGAGAACATGCAGAGCGCTTGATAAGCGAGGGCCGGATGCAGGAGCCAGGGCTTGTACATGTTCGCTCCGCCCAGGCGGATGGCCGGTGGGAGAACGCCTATACAGCAAGTGAAACAAACGTGCCGGCGGATTTCTTAGCCGCTCTTGAGGGCAGGCCGAAGGCGAAACAGTTTTTCGAAACGCTCAACAAATCGAGTCGGTATGTCATCGCCTACGGATTGACGTCTGCGAAGAAACCCGAAACCAGACGGAGGCGATTTGAAACCTTCATCGACATGCTCACCCGCGAAGAAAGGCCGGATATGGGCTTCAGAAACCGTTGAGATTTTCTGTTCTCTGCTTTTCGAGCGGCAACTCTGTTCCTCATAGCCGCGAATTTTTGGGATCGTCTTCCTCGCGAAACGAGCGAAGCGACTAACGAAGTAAAGCGGGAAACGAGCGAAGCGACTTACGAACTGACGTTACGCAACCCGGCCTGCATGTCACGCTGAGCCTCGCGAAGCGTCTTTCTAGAACGCGATTCTGCGTTAAAAAACGCCATCGACGCGTCTTAGAAAGGTCCTTCACTGCGTTCAGGATGACATGCGCGCTGTGTGCGCGTAACGTCAGTTACGAAGTAATCCAAGCAATTCTGGAAGAATGGTATGGATCCCCAATCGAGTTGGGGAAGACGAACTGGGGGCGTTTGCTAAATCTCAAAAGTTTCTCAACCCATCAAAGAAGACACACTAACAGCAAGCGGCTGGCGCCACCGGCACCAACGTGCGGAGACGTAGCGTATGGATGAAACAAGACAACGTTACCTCTCACGTCTGCCAGATCTGCCCCGATGGGTAGAGACGCGCGACGTGCTGTTGAGGGAGGGTGCCAGGCTACTTGAGCATCCGAGTCGGAACGGCTTCGTAGTTCGGAGCGCGGATGATGGTTCGGGTTCCGCGGTTGGGGATCCGGAACCCGACGCCCTTGCCTTGGCCGCTGGTCAGCGGCTTTGTTGTTGTGTAAAGAAGAGCCTCGCCCTCACAAACCAGACACTCCCATGAACAAAGTGACCCCGTTCCTCATGTTCAACGACCAGCTCGAAGCGGCGATCGCGTTTTACACCGCGACGTTTCCGAACTCCGAGGTACGCCACGTCGCCCGCACGGGCAAGGACGGCCCCATCAGCTCGGCCGAGTTCGTCGTTGGGGGTCAACACTTCATGGGCTACAACGGAGGTTCGTATTTCAGCTTCTCCGAGGGGGTCTCGTTTTACGTGGACTGCGCGGATCAGGCGGAAGTGGATGCGTACTGGGACAAGCTCGTGCAGGCCGGCGCGACGCCGACGGCATGCGGTTGGATCAAAGACCCCTTCGGCCTCTCCTGGCAAATTGTCCCGAGACGATTCACCGAGCTGATCGGTGATCGGGACTCCAATAAGGTGAAGGCGGTGATGGAAGCTATGATGACGATGGTGAAGCTCGACGTGGCGGAGCTCGAGAGAGCGTATAAGGAGGCGTAGGCGTGTTCTGTCGATCGTCGGATGTAAAAAGACGATAAGCCCCCACGCCACCCTCTGGAAACTCAAATTCCCTCGGCACGGCGACGACCACGCTGGCTGCGCCTGGATCACCGTCCAGGGGCGCCTATTGGCTCACCAACACCCGGCCTCGGATCGGTTACCCGGGACTGGTCACCAGCCGGTAGAGTTCACCCGGCGAGACTTCCAAAAAGCCCCGCGTTTATGCCGGCGATGGCGGTTTGTGCCCTGGGCATATGCTGTGTACCTTGCGCCATAAAATAGGCCGTGTCGTCCCTCGCGGCACTGGGCCGAATCAGAAACCGTTGAGATTTTCTATTCTCTGCTTTTCGAGCGGCAGTTCTGTGCCTGATAGCAGTGAATTTCTGAGATCGTCTTCCTCGCGAAACGAGCGAAGCGACTAACGAAGTAAAGCGGGAAACGAGCGAAGCGACTTACGAAGTAATCCAAGCAATTCTGGAAGAATGGTATGGATCCCCAATCGAGTTGGGGAAGACGAAGAGGGAGCGTTTGCTAAATTCCAACAGTTTCTCAAGGTTTCTCTTGATGCGTCTCAGGTACATCAACACGAATGGAGTAGGATAGATGGACATGGCCATGCCTGAATACCGAAGCGAGGTGCTCTTAGAGCTGGAGCAGATTCCTCCCGAGTTCTTGCCGGCTTTTCTCAAGCTGGTTCGTGCCTTTCGCGAAGGGGTCACCTTTCCTACCGCGCAGGATAGCTTCCGGCAGGGATGGAACGAGGCGTTGAGTGCTCAGACCCGTCCTGTATCCAAGCTGTGGAAGGATCTCGATGTCGAGTGAGACCCCCCGGCAGGTCGATGTAGCGTTCACGCTGGAATTCAAACGCAACATCCGGCTACTGGACAGACGATGAGCCTCTACGCCCCCCTCTGAAAGCTGAAATTCCCTAGACACGGCGACTACCACGCCGGCTGCGACGGGATCACCGTCACCGCCCAGGGGGTGCCGGCGCCTATCGGTTCTCCAACACCCGGCTTCGGATCGGACGGGTTGGTCTCAACGACAGGGCGGCCGGTCGCCTTGAGGCTGGTTGCCGGCCAAAAGGGTTGAGGTCACCCGGCGGGACCTTTGTGTAACACATCGTTTTGGCCGGCGAAGGGCGGTTGTGCCTCAGGTATCCGCTGCGTACCTTGCGCTATGAGAGAGGCTGTTTCGCCCTTCGCGGCGCAGCTCAGCCGTTGGACGAAGCACGCACGTTTGAGCATGAAAACATCTCTTCCGGCTGGGATTTCATGGGTGATGACGATGCTCGTGTGCCGCGACGCGGCCGCCGAGGTTGAATTCTGCAAGGTGACGTTCGGAGCGTCTGAGTTGAACGTGCGACCTGGACCCGATGGACGAGTTGCGCACGCACTGCTGTCGATCAGTGGAACCCATGTGATGATCGAAGCGGAATGGCCGAGTCTGGCGAGCCGTGCTCCACAGCTCGATGGATCTTCTCCGGTGGTGATTTTCGTCTACGTGGAGGACGTCGACTCCACCCTCGAGCGAGCGGTAGGAGCGGGCGCGAGGGTTCTGCTGCCATTACAGGACCAGTTTTGGGGTGATCGCACATGCCGTATCATGGATCCGTCCGGTCACGTATGGACGATCGCGACGCGGGTCGAAGAGACGTCTGCCGAGGAGCGAACGAAGCGATGGTCAACGATAGTGAAGCCGAAAGGTTAAGAACGCCCAACAAAATCGCTGGACCGAACGCGGGCGGGCCGCGTCAGTTGCCAATTCGGACGCCAAGGGCCGCCCGCGTCGGTCGGTTCCGTCTGTTATGCTCCCCCTGGAATAAGAAGATGAGCCTCTACGCCACCCTCTGGAAACTGAAATTCCCGCGGCACGGTGATTACCACGCCGGCTGCGACTGGATCACCGTCACCGCCCAGGGGTTTCCGGCGCACAATCGGTTGGTTGCGGAGATATACACACCGTAGGGGGCGTGAAGCTGCATTTTGAGGATGGCGCTTCTTCCACGTTACCCTAAAACGAAAACCATCGTGCACTCGCGCCAAGTACACACGGGCCATTCGATCCCATGCGACTACTCATTTTCGGCAATTCCGGTTCAGGTAAGAGCACCTACGCACGCGCTATTTCAGCACGACACGGGCTGCCGCATCTCGACCTGGATTCTATCGTCTGGGAGCCCGAGCAGATCGCCGTGCAGCGGCCCGAGGAGGATATCGCGGCCTCGCTGGCCGAGTTTATTTCCCGCAACGCCACCTGGGTCATTGAGGGCTGTTATGGGGAGTTGGTCCAATCCGCGTCGGCGCACTGCACGGAACTTATCTTCCTCAATCCTGGCGTCGAGGCCTGCCTGGCCAACAACCTCCGACGCCCCTGGGAGCCTCACAAGTACGCCTCCCTTGATGAACAAAACGCCATGTTGTCGGCTTTACAGGCATGGGTAGCAGGTTACTACGAGCGAGACGATGCCTGGTCATACAAGGCGCATCGCGCTGTGTTTGATGCCTTCCCAGGTGTAAAAGTCGAACACATCGAGGCGACCGAGTATACGGTTTAACCGGGCGCCAAAACCGAATCCGACTTCGGAACAGGGGTGTGGCGCCGTTTCGTGGTCGTGCTGTGAGAGCCCATGCACCCGAACCCAGCTTACCCTCTTCGTCCCGCCGGCGCCCGGCGCGTTGCTCGAGGCCCATCGCCGGCGGCTCGACCCCGTCCAGGCCGGCCTGATCGCCGCCCATGTCACCCTGTGCCGCGAGGACGAAATCGCGCGCCTCGATCCGCAAATCCTCCGCCACCGCATCGCCTCCCGGCAGCGATGCAAGGATAGCCGGCTCTATCCGGGTATTGTGTCATGCATGGGTCGCCGTTACATTGTAACCGGGCGCTCCGCGCATGGCGTCGGCGCTCACACGAACACGTGGTCCGTCGCGCCCTCGATATCAACCCCCTGGAAGCATGGGCAAGCGCTAATGGAGTACGTATCAGATCGACCTATCGATCATCGAGGCACGCCTCAACGTCGGAAGCTGTTCACGGCTCGAGCGGTCCGACTCATCTGCGCTACGTTCCTGTACGGCGCTGTCTTTGCGTTTACCCCCGCGGCTGCCCAACAGGTGGATAGTAGCGAGCTTAACCCGGCGCCGGCGCAAGCGTTGGATGGCATACCCGAACCCCCGGGTAGGGTTGAACTCCAACCCGTCGCCGGCGATGACGAGATCAGGCAACGCATCGCGGATATTCTCACAACGACAGGATGGTTCGGCGAGCCCGAAGTCACTGTCGAGCAAGGAATCGTTTTCCTGAAAGGAACGACGGACACCGACGAATACAGGCAGTGGGCCGGAAATCTGGCGAGGAATACGGTAGGCGTGGTTGCCGTCGTTAATCAAATCGAAATGACCCCCAGCAGGATTTGGGATTTCGACCCCACCTTTCAGGTCATGGACGATTTAGCGCGACGATTCGTTCGGTTGCTGCCCCTGATCGTGGTGGCATTGGTCGTCATCGCCATTTCGTGGTTCCTCGCCAGGTTTACTGTGCGTGTACTGCGTCGTTGGCTCCTCGATCGATCCCTCACCCGTCTATTACGCGAAGTACTGGCCCGCGCCGGCGGTATCCTTGTCATGCTTGCGGGTCTCTACCTTGTGCTCCGCATCGCCGGACTCACCCAACTCGCGCTTACGGTGGTGGGCGGCACCGGCCTGCTGGGCCTGGTGCTGGGCATCGCCTTCCGCGACATCACCGAAAATTTCCTCGCCAGTCTCTTTCTAAGCTTGCAGCAGCCGTTTCGTGAGGGCGATCTGGTGGAAGTAGCCGGCGTGACGGGTTACGTGCAGCGACTGACCTCCCGCACGACTGTTCTGATGACACTTGATGGCAATCAGGTGCAGGTACCCAATTCGACCATCTTCAAAAGCACGATCCGCAACTTCACTAGCAACCCCAATCGCCGGGAAGATTTCGTCGTGGGGATCGGCTACGACGACTCCATCCCTCATGCGCAGGAAGTCGCCTTGAAGGTGCTCGCTGAACATCCGGCCGTTTTGGATGAGCCCGAGCCGCTGGTGCTCGTGGAAAACCTGGGATCGTCCACGGTGAACCTGCGTGTTTATTTCTGGCTCGATGGAGGTCAACACAGCTGGTTAAAAGTGAAATCGTCTGTCATCCGGCTCGTCAAGCGGGCCTTTCAGGAAGCCGGAATCTCGCTGCCGGACGAAGCCCGCGAACTCATCTTCCCTCAGGGTGTACCTGTACACATCATAGAAAGCGCAGGGTCTACCGAGCCAGCCGCCCCAACCCGGGCGAAGCCACCTGTCGAGCCCAAAACCGTGGCGACCAGTGGGGAGGCAAGCCTGCAAAGCGATGCCGGGGAAATCAAAGAACAGGCACGTAAATCCTGGACTCCCGGGGAGAATCTCTTAACGCCGACGTCGTTTCCGGATCCCACGTGAACGCGATTGAGAGACGATCACAGAGGGTGTGGAATCTGTATGGGAATCGCTGGAGTCTGCTTTTCAACGACGCAACGGCTCATGTGCCAGGATATCCGAATATGTGGGATCGACTGAGTTTCGTCATCAAACGTCTTCGTGAGCGCTTATGGATCAAACCGCTCATTGAACCGCCCCGGATTTGCCGGAGACTCCAACATTTGAGAACTTGGAGTCATGGACAAGCGCACAAGGTACTCCCCCGAGGTCCGCGAGCGGGCCGTACGCATGGTGTTCGACCACCAGCATGATCATCCCTCCCAGTGGGCGACGATAGCATCCGTTGCCCAGAAGATTGGCTGTACACCCGAGACGCTCCGTCAATGGGTACGGAGCCAGGAACGGGACGAAGGCCGTAGGCCGGGTCCGACGACGGACGACCGCTCTCGGCTGAAAGAGCTCGAACGCGAGAACCGCGAGCTTCGTAGAGCTAACGAGATTCGTAGAGCTAACGAGATTCTGCGCAAGGCGTCAGCCTATTTCGCATTGGCGGAGCTCGACCGCCGACAGAGACGGCGATCGACGATCGCCTAATGGTTAGGTTCATCGACGACCATAGAGCCCTGTACGGAGTCGAGCCGATCTGCGCGGTCTTGCCGATCGCTCCGTCGACCTACCATGCCCATAAGGTTCGCCAGGCGGATCCGGCGCGTCGTTCCGTCCGGGCGCAGCGCGACGAGAGGCTCCGTGGCGAGATCCAGCGCGTCTGGGATACCAACTTCCAGGTCTACGGTGCGCAGAAGGTATGGCGTCAGTTAGATCGAGAAGGGGTCGTCGTGGCCCGCTGTACCGTAGAGCGGCTGATGCGTACGCTAGGCCTTTGTGGCGCCGTGCGAGGCCGCCGGGTGAAAACGACCGTGCCGGCGGACGTGGCGGATCGGCCGCAGGATCTCGTCCAGCGCAACTTCACGGCCGTGCGCCCCAACTTGGCGATGGAACATCGCCGAATATGGGTTTCGGATTTCATGTACGTGGCCACCTGGCGCGGCTTCGTCTATGTGGCCTTTGTGATCGATGTCTTCTCCCGACGGATCGTAGGTTGGCGTGTGTCGAGTTCGCTGAAAAGCGATCTCGTCCTTGATGCCCTCGAGCAGGCGATCTACGAGCGGGACGACGCGGAACGCGATCGATTGATTCATCACAGCGACCGTGGCGTCCAATATTTGTCGATCCGGTACACCGAGCGGTTGTCCGAGGCCGGCATAGAGCCCTCGGTAGGCAGCCGGGGCGACTCACTTGCCGAAGTACTTCGGCAAACAATGCGCTGGCTGAATCCGTGATCGGCCTGTACAAGACGGAAACGATCCGCCGGAAGGGGCCGTGGCGCGGCCTCGAAGACGTCGAGTTCGCCACGCTTGAATGGGTATGGTGGTTCAACCATCATCGACTTCTCGAGCCACTCGGTTATCTTCCCCCAGTTGAATACGAGAATAAGTATCACCGCCGCCAGGAGAATCAGCATCTCGAAGCGGTACTCAACTAACCTAGTCTCCGAAAAACTCGGGGCGGTTCAGTATGTTCAGGACATGCTCGGCGATAATAGCGATGACGACTGAGGAACGCCTGTAGCGTACGGCATATAACAAACCATCGCCGGCGAGACCCAGAGTACGCGGTTGACAACAAGCTCGAAAAGTTTGCGGAAGCGTACATCAACGAAGCACTGGTGAGCGCTGATCACAATCAATGTTGCACCGTTTAGCCATCGTCTCGCCCACGGGGGTGAGCCATAGATAGAAGACCGAAGTTATACCTATGAAGCACACATCCTTACGGGCGCAGGCGTTGGGCCTTGCCGGCTGGCTGGCCGGCAGTTTCGTCACAGCCGCCATCGGAGGCCTCGCGTCCGTGCGGGCGGCTGTGTTTTACAACGAGATCATTCAACCCCCCTGGGCGCCACCCGCGTGGCTGTTTGGTCCGGTGTGGACCATCCTCTACATTCTCATGGGTACCGCCGCCTGGCTGATCTGGCGGAAACACGGTTTCCGCGGGGCGGCCACCGCGCTTACGTTGTTTGTCGCGCAGCTGTGCGCAAACGCGTTGTGGACCTGGCTCTTCTTCGCGTGGCGGCAAGGGCCCCTCGCGCTCGCGGAGATCATTGTGCTCTGGTTACTCATCGCCGCCACCATCGGCGCATTCTGGCGGTTGGACCGCATCGCGGCGCTTTTGTTGGCGCCCTATTTTGCCTGGGTTACCTTCGCGACCGCCCTGAATTATGCGCTGTGGCGTCTTAATCCAGCGCTATTAGGGTAGGGATTCCACACGCCGGCCACCTGGAACGCTCGGGAATGGCGACAATCAACGCCGCGGAAACGACCCTTATGATGCATGGAATCATCGACACACTCGCTCTCGCGATCGTTTTGCTATCCGCCCTCTATCTGGTGTCGCTTGCCGTTGTTTCATTCGCACGGCCGGCCCGTGCGTCAACCTATCTCCTGGGCTTCGCGGGATCAGCGTTGGCCCACTACGTGGAGTTGGGGATCCGGATTATTGCCGGCGCCGCCTTCGTGTTTCGTGCGCCCTATATGGTATTCTCCGATTACTTCGCCGTTTTCGGCTGGATCCTCCTCGTTACCACGGCCGGACTCATGCTTGTTCCATGGCAATGGCACCAAGCGTTTGCCCGGAGAGCGGTTCCTTATGCTGTCCAAAGACTTACCCTTGTAGCGGCCTCGTCTTTGGTAGCCGGCGGCTTCATCTTCTACGCGGCGTTGCGTTGAAGAGGCGGCCAATCCGTCACGTTGTCCGAATACTGCTGCGGCGGCGATCGATCATCCGAAGCGTTTTAAGAATTGGCATCAGCTTTCGATGGATACAGAAGCGAAACTGCGCGCCATCAAGGTGATCCATACGTTGGTGTGGGCCGTCTTCGCGGGTTCCATATTGGCCGTCCCTGTCGTGGCGTTCCTCGGTAACCTCCCGGTCGCGTGGAGCCTCATTGGATTCGTGTTCCTGGAAGTCGTTGTGCTGGTGGCCAACCGCATGACGTGCCCGCTAACCGATGTCGCCGGCCGCTATACGGCCGAACGCCAGGAAAACTTCGATATTTATTTGCCGCGATGGTTGGCTCGACACAACAAGACCATCTTTGGTGGGCTCTATCTTGCAGGTATCGTTTACACCGTATGGGTGTCGGTTCAGGCCGCTGCTTGATGTTCATTTCATGCTCGTCGCGGTAGAGTCAAGTGCCGTTTGGCCACGAGGAATCATCAATACACTTACGAAATGCGACCCCGTCTCTATTCCATCAACATCACTCTGGACGGATGCTGCGACCATCGCGCCATCACGCCGGACGAAGCGATGCAACGGAAACCCGATCGTCGGCTACAGCAAACCAAAGGCAGGGATCCGGCTCATGTTCTGGAGCGGGGCGGATTTTGATGAACCCGGCCTCGACGTGGTGGGCAAAAAGTTTAAGGATGCCTCCGTGTTTTACAACGACGCCTCCGAAGTCGCGGCCGGCGATGTACGGCGGTGGCTCGGGAAAGCGCGGGAGATCCAGTGGGATTACAAGCATATCGTTAAGCGTAAGGGAAAGCTTGAGCGGCTGAAATGAGATAGCCTGCCCGTCATCCCACTTTGCACGTCACGCCGGCAGACCGTATCTATCAGCCCCCACCAGCCCTTAGCCGGTCATGAACCCTCGCCTCCTTCTCCTCCTCGCCCTCCTTGCCGCGGCGTGCCAGCCGGCCTCTCCCCCCGCCACCTACCTCCTCGACGAAGCCTCTCTGCCCGACTACGAGCGCACCCTCGACCACGCCGGCCTCATGGCCGACTGGAGCGAGGAGTTCTACCACAAGGGGATGGTCACCTACCGAAACGCCTGCTACAGCTGCCACGGCGACACCGAACAACCGGGCTCCATCCCCAACTCCCGCCAGTTCTGGCAGGAGGCTTTCAAGAACGGCGCCGATCCCCACGCCATCTACCAGACCCTCACCCGCGGCTATGGGCTCATGCCGCCGCAGATGCGCCTCACTCCACGCGAGAAGTACGAGGTCATCCACTTCATCCGCGAGGAGTTTCTCAAGGAGCATAATCCAGACCAGTACGTCCCGATCACCGACGCCTACCTCGCCGGCCTCCCCGCCGGCGACACCCTCGGGCCCGATCCGCAGCCCTACCAGCCCTGGGCCGAGATGGACTATGGCGACTTCCTCATCCACACCTACGAACTCGCCAATTCGGACGACCCGCCGCGCGGTATCTCGGGCGGACGCAGCCCCCTGCCCAACGAGGACTTCCGCGACGTCAACTTCGCCTACAAGGGCATCGCCATCCGCCTCGATGAGGGCGAGGGCGGCGTGGCCGCCGGCAAGGCCTTTGTCCTGTTCGATCACGACCTGATGCGCCTCACCGGGTTCTGGACCGGCGAGGGGTTCATCGACTACGAGGGCATCCTCCTCAACGACCGGCACAACATCTTCCCGCGCACGGTCGGCACCATCCAATTTGAAAACCCCATCACCCCGGGATGGGCCAACCCGGCCACCGGCGGCTTCGCCGACCCCCGGTTCGTGGCCGTCGACGGCCGGCCGTTCGGTCCGCTCCCCCGCGACTGGGCGCACTACAAAGGATTGTACCGTCACGGCAGCCGCGTGGTCATCGCCTACTCGGTGAGAGATACGCAGGTGCTGGAGTCGTACGACCTGGAGCAGGATGGCGTGGCGCCCATCGTGAGCCGGACGCTGAACATCGGCGCGGCGTCCTCACCGCTGACCATGCGGATAGCGCCGGCGGAGGCGGCGGTCCATGTCGCGGGGGCGTCCACGGCCGTCGAGCAGGGCTTCCACGTGCTGAAGGTGCCGGTTGGCACACCGGTCAACGTCAAGATCTGGATGGCCGCCAGCGGCGTGGATGTCGCCGCGGCGGCGCGTGCCGGCGATCCGCCCGATGACCTGACTCGCTACACACAGGGCGGGCCGGCGCATTACACCGAAGTGCTCTCCTCGCCCATCATCCCGGGCGACGACACACACGCGTACGCCGTGGACGTGCTCACCCTCCCGCAGGACAACCCCTGGAAAAGCCGTATGCGCCCCACGGGCATCGACTTCCTCCCGGGTGGCGACGAGGCCGTCGTGACCACCATCGACGGGGAGGTGTGGCGCCTGGAAGGCATTACGCGGGATGAGGGCACCATCCAGTGGCGCCGCATCGCGACGGGGCTCTTCCAGCCACTCGGCGTGAAGTATCACGACGGGGCGATCTATGTGGGATGCCGGGACCAGATCGCGGTGTTGCGCGATTTGAATGGCGACGGCGAAACCGACTTCTACGAGAGCTTCAACAGCGACCATCAGGTGACGGAGCATTTCCACGAGTTTGCGATGGGGCTCCAGACCGACGCCGCCGGCAACTTCTACTACGCCAAAAGTGCCCGCCACGCACGTACCTCCCTGGTCCCTCAGCACGGCACCCTCATCCGCGTCAGCGCTGACGGCCGCACGTCCGAGATCATCGCCCGGGGATTCCGCGCGGCCAACGGCGTGCTCCTCAACCCGGACGGCTCGTTTATCGTCACCGACCAGGAGGGCCATTGGAATCCGATGAACCGGATCAACTGGGTGGAGGAGGGTGGCTTTTACGGCAATATGTTTGGCTATGGCGCACCGGCGGATTCGTCCGACGAGGCGATGATCCCCCCGCTGCTGTGGATCGACTCGAAATACGACCGCTCGCCGGCGGAGCTGCTCTGGGCCGAAAGCGACCGCTGGGGGCCGCTCGAAGGAAGCCTGCTCAGCCTCTCGTACGGCTACGGCAAGATCTTCGTCGTGATGACGCAGACGTTCGACAACATCCGACAGGGCGCCTTCGTCGAGCTGCCGGTGCCGCAGTTCCCCACGGGCATCATCCGCGGCCGGTTCAACCCGCGGGACGGGCAGCTGTATGCGCTCGGCATGTCGGCCTGGGCGACCAACCAGATGATTCAGGTGGGCGGCCTCTACCGGATTCGCTACACGGGGCAGCCCTTGCATCTGCCCACCGCGATGAAGGCCCGGACGTCGGGCATCGAGCTCACCTTCGCAGAGCCCCTGGAAAAGGCCGCCGCCGGCCCGGAGGCCTTTACTGTCACCGTGTGGGACCTCAAACGCGCCCGTACCTACGGCTCCGAGCGCCTGAACACGCAGGAACTGCGCGTCGACGGCGTCACGCTGTCGGCCGACGGCCGCACCGCGTTGATTCAAATACCCGACCTGGCGCCGACGTGGATCGTGGAGATCGCCTACGACCTGAAGGCCGCGGGTGGCGCCGCGTTCGACGGGGTGGTGCAAGGTACGGTCTATGCGCTGGAGGGCGACTCGCCAGCGTTCTGATACCCCCGATCACGGTCCGCGACATCCCTCCGGCATCATGAATAGCTCGCTCCTTTTATCTATCGGTTTGATATACGCTATCCTCACACGATCGGGCTGGCGCTCGGCGTCGCGTACGTGGTAGGATTACGCTCGACGCCGGCCGGCCTGCTCGTCCTCTTCCCAACTATCAAGGAAATGCAGGTAGATGCCTGAAATAAGTTGCTTTTTGGAATCATCATCCGGATGTATTTTGGAGAACACAACCCGCCCTACTTTCATGTCCAATATGGAGATGCCCGGGTCGTCTTCAGTATCCAGGCCCTTCGTTTGATTGAAGGAATACGGCCCCCTCGGAATATGGGTATGGTCGTCGAATGGGCTGCGCCCCATCAGGAGGCATTGAAGTGAGATGGGGAGAAGGCAAACGCGAACGAACCGCTTGATAAGATCGAGCCCTTACAGTAAGCCAGAAGATCGAGTGTAATGACAGCGGCAACCCTGTGAGCCGGCATGCTACACGCTTTCCTTCCACTGGCCGCTCTCGCCTACCCGCGGCAGCCTCCTCACGGGGCGGATGATGGTCGATAGCCCGTTGCTGATAGTTGGTTGTCCCCGCTCGACATGAGTCAGCGCAACGCGTTTGCCAGATAGTCTATGCCCGAACAACTCAGCCGGACCATTGAAGCGCTTTACCGGGCGGAATCGGGACGGGTGCTGGCAACCCTGGTGCGCCTCCTGGGCGACCTCGACCTGGCCGAGGAGGCCATGCACGAGGCATTCGCCGCGGCGCTGGAGTCCTGGTCCCGGACGGGGGTTCCGGCGAAGCCGCGGCCCTGGCTGATTTCGACGGCGCGATTCAAGGCGATCGATCAGATGCGCCGGCGCGCGCGCTTCGACAAAACACACGACGTCTTCGCTCTCGGCGCAGACCTACTGCTCAGCGCGGCATGGCCCGAAGATGCCGCTTCCGATCACGATGCGAGGGAGGACGAGGAGATCGAAGATGATCGACTCCGACTCCTCTTCACCTGTTGCCACCCTGCGTTGCCTCCGGAAGGACAGGTAGCGCTTACCCTGCGCGAAGTCTGCGGCTTGACCACACAGGAGATCGCACGGGCCTTTCTTGTCCCGCCGGCGACGCTGGCCCAACGCATCGTGCGCGCCAAGGCTGTCATTCGCGAAAGGTCGATTCCCTACCTCGTGCCCTCGCCGCGGGAATTACCCGTCCGGTTGGGAGCGGTCCTTCAGGCCGTGTATCTGATTTTCAACGAAGGGTATTCCGCGGAGACGACGCGAGTTGAATTAAGCCTTGAAGCCATCCGTCTGGGCCGGCTGCTGCTCGACCTGCTCCAGCTGCATACCATTGATGAGCCCGAAGTGTTCGGGCTGCTGGGGCTGATGCTGCTACAGGAGTCGCGCCGTGCCGCCAGAACCTCTCCCGGGGGAGACCTCATTCTGCTGGAGCAGCAGGATCGGTCGTTATGGAACCGCGAGCAGATCGCTGAAGGTGTCCTGCTCACCGAAAAGGCCCTTCAATCCCGCCGCTTCGGGGCCTATACGCTGCAAGCGGCCATTGCGGCTGTTCACGCCGGCAGTTCCTCCACGGCATCCACCGACTGGCGCGAGATTACGCGACTCTATAACCGGTTGCTGGGAATGCATCCCTCCCCCGTTGTCGAGCTCAACCGCGCCGTGGCCCTCGCCATGTGCGAGGGTCCCGAGGCCGGCCTCGCGCCTATCGACGCGTTGTTGGAGCGGGGTGGACTGGCGGAGTACCCCCTTGCCCATGCGGCGAGGGCTGATATGTGCCGGCGGCTGGGCAGAACCGATGAGGCGATGTACTCCTACGAACGAGCGCTCGCATTGACGCCACAGGAACCCGAGCGACAATTTCTGATAGAGCGGATCCGGCAGCTAAAATAAATGGTGGAGTCGCTGTCGAATTCGGATCCGCTGGACGACTAGATATAGCAGAGCGATCACGTACGTCTCTGTATTTCTGAAAACAAGCACAAAAACACGCGCCGTCATGCCACAGTATCTCGTTGCCAGCTATCTTCCCGACGACTTCGACCCGTCCGTCATCTCCGAAGAGATTGTCGAGGCGATCTACGCCGTCAACCGCGAACTCATCGCCGCCGGCGCCAGGAAATTCGCCTGCGGCCTCTCCCCCGCCAGCGAGGCGAAGACGCTGAGGCCGCAGCCCAACGGCAAGATTTCCGTCACCGACGGGCCGTACATCGAGACCAAGGAGCACATCGGCGGTCTCTTGATTCTCGAAGCCGCGAATCTCGATGAGGCGTTGGCGTGGGCCCGCAAAGGGATGGTCTGGAATGCCGTGGTCGAGGTCCGTGAGATTCAATTTCACCCGGATCCGAAAGGAGCCACGCAGTAAGCCGGCCGCCGTGTCTGCAACAAAACTCTGCAACGAGACATGGAGCAGTCCGGATGCCTGGCTCCACACGTCAAAAAAGGACGCCCTCGGTTGGCCGGACTCCGTGGGGCTACTACCGAGTGCACAACGCGAGGTAGGTAGTCGATCAACGAACAAAGTCGAGGCCACCGCTCACACAACTACATGCGTTTCCTTTCCAGGCTACTTTGGATTGATGGCACCGGCGGTGCGCTCGTGGGGGTGCTTGTGCTGATCTTGAGTGGATGGCTCAGCCGGCTCGAGGGATTGCCGGAGGGCGTCCTGCTCTTCACCGCAGCGGCGAACCTGGCCTATGCCGCATTTTCGTTTCACTCGCCGTCCGACCCAATCGGTCGGTAGGGTTGATCAAAGTGCTGGCGGTCGCCAACATGGCGTGGGCGCCCGTGTGTCTTGGACTCGCCGTGGCGTTTGCCGGCTCGGCCACACCGTTTGGATTCGCGCACCTCGCCGGCGAGGCGGTGTTTGTCGGGGTATTGGGCGTGATCGAGTGGCGTTGGCGGCTTCGGTGAGGCGCCCGTTTTCCCGGGCGGGATTGGATTGCAGCGACAATTAGTAATATGGATCTTTGGCATCTCGCCAGCCAGGTCCTCCGTTTCTGTGTCACTCAGACCAATCGACCGCCATGAAAAACGTTACGGTACGTTGTATCCTCCTCCTCTTACCGGTTATGGTAGCGAACCGGCCCGCTGCCTACGCGCAGCTCATGGGGCCGACGGGCGGCTCCGGCGCCGACGGTGAATACAACCAGGCGTCCGACAGCCCCTTTTTCGAGATCGATTTTTCGACCGGGTACTTCCACCTGGAGGATTTCGAGGATGGATTTGACGTGCCGGGTGTCACGGCGGATAACGGCGGTGTGGTGAGTGTGATTTTCGGACCGGGCCTGCATGATTCCGTGGATGCCGACGACGGTGTCGTGGATGGAAGCGGACTGGATGGGGAAAACTGGTTTTATATCGGAGGGGCGACTGGGATTACCTGGACCTTTGACCCGACGCTGCTCCTCGCGCTGCCCACCCATGCGGGCCTCGTCTGGACCGATGGCGCCGGGGACATCATATTCGAAGCGTTCGATGCGGCCGGCACATCGCTGGGGACGGTGGTCGGCCAACATTCCTGCTGTGGCTTTGATGGCGCCACGGCCGAAGACCGATTTTACGGGGTGATCGAGCCGGCCGGGATTTCCGCGATCAAAATTTCGAGCAACGGCGGGGGAATCGAGATCGATCACCTCCAGTACGGTCGAATGGACGTCTCCAACGTGGCGATCGAGACGCCGGGCCGCGATGGGGCGTCGACTGCCGCACCGATCCTGTTTGAGAATTATCCGGAACCCTTCCAGGGCCTCACGACGCTGACCTTCAGCGTGCCCAATAACACGCCGGTGCGGGTCGAGGTAGTTAACGTGCTGGGTCAGATCGTGCAGGTCCCTTACGACCAATGGGCGAATCCCGGTACCACCGCCGTGCAGATCGATCTTTCGGGGTTGCGGAGCGGGATCTACCTCTATCGTATGGTGACCCCGTCAGGGATCGTAGGCCGGCAGATGATCCACACGAAGTGACGAGGGCTATGTAGTGGGTTAATTCACAACTTGAAACGAGGCATTGGTCGTGATATTCTGATGTCCTTGACGGGCGTGCAATTCGCGGATGCAAGGGAGCGGCGCGTACCTGTCGATTTTGAAGAGATGCCTACATTTTTTATCTCCCTTCAAGATCTGATCACCTCCAAACAAGCACTCGGTCGCCCGCAAGATGTGATTGATGTAGCGTTGCTTCGCCAGGGATTAGATCCTGATAAGCCGGCATTACGGTGATGAAGATCCCTCTTGCAGTTGACAGACGCGTGCTTTTACATTTTCCCATTTCTTCTGCTGGTCGCCCACGCCGGCTGCCAGCCTCCATCAAGCCCCCCAACATCATCCTGCTCCTCGGGGACGACCATGGCTGGGAAGAGACTGGCTACAAGCAGGCATCCCCACGCGCAAACCCCGATGCTCACGCGATGACCCCCTCTGGCGTGTTCGCCAGGACGGCCTAACCGATAAATAGGAGATGGCAATAGGAATGGAAGACACGAACCGACCCCTCATACTGGTCACGGGCGCCACCGGCTATATTGGCGGACGGCTTGTTCCTCGCCTGCTCGAGATGGGGTATCGCGTCCGGTGCCTGGTGCGTGATCCTGTACGCCTCCAGGGGCGTCTCTGGCAGCATGATGTCGAGATCGTGGCGGGGGACGTGCTCCAGCCGGAAAGTCTCGCTCCAGCCATGCAGGGTGTATACGCAGCCTATTACCTGGTTCACAGTCTGGCGGGTGGTTCTGATTTCCACCAGCGCGACCTTACCGCTGCCAGCCATTTTGGCGTGGCTGCCAGAGCCGGGGGCATCAAGCGCATCATCTTCCTCGGCGGATTGGCCGAGGCCGCGCCCGGTCTGTCGGAGCATTTGCGTTCGCGTCAGCAAACGGGCGATTGTCTGCGTAGCGCCGGCGTCCCGGTCACTGAATTCCGTGCCGGCGTCATTGTTGGCTCCGGCAGTCTCTCGTTTGAGATGATTCGGTACCTGACGGAGCGCGTGCCGGTGATGATTTGCCCCCAGTGGGTCTACACGCGCACCCAACCGATTGGCATTCGTGAGGTACTGGAGTATCTGGCCGCCGCGCTCGCCGTGCCCGACAGTAGTGGTCGCGTCATCGAGATCGGCGGTGCGGATGTCGTCACTTATGGCGAAATGATGACGATCTATGCGGAGGTTCGCGGCCTCAAGCGCTGGATGATACCCGTGCCGGTTCTCACGCCTCGCCTGTCGTCGTACTGGGTGAACCTGGTTACGCCCATCCCGGCGGTCATCGCGCGCCCACTCGTCGAGGGCCTGCGGAATGAGAGCATCGTGCACGATCCCAGCGCCCTGCGACTGTTTCCCCACATCCAGCCAGCGGGCTATCGCACCACGGTAGAAAGGGCCATCGCGCGCCTCGAGGTAAACCACATCGAAACCGCCTGGAGCGATGCGTTGAGCACCAGCCAGGGCGATGTGGCCCCCGTAACGCTGACGACTCGCGAAGGTATGATTGTGGAACAGCGCCAATGTGTTGTCCTGGCGCCGGCAGCGGATGTGTATACGATCTTCATCGGGCTCGGGGGCAAGCGAGGCTGGTTTTATATGAATTGGGCATGGGCCATACGTGGGTTTGTCGATCAGATGATTGGTGGGGTGGGTCTGCGCCGTGGTCGACGCGATCCTGACGATTTGCGGGTGGGAGATGCGCTCGATTTCTGGCGGGTAGAGGCCGTGGAACCTGGACACCTGCTGAGATTGCGGGCTGAGATGAAAGTACCCGGAAAAGCCTGGCTGCAATTGCAGGTCAACGCCCATGGAGAGGACCAGGCACGGCTCTCGCAAACGGCGTATTTTGCGCCCAAGGGGCTGATGGGGTGGCTGTATTGGTATGCATTATATCCGCTGCATGCCTTGATTTTCAGCGGACTCATTCACCAGATTTCACGGCGCGCCGTCATTCTAAAACGCGATCGGCCCTGATGATCACCGTCCATTGATGCGGTGTGGATCAACCGCTTCGTAATGAAACCCCAAAATGAAGTCCACCATGTGTTGCGAACGTCGCCTGAGACAAGAGAAGTACCAGAAACTCCGACCGATGCTGGTGGCATTGGCGATGGTAGCGTTGACCGGCTGCTGGGCGCCCGACCAGACCCCCGCCATCCCCAATCAACCCCTGGAAGACCTCTCCGCGCCGGCGCTCCAACAGCAACTGGCCGACGGAAGCCTCTCCGCCGAGGCCGTCACCCGCTACTTCCTCGACCGCATCGCCACCCTCGACGACGCCGGCCCGAGGCTCAACGCCATCATCTCCACCAACCCGGATGCGATGGCAATCGCGCGGGAGCTGGACCGGCGCTTCGCCGAGTCGGGCCCCGTTGGCCCGCTCCACGGCATGCCGGTGGTCCTCAAGGACAACATCGACTCGGGCGATCCGATGGCGACGACGGCCGGCTCCATCGCCCTGGCCGGCCATCTGGCTACTGAAGACGCCTTTCTGGCCGCGCGGCTTCGCGATGCCGGCGCCGTCATCATCGCCAAGGCGAATCTGAGCGAGTGGGCCAACTTCCGGGGCGACAACTCGTCGAGCGGCTGGAGCAGCCTCGGCGGGCAGACGCGTAATCCCTACGTGCTCGACCGCAACGCCTGCGGCTCGTCGAGCGGCTCGGCGGTGGCGGTAGCGGCCGGGCTCACCCCGCTGGCCGTTGGCACCGAGACCAACGGGTCGATCGTGTGCCCGGCCGGCGCCAGCGGGATCGTGGGCATCAAGCCGACCGTAGGCACCGTCAGCCGGCACGGCATCATCCCCATCTCCCACACCCAGGATACGGCCGGCCCCATGGCGACCACCGTGGCCGGCGCCGCTCTGCTGCTGCAGGCCCTTGTTGGTGTCGATGAACGCGATAGCGGGGCGCGTGCCTTTCCCGAATCCGTCGATTTTGCGCCGGACCCGGAGGCGCTCGACCTGGATGGCGTGCGCATCGGCGTGTGGCGCGGACACTACGGAGCCGGCGAGATTCCGGAAGCCGATGCCATCCTCCAGACGAGCATCGGGTTATTGGAGCAGGCCGGCGCCACCGTCGTCGATTCCATCGCGTTTGCCATCCCCGGTGGCATCGGGGCCGCGTCGTACGAGGTGCTGAAGTACGAGTTTAAAGCGGGGATGGCCGCGTATCTGAGCACCCACGGGATTCCGAACGGGATGGCGTCGCTGGCCGACCTGATCGCGTTTAATGCCGCCAACGCCGAAACGGTGATGCCGGTGTTTGGTCAGGAGGTTTTCGAGGCATCAGAAGCCATGGGCGATCTTACCGAGCCGGCGTACCAGGCGGCCCTGGAAGCGAGCGCCTTTCGACTGCGAAGTCTGACAGATTCGTTGTACGCGGAGCACGCGCTGACGGCGCTCATCGCCCCGGTGAACGCGCCGGCCTGGAAGACGGACTGGGTGAGCGGGGATCGTTTTGGTCTGAGCAGTTCCTCCCTGGCGGCGATCACCGGGTATCCGAGCGTAGTCGTGCCTGCCGGATACATTTCGGGATTACCCATAAACATCGCGTTTATCGGGCCGGCGCTGTCCGAAGACACGCTGATCCAACTGGCGTATGTGTTTGAGCAGGCGGCGGCGGTGCGTGTCAAGCCGGCGTTTGTGCCGACGCTGGAGGAAAGGTAGCGCCGAAACGGATTCTGTTCGTACGCGGATGAGCCAAAGACCATTTTACTAAGTACATTCACGTAAATCCTGTCGGATTATCGTGAGTGGTTTCAGGTTAAGGGTTCACAAACTGTTGAGATTTCTACAATCCAGGGCATCGTCATCCCCCGGTCAAAGCCGGGGGCAGGCTCCCGCGAAGGCGGGAAACGAGCGAAGCGACTTACGAAGTAATCCAGCCATCAGACTGGCATTTTTCTGGGTCCCCGCCTGCGCGGGGATGACTTGCTCCTTATGCAATACGCAAATCTCAACAGTTTCTCAAGGTTTAATGTGGCTTCCCTCAGCCTCTAACCTTGAACGGTCGTCGCAGCCATTCAACGGATTTACCGTGATGATACTTAGTAGAGACCAAACGTTGTCGTTCGCGAGATTCAAGATATCATCGGTAACAAGGGGCGAGTAGCGGCATGGATTCCTTCCACGGTCGTACGCTTCGACTCGTGGGTAGCTGTTGGCGCCCGCCCATCCTTTCCTGTTGCTTGAGGTGGAGTGTATCGTCTGTGTGCGGTCTTGTGCTTTACAGCGGTCATTGTTACTTTATGGCCGGGCGTTTATGTGTATGCCGGTAGTATCGCCCCCTTTATCGGTTTGTGCCCTGAGAACAGGTTGTGTTGAATTCATCAGGGTAAAACGAGTTTATTGTCAATGGTCAGGCTCGCACCCGTAGTGTCGCAGTTCTAGTCGGGGGAGTCTACGCCTGTCAGGGCGATGTAGTGGGCCGTTATTGATAAAGTGCCCTGTAGTTGGCTGCCTCCTGCGGCCGCTTACCGGCAACGTTCGTCAAATCACGCAACCTCCTGGTTCCCAATGCGGGGTCGATGGATCCGGCGGACCCGATTCGCCTTTGCCATCACAGAGCACCGGGCATCGGACCTGCTCTCCGAACGAGGTTAGCACTCTTCACTACAAACCCGGAAACGGAGATGTCAATGAAAACTCTCATAGATCTATACGTGCACGAAATTAAGGACCTGTACAGCGCCGAAAAGCAGCTGACCGAAACGTTGCCCAAAATGGTCGAAGCGGCCAACGCGCCAGAATTGCGAGAAGCGTTCGCAAGTCACCTGAAAGAAACCCGGCAGCACCTGGAGAAGGTGCACAACCTTCTGAAGAACCTGGGCGAGAACCCTGGTAGGACGAAGTGTAAGGGCATGGAAGGCCTGCTGGAGGAGGGCGAGGACGCAATCGACGAAGAGGCGTCGCCGGCCGTGCGAGACGCCTTCCTGATCGCCGCCGCGCAGCGGGTGGAGCATTACGAGATCTCGGGCTACGGCACGGCTCGCGCCTATGCACACTCGCTCGGCCGGGAAGAGGATGCCGAAGTCCTGAATCAGATCCTCGATCAGGAGTACTCGGCTGACAGAAAGCTCGGCAAGCTTGCGGAAGGCCATCTCAACGAAGCCGCCATGCAAGGGTAGCCCCGGTCGTTGAGTGTGGTGCCGGCGCGTTGCGGCTACATGCCGCTTCGCGCCGGTTCTACGCTTCGATGGCCGCTGGCTTTACATCGCGAGTAGAACGACACCGAAAACAGCATACGATTCAACAGGCGCTTTGCGCCGTGCCTCTATGTCCGATGGTGGTCTTCGTGGGCGTGTATGCGGCCTTTTCTCTGGCAGAACGCCAGAAGGCGCGTGATGTGGAGGAGCGCCGCAACGTCGCGGCTCAGGGATGCACCACCGCCATCGTCCTTACCTGATGCCCGGCATCCCCGACATCGAGCCGGTAAAAGTACAGTCCACTCGGCAGGTTCGACGTGTCCACCGCGTAACGATGTTCGCCGCGGGGATGGAACGCCTGGGTGAGCACCTCAACCGTTCTCCCGAGCAGATCATATACCGTCAACACCACCGGAGCGGGCTCGAAGAGTTCGAAGGTGATGGTGGTGGATGCGCCGGCTGGATTCGGATACGACGGGTGTAAGGCCGCCCGCCGGTCGGGGCGGGGCGCTTCGTTTTCCTCGCCGGCAACGACTGGTTTTTTAGTCACCACCGCCACGGCGTCCTCCGCGAAGTCGTACGGGCTGCCGATCGGTACCGAGCCGATGCCGGCTGCGACGGCGACCTCGGTGACGGAGCCCTCCTGGAGCGGCCCTCCGGCAAAGGCGTCGTACCAGCGAATGACGTAGGTGCCGGCCGGCAGGTTGAGTTCGAACGGCTCGAGATACGGCGAATAGACGAAGTAGGCCTCGCCGGTTTTGCCCAATACCCACGTGTTCGCGGCCGATGTGATGGCGTTCATGTTCTCCATCTCCCAGAATGGAAGCCCGCTGTCCAGGATCATGTCGACGCCGTTTCGCGTGCGCTCGAAGAACTCAGCTCTGAACCTGAAATCTTCCATCCAGATGTCGTTGTACTCGAAGGGATCCGAGCCAAAGTACCAGTCGGCGCCGGCACCGCCGGCCATGAGCGTCCCCCAGAAGCCTTCCCGACGGGCGCGTCGGTTGGACGGGTCGCGCGGATCGCGATCCGGCACGATACCGTCGCTCCAGTGGCCGATTTCATCCAGTACCACCACCCAGGGCCTCCCGGCCTCCTTCGAGGCCTTGACCCATTTCAGGACGGCGTCGTGGATGCGGCCCGGGCGGGACTGAGGGATGTCGAGGGAGTCGAGATCCGTCAGCCCCACCTGCATCGAAGCGCCGGCGAAGTTCTCAAAACCGAGCAGCGGCACGTAGTATCGGTCGTGCGCATCCAGCGTGCCGTTGGCCTGGGAAACGATGGGATGAGTGTATACATCCCAGTCACTTATAAAATTCGAGTAGTCCCGGATCTGGGCGGTCGTGGCCGAATTCTCCTCGCCCAGATTCCACACCACCGCGAGGTGGTGGCCAAAACGTGCCACCAGCTCCCGGTACAAGAGTTTTCGAATACGCCCCAGCTCGCCGCCGTCCAGATCCCACTGATTGATACGATCCTGGGTGACCAGGTTCATGGAGATGCCCAGGCTGTCCATGTGGCTGAACACGACCTCCCACTGGGCGAGTTTGGCAACGCTGAATCGATCCCGCGATTCGACAGCCGGAGTTAGCCAGGGCCATACGCCGGTATCTTGCCCGTTGCCGTCGAGCGCCGTGTTATTGACGATAAAATAATAACTATTGACTTCGAGCGCGCGCAGGTAGTTCAGTGCCCCGATGACCCCCTTTCCCCTGGAACGGTCCGGCCCCCAGAGTGGGTCGCCTTCGCGGTAATCCGGAAGATGGGGTGCAAATTCGTGCGGCGGAATGACGGGCTGGGAGTCCTGCTGGTAGGTATTGTGGAATTCGTGGTAGTGGAGCAGGTTTTCGGGGCTGCCGGCGCCGTTTTTCAGGAAGGGGGTGTTCGATCCTGAAAAGTAGAAGTAATGGGAGTTGGCGTACCGCAGAAAGCCCTTCGCCCGGAAGTCGTCGCCTGTCTTATCGGTTTCGCCGACGATGAACGAGCCGGTTGCCCCATCGGCGCCTATTGGGTTTCCAGCGAGACGGTCCAACACGCGATCCGGGCCCGTCTGAAACGAAACGCGATAGGTCCATTCACCCGTTTCGTGGGGGGTAAGGTGGGCCATCCAGACGTTGCCCGAGGTGGCTTCCGTGTAGGCGGCCTGTCCGTCGCCGGCGTAAAACCCGGGCACCTCCAGCACTTCCGCGCCATCGGGGGAGGTAAACGTGACGAGTAAGCGGTAGTCGGTAAACGGATTGGGAACGCTCGTCTCCGACACCGCGCCGCAGTCGGCCTCCGGGCAGGTGACTCGAACGGAAACGGAGTGCCATTGTTGGAAGGCTCCGTCGACGGTAACGAGGTCCTGCGCCTGTGCGGAGAGACAGGTCATCAGGACGAGCAAGGTCAGAAAGGCTATGCGGAGGATGATGTGTTTATGCACAAGTATCAAATAGAGTGAGTAGGGACGTCTAGAGACGGCGAGTGGAAATGCGGGTTCCAGGTGAGAGGGACTATACGTGCAATACGTCTAGTGTGTATTTTGCCGCGGAAGACCCGTAAGGTTCCTCTTACAAACTGAACAACGCTTCATGGCCACTATTACGGATACCTCGCCTCCATCAGCGCCGTGCTCGGCGGTTTTGCGCTGGCGTTTTTGGGACGCTTTTCAGCCGAACGGAGGGCCGCGCTTCGGCGTGGACGATGGGTCTGAGCGCGGCCGCGGCCGGCGCCTTTACGGTGGGTGAATGGTAGCTCCCATCAGCGTCCAGAGGGTGGGATCTCCGCTTTTCCGACCAACGTACATCGCGCTTCCTGCTGTCGAGGCCGCTGGTAATCCGCTAATTCGATTTGAGGAAAATCGAGGTATCTTCTTCCTTTCCTCTAACCTGCTACCATACGCCCCAAAGCCATGCCCTCTCGTCGTCAGTTCCTCAAGCAATCCGCCGCGCTGGCTTCGCTGCCGGCGCTTCCGGCGGTCCTCGCCCTGCCCGGCTCCCGGCCGGATGAGGCCGATTTTATCTCGCTCTTCGACGGCGAAACCCTCGCCGGCTGGCATAAAAACCCCGAGAAGATCTGGCACGGCACCGGGGGCCGCTGGGTGGTCGAGGATGGGGCGATCGCCGGCGAACAGGATCCGCCAAGCTCGGGCAACGGCGGCATCCTGCTGAGCGATCGGAAATTCGGCGACTTTGAGCTGCTCCTCGAAATCAAGCCCGACTTCGGGATCGATTCGGGGCTGTTCCTCCGGGCGACGGACAAAGGCGAGGGGTTCCAGATGATGATCGACTACCTGAACGGCGGCGTCGTCGGCCAGCTCTATGGCGAGAACATCGGCGGTTTCGGGGCCGCGTCGGTGCGGCTGCGGGGGACAACCGATGCGGCCGGCGCCCTGACCCGGCTCGACGCCGAGGCGAACCCAAATAACGTCGAAAACCCCATGACGTACGCAATCTCGCCGGAAGACTGGCTGAAAGCGTGGAAGATCAACGACTGGAACCGGGTCCGCATCGTCTGTGTGGGCGACTATCCCATCATCAAAGTCTGGATCGACGACGCACTGGTGACCGATTTCAACGCGTCGACATTCACCCACCCGAACTACGACCGCGAAAAGACCCGGGCCACCCTCGGGCGCGAGGGATCGATCGCCCTACAGGTCCATGGCGGGGCGGACCGCTGGGCGACGGGGGCGAAGAGCCGCTGGCGCAACATCCGGGTGCGGGAGCTATAACGCCATTTTAACCAATGACCCTGGAAGAATCCCTCTCCTACCTCGAGACCCTCGGCAGCGAGAAGGTCCGCGCGATGCACCGGAAAAACGGCGCCGGCGAGAACCTGTACGGCGTCAAGATGGGCGACATCCGGAAGCTGGCCGCGAAGATCAAAAGCGATCACGCGCTGGCGCTGGAACTGTGGGACACCGGCAACCTGGAGGCGCGGCTCCTCGCGATCCTCGTCATGAAACCCAACAAGCTCTCGGCCGATGCATTGGATCACATGGTGCGATCGGCCGACTTTGGTTGGCTGGCCGACTGGCTGAACGCCTACATCGTCAAGGACCATCCCGATCGTGAGGCGCTCCGCCTTCGTTGGCTGTCCGACGATCACCCCTGGGCCGCCCGCGCTGGCTGGAGCCTCACCGCCGGCCGCGTTGCGCGCAGCCCGGAGGGGCTGGATCTGGTGGCGTTGCTGGACCGCATTGAGGCCGAGATGGCCGGGGCTTCTTCCGCCACGCAGTGGACGATGAACAACACCCTCGCCGGCATCGGCATCCACCACCCCGAACACCGTGATCGGTCGATGGCTATCGGCGAGCGCCTGGGTATCTATCGCGATTACCCGGTCTCGAAAGGCTGTACCTCGCCTTTTGCTCCCATCTGGATCGACGAAATGGTGCGCCGGCAGGGGTAACCTCAGGGGAGCCATCGGCCATCTCGTGCGTTCCTTTCGCCATACAATCCATCATGACCATGGCAGACGTACGTATCGACCGGACCGCTTTTTCTGTTGTGACTTTCGGCGAACAACAGAACGATGAAAAGCAGTACTGGCTCTCCAAAACCCCTCATGAGCGCCTGGAGGCGGTAGAAACAACGAGGCAAATGTTATATGGCTACGATTCCGCTACCGCCCGACTTCAGCGCGTTTTTGAGGTTGCTGAACGAACATGATGTTGCCTACCTCTTGGTGGGCGGTTATGCGGTAGGCTATCACGGGTACGTGCGCGCCACGGCAGATATGGATATATGGGTGGAGCCCACAGTCGAAAATGCTCGCCGTGTGACAGCGGCATTCAGAGAATTCGGATTCGATGTACCAGGACTCGAACCGAAGCTTTTTCTCGAAAAAAATAAGATTGTCCGGATTGGCCAGCCCCCCGTCCGAATTGAAGTGATGAGCTCCATCTCAGGTGTTGTATTCAAGGAGTGTTATGAGAAGCGAACTCAGGCTGACTGGGATGATCTGATCGTTCCTATCATAAGTCTTGCTTGCCTGAAGCAGAATAAACGGGCGAGTGGGAGATTGAAGGATCTGGCCGACCTGGAGTATCTGTGAAACGATATTTCCAAAAGGGAATACGATCATTGACGATGCTAAAAAAACCTCGGCGACATGACTCCTGGAGGTCTTTCCATGAAAAAGGGTAAAGATGACTCGTTAATCCAGACCCTCGAACAGCGTTTCGCCCAAAACATGCGGCGCCACGCCGGCATCACCTGGGATCAGGTGATCGCCCGGCTGGAAGAGCATCCTGAAAAGATGAAGGTGCTCCTTGGGATGGAAAACACCGGTGGCGAGCCGGACGTGATTGGGATGGACGAGCCCACCGGGGAAATCATTTTCTGCGACTGCTCCCCGGAGAGCCCGGCCGGCCGGCGGAGCCTGTGTTTCGACCGCAAGGCGCTCGATGCCCGCAAGGAAAACAAACCGGGTGGCAACGCGCTGGAGACGGCCGCGGCCATCGGCATCGAACTGTTGACCGAGCCGCAGTACAGGGAATTACAGGAACTGGGCGAGTTCGACCGAAAAACGTCGAGTTGGATGCAGACGCCGGAGCACATCCGGAAACTCGGTGGGGCACTCTTCTGCGACCGTCGGTACGACACGGTGTTTGTGTACCACAACGGCGCGGAATCCTACTACGCCGCCAGAGGGTTTCGGGGGCGACTCAGCGTGTAAAGCGTGCCCGGGAGACACCATGTTTGGCGTCTTTACGGAGTAGCCTTTTCCAGCGTCGCCACTAGCGTCGCATACCCGTCGATCTCGAAGTGTTCGATGCGGAGCTCATGGCGGCCGCCCAGCTCCAACTCGATCCGTTCCAGTTTCGGGGGATGATACGTCCAGTCGTCGTGGATGAGCCGGCCATCCAGCCACACCCGCACGCCGTCGTCGCTGGTGAGATCGAGGATGTAGCTTCCGGTTGGCACCTCGAACGTGCCCGTCGAGACCGTGGCGAACTGGTTGGCGGTTAGGCCGTTGCCGGGGCTGCCGTACCACTGGTAGCCGAGGTCGGTCGGGCGGTCGGTGAACAAGGGCGCGCCGGCGATGAGGGCGCGGAAGGCATCGGGTTGGGTGCGCGGATCGGTGGTGGCGTCGTAGGCGAAGAAGTCGACCCGCCAGGTGATGGCCGCACGGAAGTGGCGGTAGGTGTGGACGTACGGGGTGCCGGCGGGCGTGACGGCGCCGAAGCGGTCTACCACCGTTTCGCCCATGTACTCCAACGCAAGCGTCATGTCGACCACGTCCCCTGTTGTCCGCCAGACCACGACCGAGTCGGGCATGGATCCGGACATCGCGGAGACGGAGTCGATGCCTGCCATATCGGCGATGCGCCACGTGCCGGCCGGGCCGTGGATATCGAACACCTGCCGGACGCCAATGCGCGGATGCCTCGGCCACAGCACCGGCGACCGGAAGTCGTATGGCCCCCACACGTCGATCATCATGAAGCGCCGGCCGCGCGGCAGGGCATCGGGCCAGGCCGGCAGGGCGGATGCGGTCTCGGTCGACGCCCGCTGTATACCGGAGATGATCCGGTTATCGCGTTCGGACACCGGATCGGTGTTCAGGATGCGCAGCGGCTCAGCGACGCCGGCGAAGGTATTCCGATGGACGGCGTAGTCGCGGCTGCGGGTGTCGCGGTGTCGGGCATAGCCCCAGTCGGCCGGCTGGGAGGCTCGCTCCCAGGCGTAGATGCCCAGCTTGCCGCCGGAGAAGGTGTTGTCGGCGATGGTGATGTTCTGCCCGTGTTCGATGGCGATGTGTTCGTCGTTGTCGACAAACGTGTTGCCGGCGATGACGGTGTCGAACGAATAGCCGCCCCAGATGCCGTGCCAGCAGCCCTCGAGGTAATTATCCAGGATGGTGTTTCGGCTGAAGGTGACCTCGATGCAGTTGGTGGGCGCGAAGGAGAAGTCGTTGCCGACGATCCGGTTGTCGTTGCTGCCGCCGCTGCCGTCGTCCATCGTCGTCTGGCCGGCCCAGAGAAACAGCCCATCACCCGAGTGGGTGGCCGAGTTGTAGGCGATGGTGTTATGGCTGGATTGTTCATAGAGGAGGATCGCGGCGGAGTCCTGGCCGCGGTAGTAGACGCCCTGGCTGTAGCCGCGCACGTTCCAGTCGAGCCGGTTGTGGAGCACCACGTTGTGGCTGCTCCGGTACATCCCGATGCCGATGGCCGAGTTAAACGTGATCGCGTTGTCCTCGAGGAGGCCGTGGTTCACATCGGTGAGCATGATACCGTTTTGCCCGCCGGTCACCGTCACGCCGCGGATGGTGGGTCGCTCGCAGCGGTTCAGGTAAATCGCGGCCCCGTAGCCCAGCCATTCGTCGGCGTTGTTGATATGGTAGGACATCCAGTCGTCCAGATGCTCGCGTTCGATGGTGCTTTTGAGCCGCTGGCGGTAATTGTAGCTGAAGTCGCCGCCGTCGATCGTGAGTTGGTCGGCATCGCGGGCGATGAGCCCGACTTTATAGCCGCGCACCACGGCGTTTTTGATCGTCACCCCGCGCCCGCCGGCAACGAACACCCCGGATCCCTCGAACGTATCGGGTGCAGCGCCCGGCAGCGCGCCGTTGAGGATCGCCCCGTTGAAGTCGACCGTGATGCTGTCGCCTTCGATCCGGATGGCGCCCAGGCTGTCGGCCGGCAGGTAATACTCGCCGGGGGCGACGGTGACGGAGGATGTGATGACGAGGTCGGCTTCGAGGTGGAGGAGGTTCTGCGCAACAGCGGGAGAGCAGAACAACGTCAAGGAGGCCGCTATCAGGAGTGGGATTTTATGAGATGCTGGCATGGTGCTTGTTTTTTGATTCGTTTACAAACGCTTCGCCGGTCCACTGTGCCCCGCCCGACCTGCCACCACCAGCGCCGCGGCCACACAACCCACAAAAATACACCCTTCGATGCCGGCGAGGATGACACGCGTGGTAGGTCCGAAGCGCACATCCCCGAAGTAGCGCCCGATGGCTTCCAGCTGAAGCCGCGAATCCGAGAAGGATCGCGCCAGCAGGTCCAGGCTGCCACCCATCAGATGCCCGCCGGCCAGGGCGATAAGCACCCCCATGACAGCGCCCGTCGCGGCGGCCGCGGCGATGGGGCGCCAGCTCGCCGGCGTCTCGATCCCCCCACCCAGGAGTGCCCCCAGGCCCACCGCCAGGCCGAGGGCCGCGCCCTCCATCCCCCCGGTAATGCCAGCCGGCGTGCGCCCGAACAACAGGTTAAACGCATCGACTCCGAGCAGCTTCACGCTGCCCCCGATAAGCATCCCGCCGAGCACCGCACCCGGGATACGCCATCCGGGCCTCCCTCCTGAAGCAAAATCCGCCGCCGCCACCCCGGCCCCGATCCCGAATCCCCCTACCGTACCCAACACAGCCGTGAGGCTAATCATGACAAGCAGCACCGAGGCCGTGCCGATTTCCTGGTCCACCGGCGAATACGCGAGGCCCGAGCCGTACAGGAACCCACCCAGTAGGCCGGCAACGGCGCCTCCGAGGGTGCCGGCCAGGGTAGTCGCGAGGGCGGCGGATAACCCCGAGTCACCGCGTCCAGCCAGAGGCGGTGTCGGCGTTAGGTCGGGCGTAGGAATGGCCCGGGTCGACCGCTCTGCATCGGTGGCCGGGACCGCCGTCGACACCTCGGCGATGAACCGGTAGCCGTGGCGCGGGACGGTTTCGATGAACCGGGGATTCGCGACGTCGTCGCCGAGCTGCCGGCGAATCTCCTTGACGCACTGCGTGAGGGCGCTGTCGCTGACGACCACATCGTTCCAGACCTCCTCGAAGAAACGCTCTTTGTGGACGAGCCGGCCCTGCTCGCGCACCAGCAGGACCAGCGCGTCGAAATACCGGGTGTTCAGGTCCAGGCGGTGTTCGCCGTCGCGCAGCTCCCGGTTCGAGGCGTCGAGCGAGAAGCCGCCGAAGCGGTAGATCGGGATTTCCTGCACGATGTGTCCGAAATGATCAGTGCTTATGAAATGCTCAGAGATCGCTCATGCCGCTCACACGGTTTCGGGGCATATTGGGGCAATGTACGATCTCCCCCAGATGCTAACCCGAATAACGACACGTCCAACATGACAATGAACGATAACATCGCGGCGGCGATAGGAGATCCGGCGGGTCTCGAACGCCTCTATCGAAACGCACAGGCCGAAGGAAACGAAGCCTCTTTTAAGGAGGCGCTCCGGGAGAGTGTCGCCGCGCACCCGGGCGACGTGCTCCTTCTGGCCTGGGTCCACCGGCTCGATGTGGCGGTCGCCGAAAAAGAAGAAGCCGCCGGCGATCGGCACTGGCTACCGCTCATCGGTGGGAGCGTGGTGCTCGGCGTGATGAGCGCCCTACTTGCGGGGGGGAAACCCCCGGTGCCGGCCCCAGGGGAAGCCAGCACGGTGTTCTGGGTGAGCTGGGGACCCCTGATGGCGCTTGGACTCCTCGCCTACCTGGCCTGGGTCCAGCGGGCGACCGAAAACGTAAAACGCTACGCCGTGGCGGCGGTGGCCGTCGTCGCGTTGGCGCTTTATGTGGGCTTGGTTTTTGGTGGCCGGACGGGGGACGCGGCCGATCTCGTTGCGGTGCACCTCCCGCTCTTGTGCTGGGCGATTGTCGGAACGGCGCTTTGCCTCGGTTATCGGGACCGCGCGAGACAGGCCTACGGCTTTCTCGTCAAATCGGTCGAAAGCGTACTGACGGGAGGGATTTTTTTCGGCGGCGGTCTACTTTTCGTCGGCCTCACCGTGGGCATCTTCAAGGTGCTGGGGATTGAGCTGCCTGAAGAGGAACTGCTCGTTGTGGTGGCCTGGGGTGTCGGCACGATCCCCCTCCTCGCCATCGGGAGCGCCTATGACGCGACGCACGCGCCGGCGATGCAGGATGAAAACGCCGGCCTGACGCGCACGCTGCGCATCCTGACGCGGCTGATGCTGCCGCTCGCCCTCGGGGTTCTCGTCGTTTATGTGGTGTGGTTCATCCCCGCCTACTTCTGGAAGGCGTTCGAGGAGCGGGAAGTGCTGCTCGTCTATAACGCAACCATTATAGCTATCCTGATCTTGCTGACGGTCGTGATTTCTGGTCCCGTAGATGCCGGCCAGGGATCGTTCCTACGCTACGCCGTGCTGGCCCTTGGGGCGCTGACGCTGATCTTAAACGCCTATGCCCTGGCGGCCGTGGTCAGCCGGGCGCTCGATGCCGGCCTGACGCCCAATCGCTTCACCGTCATCGGCTGGAACGTGACGACGCTGGCGATTCTGGTGTCGAGTGGCGTGCGGTTGTGGATCCATCGCCGGTTGTCCTGGATGCCGGTTCTGCGCGAATCGATGGGCTGGCTCGTCGCCCCGGCGGCCATCTGGATGGTGGTGCTGTTGGTGGTGTTGCCGTTGTTCGGGTAGCCGGCGTAGGACGCGATGAGTTGTTTACGGGCTGCGAAATCATTACCCTGAAAGGCTGTTGAAGAATCCCACATCCCTCCTGGCGTCTCGCGCTTTCCATCGGGACAGGTGTCGCGCCCCATGATACATGTCCTGAATGGCAACCGCTCACTCCGATTCTGTGGACGGTGTCTGTGGGTATGGTTGATGCCTACCTCCTGAATGAAAGCAGTCACAGATTTGAACTGGCGGACGTTGCTCGCGGTGTCTATAGGGGCGATAGCGCTCGTCGCGTTCGGGGTAGTCTGGTATATTCTGTCCGCCCCCATGGTGGTGGCCTACAGCGTAGAGACACATGACCTGGTACAGCAGATTGTTGCCAGCGGACGTGTGATTACGAACTCACGCGCGCACGTCGGCAGCGAGATCGTCGGAGTGGTTGTGGAGCGCCGTGTCGATGAAGGCGATCATGTCGAAGCCGGCGATATACTCATCACGCTCCGATCCGAAGAGCTTCTGGCCAGGGTTAACGAGGCGCGTGCCTCCCTGGAGCAATTGCGGACGATTACCCGCCCCGAGGCGGAGAACCAGGTTGTGGATGCCAGGCTTCGCCAGGCACAGGCCGAGCGCGAGAATGCCCGTACTCAGGCACTGTACGGGAACGGCCATGTACCGGCAGAGGCGGCCGAGCAATCGGAGCAGGCGGAGCAGATCGCACGCGCGGCGACGGAACGTGCCCTGCTACAGGTTGAGGCCCTCGCGTCGGGGGGTGTTGAAGAAGCCATCCGCAAGGAACGTCTGGCGAACGCCGAGGCGGTACTGGCGAAAACGACGATTCGCGCCGTGGCCTCGGGGACGGTGCTGTCGCGCGAGGTAGAGCCTGGCGATCTCGTGCAACCCGGTAGCGTATTGATGGAGATTGCCCGCGACGGCTATCGCGAATTGCTGGTGCCGTTCGACGAGCGTCATCTTTCGAGTCTGTCCGTGGGTGATAAAGCGCATTCTATCGCCGACGCCTACCCCGATCGTCCGTTCGCGGCAACGGTCTCGATCATCGCGCCGACGATCGATGCGGCGCGCGGTACCGTCGATGTGCGTCTGTCGATCGACGAGGAGCCGGCGTTCCTTCAGCCGAATATGACGGTTTCCGTCAGCGTCGAAACGGATGCCCGTACGCAGGCTCTGGTGGTGCCAAACGACGTACTGCGCAGCGTTTCGGGCACTAAGGCCGAGATCATGCGCGTTCGGAACGGTCGTGCCGAGGCGGTCGAGGTTGACCTGGGCCTGCGCGGGATGCTGCAATCGGAGATCGTGAGCGGTGTGAACGCCGGCGACGAAGTGATATCGGATAGGGCGATCGCGGCCGGCCAGCGCGTGCGTCCGCGCAGGGAACCGCAACCTGCCGCAGCCGCACCGATCGCGGATCGGGAATCTCCCCTCATCAATCCGTGATCGCCGATGTGGATTCTGTGGCACATCGCCGTGCAGTTGCTCCGGGATAGCAAGGCCCAGACCACGATGATGGTCATCGGTATCATGGTTGGGGCGGCGGTGGTCGTCTTCATCAGCGCGCTGATATCCGGCCTGCAGGCGAACATCATCGACCGCACGTTAGGATCGCAGGCGCATATCCGACTCCTGCCGCTCGAGGAAGTCAATCTCTTTGCCCCGCCGTCGAACGCCGCCGCCGTTCCACTCATCCTCGAAGACCCACGGCCCCAGCGGTTGCGCGCGATCAGCAATTGGAGCGTGCTGGTCGATGCGCTGGACAGGATGCCGGCTGTGACAGCCGTATCTCCCATGGTGGTCGGGCCAGCGCTCGCTCAACGCGGCATGGCCACGCGCTCGGTCACGCTAATAGGCGCTAACCCCGAGCGGGTGCGCCCGATTCTGCCCATTGCCGATAACATGGTTGCAGGCCGCTACCAGTTGAATGCGGGCGATGCGTTGCTGGGTCGTCAGCTCGCGGATGATCTCGGCGTCTCGGTCGGTGGACGGATCCGCCTGGAGGCCGGCCCGGATCGTTCTGTAGTGATGACGGTCGCCGGGGTTTTTGAGCTGGGCGTGGGCGATATCGATAGCCGATTCCTGATGATGGATATCGATCAAACGCGTACGCTGCTGAACCTTCCGGGTGGAGTAACGACGATTGAGCTGGCCGTCGGCGAGGTGTTCGAAGCCGAGCGGCTCGCCGTTCGCCTCGGAGCGCTGACCGGACTCCGTGCGGAAAGCTGGATGGAGAGTAATGCGCAGTTGCTGAACGCACTGAGTTCGCAGTCGCTGTCATCGAATATGATCGTGTTGTTCGTCTCCCTGTCGGTCGCCTTCGGCATCGCCAGTGTAATGAGTGTCAGCGTGGTCCAGCGCACGCGCGAAATCGGCATCCTGCGAGCGATGGGCATCGGTCAGAATCAGATTCTTGCCGTGTTCCTCATTCAAGGCGCACTGCTCGGCGTGGTGGGGGCGATGCTCGGCGACCTGGTGGGTTTTGGCCTGGTGCAGGCGTTCAATTACCTCGGGCCGAACCTGTTCTATATCGCATTCAGCCCCTGGCTGATCCTTCTGACGGTTCTCCTTTCTGCCGTCGCCGGCACCCTGGCCGCCGCGCTGCCAGCGCGCCGCGCGGCACGGCTCGACCCAGCAGTAGCCATTCGCCATGTTTGATTCCACCGATGAAGTGTTGCGCCTCGAGCAGGTGTGCAAGTCCTACGACATAGGCACACCGGTGGAAAACGAGGTACTGCACCGGATCGACCTCCGCCTGGAGCGTGGGGACTTCGCCAGTCTCGTCGGCCCGTCCGGCTCGGGCAAGAGTACGCTCCTGAACCTGATCGGTTTGCTCGACACGCCCACGTCGGGTGAGCTGTTCTTGCTCGATGAACCCACCCGCGCAATGGAAGACCGGGCGCGGACCCGCCTGCGCGGCGGCACCATCGGTTTCGTTTTTCAGTTTCATCATTTGATCCAGGCATTCACGGTACTCGAGAATGTCCTGATGCCGATCATGATCAGCGATGGCCGGCCGGACGCGCGGAGCATCGACCACGCGCGTGCGCTTCTCGTGGAAGTAGGGTTGGAACAGTATGCATCGCGTCACCCCGGCGAACTCTCCGGCGGGCAGCAACAACGCGTGGCCATCGCCAGAGCGCTGGTCGCCGGTCCGGCGCTGCTGCTCGCCGACGAGCCGACAGGTAACCTGGACACGGCCAGCGCCGACGAGGTCTTCGAATTGTTTCGTCGCTTCAACCGCGATCAGGGGTGTGCGGTATTGATCGTCAGCCACGATCCGCGCCTGTCAGCACGCTGCGAACGGGTCATCAGTCTGGTCGATGGCCGTGTCACCAGCGATGTGCGTCAGGTGGCCAGCTAGCTCTCGCCAGTTACTGACGGAGCCCGGCGAAGCGCCTTGATGTCCGGCGGCTCCAGGATGGTCTTCGGAGCCCCGGTCCGCACGGCCACCAACATCGCCTGCCCGACTTCTTTCGTGTTCAGGATGTACCCCGGAACGATCCGTCGCGCCAGCCAGACCACCGGTGCAAACACGACATACAGCGCGTTGTACCACGCTGTTTTCGAGCGCACCCCGTCCACCGGCTGGATGATGCCGGGCCGGAACATGTAGGCGGCTTTGAAGGGCATCGCCAGCAGGTCTTGCTCCGTCTTCCCTTTCACGCGGCTCCACATGGCCGAGGCGTTGCCGGTGCCCTGGCCGGAGACGTAGATGAAGGTCATCCCCGGGTTGAGCCGGGAGAGCAGCGCGCCGGCATGCACCGGCATGTCGTGGTTGATGCGCATGTACCCGGCCTCGTCAAGGCCCAGCACCGAGGCGCCCAGGCAGAAGAAACACGCGTCGAAGCCTTCGAGCCGGGAGGCCACGGGCGAGAGGTCCAGCAAATCCGCGTGGACCAGTTCCTGTAGCTTGGGGTGTGATTGCCCCGTTGCCTGTCGGCCAACGGTGAGCACGCGCTCGACATCGTCGGCGCGCAGGCACTCCTGCAACACGCCCTGGCCCACCATGCCGGTGGCTCCGAAGAGGATGATGTTCATGGGCTTTTTGGGGATAATATCGATGTCCCCGTATCCAATGCGCAAGGCGCCGGCGCTCTTGTAAGGCCCAGCCTATCCATCCTGCAAGGCCTTTCCGGCAATCCGCCGCCGAGCCCTTCCGGCCTGGAACGTCGCCCCGATCGAGCCGTATCTGTGCGCCGGCGCGTCGGGCGTATCGAAACGCACCGCATTGTTTAACCCCTCAGCGACATACAGAGTCCTCGTACCATGGAAGCAAAATGCCCCGTTAACCACGCAGCCGGCGGCCCCTCCAACCGCGACTGGTGGCCGAACCAGCTCAATCTCGACCTCCTGACCCAGCACTCCGAAAAGTCCAACCCGATGGGCGAGGATTTTAACTACGCTGACGCCTTTAAATCCCTCGACCTCGCCGCCGTCAAGCAGGACCTTGCGGCGCTGATGACCGACTCGCAGGACTGGTGGCCGGCCGACTTCGGGCACTACGGTCCGCTCTTCATCCGCATGGCCTGGCACAGCGCCGGCACCTACCGCACGGGCGACGGCCGTGGCGGCGGCGGCCGGGGACAGCAGCGGTTCGCGCCGCTCAATAGCTGGCCGGACAACGTCAGCCTCGACAAGGCGCGCCGCCTCCTCTGGCCGATCAAACAGAAATACGGGAAGAAGATCTCCTGGGCGGATCTCATGATCCTCGCCGGCAACGTCGCCCTCGAAACCATGGGCTTCAACACGTTCGGCTTCGCCGGCGGGCGGGCAGACGTGTGGGAGCCGGATCAGGACGTCTACTGGGGCGCCGAAAAGGTCTGGTTGGAGGACAAACGCTACTCCGGCGATCGTGACCTCGAAAACCCACTCGCGGCCGTCCAGATGGGCCTCATCTACGTCAACCCCGAGGGCCCGAATGGCACCCCGGACCCCCTCGCCGCCGCGCGCGACATCCGCGAGACCTTCGCACGCATGGCCATGAACGACGAAGAGACGGTAGCGCTCATCGCCGGCGGCCACACCTTCGGCAAAACCCACGGCGCTGCCCCGGCGACTCACGTGGGGGCAGACTCCGAGGCGGCCGGCATCGAAGAGCAGGGCCTCGGCTGGCGGAGCCGCTTCGGCTCGGGCATCGGTGGCGACTCGATCACAAGCGGCCTGGAGGTCACCTGGACTACCACGCCCACGAAGTGGAGTAATAACTTCTTCTGGAACCTGTTCAGCTTCGAGTGGGAGTTGACCAAGAGCCCCGCCGGCGCGCACCAGTGGACGCCGAAATACGGCATGGGCGCCGGCACGGTGCCACACGCGCACGATCCGTCCAAACGGATCGCGCCGGCGATGCTCACCACCGACCTCGCTCTGCGGTTCGACCCGATCTACGAAAAGATCTCCCGTCGTTTCATGGAGAACCCGGACGCATTCGCCGACGCGTTTGCCCGCGCCTGGTTCAAGCTGACCCACCGCGACATGGGGCCGCGCGCGCGGTACCTGGGTCCGGAAGTGCCGGCGGAAGAACTTATCTGGCAGGACCCGATCCCGGCGGTCAACCATCCGCTGATCGAAGCGAAGGACGTCGCCGTGCTGAAGAGCCAGCTCCTGGCGAGCGGCCTCTCCGTTTCCGAGTTGGTCTCGACGGCCTGGGCGTCCGCTTCCACCTTCCGCGGTTCCGACAAACGCGGCGGCGCGAACGGCGCCCGGATCCGCCTGGCCCCGCAGAAAGACTGGGAAGTCAACAACCCGAAGCAACTTTCCAGGGTGCTCACGACGCTGGAAGGTGTCCTGAGCACGTTTAACGCCTCGGCAGCCGGCGGGAAGAAGGTTTCGCTGGCCGACCTGATCGTGCTCGGCGGCTGCGCCGGCGTCGAACAGGCCGCGAAACATGCCGGCGTGGCGGTAACGGTGCCGTTCACCCCGGGCCGGATGGACGCGCTTGAAGAACAGACCGACGCGGCGTCCTTCGAGGTGCTCGAGCCTGTCGCGGACGGCTTCCGCAATTACCTCAAAGGCCGTTACACCGTGCCGGCCGAAACGCTGTTGATCGACAAAGCGCAGCTTCTGACCCTCACCGCGCCCCAGATGACGGTGCTCGTGGGGGGCCTGCGGGTGCTGGGCGCCAACGCCGGCGGAGCCAAACACGGCGTGTTCACCAACCGGCCGGGCGTGCTGACGAACGACTTCTTTGTACATCTGCTGGACATGGGCACGGCATGGAAAGAAGTCTCGCCGGACGCCGGCGTGTTCGAGGGCCGGGATCGGAAGACTGGTAAGGTGAAGTGGACAGGCACGCGGGTCGACCTTGTCTTTGGCTCCAGCTCTGTACTCCGCGCGCTGGCAGAGGTCTACGCCTGCCAGGATGGGCACACGAAGTTCGTGCACGACTTCGTCGCGGCGTGGGACAAGGTGATGAATCTGGACCGGTTCGACGTGGCATAATCGCCGGCACGGACATACTTCCGGATCGAGACGGCCTCAGCCGCCGGTGACAACGCCGGCGCTGGGGCCGTTTTCGTTTTACAAAGAGCGTTTTCCCGTCATGCTGAGACCCATTTCCTGGCTGCTCAGTAGTGATTTCTCAATCACGCATGTCACGCTGAGCCTCGCGAGGGGTCTTCTGAAACGTCATTCTGCGCAAAAGCGCCATAGCAGACGTATTGAAGGGTGGTTTCATACCCTTATCCGAAGTCATCCCGAGACCGAGAGCCCAGCTTCGCAGGGCTTTCTTATCGGGTATGACAAACCGTGTCCGACGTGATCGCGGCCTCAAAATAAGGGTCGTAGAGACGCCCCGGTGGGGCGTCTCCTGGCGGCGACGATTTTCCAGAAAGCTTTTCGAAAATCGGAAACCTTGCTGAGACGCCCCACCGGGGCGTCTCTGCATAAGATGTCATCCCGAGCCTGTCGAGGGACCTCTCGATCGTCCGGGGGGTCCCTCGACAGGCTCGGGATGACTCAATTAGTTGGGGTTTCGCTTCCCTGCCCGGTTTTTCGAGTACGTGTACGGTGGCGAAAAAGAACGAAATCAACCAGTCCCTCCTCGCGATTAGCCCCCTGTTTAGCCAGTTGCTCGCTACCGCCCGGAGTACGCTCGATCTCCCGTCGCCGGCTGCAGCGCTGGCCGGTATCTACACAGGGGCTTGGAGAGACCATGACGGCGCAGGATCTTCTGGAGGAGAGGCTCCGGGTGTCGGTCCTGGTTGCGGTGGTCCGGCCGGCCGAGCTTGTCGTATTGGACTTCGTAGTAACGATTTCAACACCCTGACTTTGTACTTCTGAAATCCTATACTCCTAATTGTCCTCCCATTAATTCGGCTGCACCACCATGTCTCGTCTTCTCCTCGCCCTGGGCCTGTTCACATATGTCGTTCTGCCGGCACTCCTCGCCGGCTGCACCTCCCCCGCCGGCCCCCCCAATATCGTCATCATTTTCGCCGACGACCTCGGCTACGGCGATCTCGGCGTATACGGCCACCCGACGATTCACACGCCCAACCTCGACCGGATGGCGGCCGAGGGGATGAAGTTCACCCAGTTCTACGCGGCCGCCTCGGTATGCACCCCCAGCCGCGCCGGCCTGCTCACCGGGCGCCTGCCCGTTCGCAGCGGGATGGCGGGTGAAACACGGCGCGTCCTCTTTCCGGACTCGAAGCTCGGCCTGCCCGCCGAAGAGATCACCCTCGCCGAGGCGCTGAAAGAAAGCGGCTATGCGACGGCCGCCATCGGCAAGTGGCACCTCGGGCACCTGCCGGCCTATCTGCCCACGGCGAACGGCTTCGACTACTACTTCGGCATCCCCTACTCGAACGACATGGACCGCGTCGTGGGCGGCGAATGGCAGGACCCGTTCTGGGAGCCGAAAAGCGAATACTGGAACGTCCCGCTCATGCGCGACGAGGAGATCATCGAACAACCGGCCGACCAGACGACAATCACCCGGCGCTATACGGAAGAGGCGATCCAGTTTATCCAGGAGCATCGGGACGGACCCTTCTTCGTCTACCTCGCCCACAGCATGCCACACGTCCCGCTGTTTACCTCCGACGCGTTCGCCGGCGCCAGCCGGCGCGGCCTGTACGGCGACGTGATCGAGGAACTCGACTGGAGCGTGGGGCAGGTGCTGAATACTCTCCGTCAGGAAGGCCTCGCTGAAAACACCCTCGTGTTTTTCACCAGCGACAACGGCCCCTGGCTGGTTTTCGATACCCACGGCGGCTCGGCCGGGTTGTTGCGCGGCGGAAAGGGGATGACGTGGGAAGGCGGGATGCGCGAACCTTCGCTGGCCTGGTGGCCCGGCACCATCGCGCCCGGGCAGGTCAGCACCGCGTTGACGTCCACGATGGATTATTTCACCACGGCGCTCGAACTAGCCGGTCGTGACGTGCCGGCCGACCGCGTCATCGACGGGCGCAGCCTCCTGCCGATCCTTCGGGGGGATACCGACCGAGAGATCCGCGACACCTATTTCTTCTACCGGGGGACAACCCTCCAGGCCGTCCGAAAAGGCTCCTGGAAAGCGCACTACATCACCCGGTGGGAATACGAGGCCGACGACCAGCGGATGGAGCACAACCCGCCGATGCTGTTTAATCTGGATGAGGATCCCTCGGAGCAATACGACCGCGCCGCGCTACATCCAGAAATTCTGGCCGACCTCGCCGGCGAGGTGGCGCGCCATCAGGCCGACATGGTCGCCCGCCCGACGCAACTGGAGGCGCGGATCGAAAGCGAGTAACGTCCGTATCTCGCCACTTTTAAGCGGCATCGCAAGGAAGGTAATCCCTTCACGTTCAATGCAGAGATAGACTATGCAAATCACCGTCGAAACCACCGTCGCCGCCCCCCTCGCGGAAGCCTGGCGCGCCTACACCACCCCCGAAGACATCATCCAGTGGAACGCCGCTTCGGAGGACTGGCATACGACGGCCGCAACGGTCGATCTGCGGCCTGGCGGCGTGTTTTCCTCGCGCATGGAGGCGAAGGATGGAAGCATAGGGTTTGATTTTGCTGGCACCTACACCAGGGTCGTCCCGCATCGCCTGATCGAATACGATTTTGGGGACCGTAAAGCAGCGATCACCTTTGAGGAAGAGCCCGCCGGCGTCCGGGTGCGCGTCCGCTTCGACCCGGAGACCGAGCATCCCGTCGAGATGCAGCGGGACGGGTGGCAGGCTATCCTGAATAATTTCAAACGGCATGTCGAAGCCGGCGGGCGCTAAAGAGGAGTCCTATGCCCCGCCACGCCGTAACCTCCCCGAATGCCGCCACCGTCGGCCCCTACTCCCACGCCGTCTGGGCCGGCGAGCTGCTGTACCTGTCCGGCCAGACCCCCATCGACCCCGCCACCGGGAAACTCTCCGCGGGCGACCTGGGCGACCAGACGCGGCAGTGTTTCGTGAACCTGTTCGACGTGCTGACGGCCGCCGGCCTCACGCCGGCGGATGTGATCAAGGTCAACGTCTACCTCACCGACATGGCGGACTTCGCGGCGATGAACGCCGTCTACGCCGGCCAATTCGAACAGCCCTATCCGGCTCGAACCACGGTTGCCGTCGCAGGGCTCCCGCTCGGGGCGCGGGTGGAGATCGAGCTGGTGGCGCGAAGGCCAGCTTAAGTACGGCAGGAGTGTCCATGCGTGGCTCCTCTTGCCGGCGTATTCGCAATTGTCCCGGACTGCGCCTACTTTTGGATTTTACCCCATCTAACTGGAGCGCCAGTCCATGAAACGTCCTCATTCCATCTCCCGTCGCGGTTTTCTAACGAGTGCGTGCGCCGCCGCCGGCCTCGGCATTGTGGCCGTACCTCCCCCTCTGATCGCACAAACGCCAGCCCTTGATTCGGCGATGGGGCGCATACCCGCGAACCGGGTCGGGGTGCAGATCTATACCCTGAGGAATCTGCTCGATGAACATATGCTCGGTTTCGAAGGCGCGTTTGAGTTGCTTCAGGACATCGGCGTCACCAACGTTGAACTGGCCGGCCTGTTTATGGGCCAAACGCCGGCGGAACTTCGCAAGATGGCGGCCCGATACGGTATCGATATCGCCGGCAACCATTTCGGACCGAGGACGATGGACGGCGCGAACCCGTGGTACGACGCCGCCGGCCGCGCCGCGATCTTTGCCGATGCCCGGGCGCTCGGGCTGGAATTCGTCGGCACCGGCCACTACTACAACGTCCCGCTGACGGTAGACGGCTTCCGGCAGTTTGCGCAGACACTCAACGTGTGGGGGAAGGCGGCATCCGAGGTCGGGCTTAAATTCTACTACCACAACCACGACGGCGAATTCGCCCGGTACAATGGCCGGCCTATTTTTGATATCCTCCTCGAGGAGACCGACCCCGAGCACGTCCACTTCGAACTCGACCTTGCCTGGGCGGCCATCGCCGGCGAGGACATTTACGAGTTCGTGCCCCGTCATCAGCATCGCTTCCCGTTGTTCCATGTAAAGGACTTCTGGTTCGTCGACGACGGTCCACGCGAAACGAAGCCGAACACGCTGGCGGCCGGCAATCGATTTACCTTTGCCGATGTGGGCAAAGGCACCATCGACTGGCCGAGGCTGCTCTCGGGCCTCGAAAATCCGTCCAGGCATCTGTACTTCATCGAACGCGACGATGCAGGCGTCGATCGGCCGGCGGAAGGTTCGCCGAAACCGACCAACCCGGCGGGGCCGGTGAACACGGTCTGGTCCAGTTTTCGGTATCTGACCGAGCTAGAGTATTGAGGCACGAAGGTCTGGTATTCATCTCCGACTGATTGCGTATGAAAGCCATGTTCCTGTTGACGCTGATCCTGGCCTTCGCCCTTCTGGCCCCACGCCACACCTTCGCGCAGGAAGCCGGCGCTGCGCCTCCGGCCGGGCCGCGTCCGTTTGGCGGACCGATTGTTTTACACGAGGATGACGTCGCCGCCTTCCCCGAGCCGCCCGCCGGCTTCGATGCCGTGCGCGAGGATATCCCGCGTGGCGCGACGGAGATGATCGAATATGCCTCCAACACCGTCGGCACGACGCGTAAGATGTTGGTGTACACGCCTCCGGGGTATTCGGCGGACCAAACGTATCCGGTGTTGTACCTGCTCCATGGCATCGGCGGTGACGAAACCGAATGGGAGCGATTCGCGACGCCGGGCATCCTGCTGGACAACCTCATCGCCGACGGCCTTGCGCAGCCGATGATTATCGTGATGCCGAACGGTCGTGCGCAGCCAAACGACCGCGCCGAGGGCAATGTGTTTGCGTCCGCGCCGGCGTTCGCCGTGTTCGAGCGCGATCTGTTAGACGACGTGATCCCGGCTATCGAGTCGCGCTACAGCGCCTCAACCGCCCGGGAGGACCGCGCCCTGGCCGGCCTATCGATGGGCGGGGGGCAGACGTTGAATTTCGGGCTGGCGCATCTGGACACCTTCGCCTGGCTCGGCGCTTTTTCGTCGGCCCCCAACACGAAGCCGCCGTCGGAGCTGATCCCGGACCCGGAAGCGGTCAAAACGCAGCTGAAGTTCTTCATGCTCTCTTGTGGCAATCAAGACAGTCTGATCAACATCAGCCAGGGTTTGCACGCCTACCTGAAGGAGCACGATGTGCCCCACGTTTGGCATGTCGACGGTAACGCGCACGATCCCCCGCACTGGAAGAATAGCCTGTATTCTTTTGTGCAGGTGCTGTTCAAGTGATCGAACGGTTCGTACCTCTCAGTGGGCCGGTGGCATCCTGCCGGCGCACCCGCTATCTTGCTGGCCCGTTTTCATCTACAGGGTAATTCGTATGAAAGGGTTCTCACATGTTGTGTTTGTAGGGGCATTGTTTCTTGGTATGGCCGTGCCAGCCACCGCGCAGAACGCCGCCGCCCCGTCGCCCTGGACGCCTGATTATCCCCTCTGGGCGATGCTGTGGAACCCTGATTTCCCGCGTGAACCGACCAACGAGCAGCCCTACCACGCGCCGAACAGTTCCGAGACGTTCACGATGAAACACACACGGAATCTGTTTTTTTCGCCGGACTGGCACCCCGAGAATCACCCGTCGCTTCCAGACGTGGTGGCGAACGGCCGGCAACCCGAGGTGTGGGCCTGTGGCTCGTGCCACCGCGCCGAAGGCTCGGGCGGCCCGGAGAATGCGCCGATCGCGGGCCTTCCGGCCGCGTACATCGTCCAGCAAATGGTCGACTTCAAGAGCGGCGCCCGGATGTTCTCGGCGCCGCAGCGGAAGCCCATCCATGACATGACCCAGATCGGCCGGGCCATCACCGATGCCGAGATCCAGGAGGCGGCGGCGTATTTCGCGGCGCTAAAGCTCGAACCCATCCTCACGGTCGTTGAAGCCGACACGATCCCGAAAACGGTAATCGCCGGCTTGATTTACGCGAAGGACCCCGCCGGCGGCACCGAGCCGCTCGGCGACCGCATCGTCGAAATGCCGAACGACCTGAAGCAGTTCGAGATGCGCGACTCGTGGTCGACCTTCACCGTCTATGTGCCGGTCGGCAGCATCGCGAAGGGGAGGGCCCTGGTGTATTCCGGCGGCGCTAACGGGAAAGCCCCATGCACCGTCTGCCACGGCCCCGATCTAAAGGGCCTCGGGCCCATCCCGGGCATTGCCGGCCGGTCGCCGAGTTACCTCATGCGGCAGCTCATGGATTTTCAGCTCGGCGCCCGGGCCGGCAGCTGGAGCCCCCTGATGAAACCCCAGGTGGAGCCGCTCACCATCGACGATATGACCAATCTGGTGGCGTACCTGGCGTCGCTCGCACCGTAAAACGGTCATCAACCCATGACCATTCCTTTCGACAACACCTATGCCCGCGAGCTGGAGGGACTGTACGTCCCGTGGCAGGGCGCGGCCGTTCCGAAGCCCGAGGTCCTCCGGCTGAACGCGGTACTGGCGGAAGAACTCGGGCTGGACCCGACGGCGTTGCGGTCGCCAGAAGGTGCGGCTACCTTTGCAGGCAGCCTCGCTCCCGAAGGCGCCTCGCCGCTGGCGCAGGCCTACGCCGGCTTCCAGTTCGGTGGGTTTTCGCCGCAGCTGGGGGATGGGCGGGCGCTGCTCCTGGGGGAAGTGATCGACCGGCACGGCCACCGCCGGGATATCCACCTGAAAGGCTCCGGCCGAACCCCCTTCTCTCGCGGCGGCGACGGCAAGGCCGTCCTCGGGCCGGTCCTCCGAGAGTACCTTATCGGCGAGGCGATGCACGCGCTGGGCATTCCCACGACCCGCGCCCTCGCCGCTGTCAAAACCGGTGAGTCGGTGCACCGCGAAGGGCCGAAACCCGGCGCGGTCCTGGCGCGCGTCGCGTCGAGCCACATCCGCGTGGGGACGTTCGAGTTTTTTGCGGTCCGACAGGATACCGAAAAGCTCACCCGGCTGGCCGACTATGCCATTCGCCGGCACGACCCCGACCTCGCCGGTCAGGAGGATTGTTATCTCGCCTTTCTGCACCGCGTCGTCGCCCGTCAGGCGGCTCTCGTCGCCCGCTGGATGCACGTCGGCTTCGTCCACGGCGTCATGAACACGGATAACATGACGGTTTCCGGCGAGACGATCGACTACGGTCCGTGCGCCTTCATCGACGCCTACGACCCTCGCGCCGTCTTTAGTTCAATCGATCACCAGGGCCGGTATGCCTACGGTAACCAGCCGACGATCGCCCAATGGAACCTCGCCCGCTTCGCCGAGGCCCTGCTTTCCCTGCTCGATCCCGATGAGAATCGGGCCGTCGAACTCGCCGTCGACGCCGTGCGGTCGTTTATGGAGCAGTATGAAGCCGCTTACCTGGGAGGCATGCGCCGGAAGCTCGGCCTCGGCACGCCGGCAGCGGAGGATGCCGGCATAGTGGCTGACCTGCTTGGCGCGATGGAGGGGCAGGAGGTCGATTTTACACTATTTTTCCGCTATCTCTCTGCCGCGGCGCTCGGGCAGGTGGAGCCGGTGCGTGCCCTCTTCCGCGAGCCGGCGCGCATCGATGCCTGGCTCGGCGCCTGGAGGGAGCGGCTCGCCCGCGAGCCGGCGCCGGCCACCGAACGCGCCGCCGCGATGAACCGCGTGAACCCCCTGTACATCCCCCGAAACCACCTCGTGGAGGCCACGCTCGAGGCTGCCATGGATCGGGGTGATCTCCAGCCGTTCGACCGGCTGCTGGAAGCCGTGTCCGACCCGTTCGTCGAGCGAGAAGGGTGGGAGGCGTATACCGAGCCGGCGCCGGCCGGCTTCGGCCCGTACGCTACATTTTGTGGTACCTGAACCCCTATGGCCTGATCCGATGAAAACACTCCGCCTGTCTGCCACTCTGCTCCTTTCTGTGTGCACGTTTCAAGTCGCAGCCGCCCAGGGCTCGGCGCCTGATCTCGACGCGTACGTGCAGCGACACACCCCGCAGGCGATCGCGTTCCGGCATCAGATCCACCAGAATCCCGAGCTGTCGAATCGCGAACATGAAACGGCGGCTCTGGTGGCCGAGCACCTGCGCACGCTCGGTTTCGATGAAGTGCGGACCGGCATCGCCCTCACCGGGGTGGTCGGCGTACTCCGGGGCGGCCAGCCGGGCCCGGTCGTGGCGCTGCGGGCGGATATGGACGCGTTGCCGGTGGTCGAAGCCACCGGGTTTCCGTTTGCATCGACGAAGCGGACCACCTACGGCGGCCAGGAGGTCGGTGTGATGCACGCGTGCGGGCACGACATCCACGTGAGCGTGGGCCTGGGGGTGGCGAGTGTGCTGGCGGAGATGAAGGCGTCCCTCGCCGGCTCCGTCGTCTTTATCTTCCAACCCGCCGAGGAAGGGCCTCCCGCCGGCGAGGAAGGAGGCGCGCCCCTCATGCTGGAAGAAGGCGCCTTCGCCGATCCGCGTCCGGAAGCCATCTTCGCCCTGCATGCCCTCCCTTCGCTCGAAGTCGGCCAACTCGGGTTTACGTTTGGGCCGGTCATGGCCGCGGCCGACCAGTGGACGGCCCGCATCATCGGCCGGCAGTCCCACGGCGCGGAGCCGGAAGCGGGTGTGGACCCGATCGTCACGGCCGCTCAAGTAGTGCTCGGGCTCCAGACCATCAAGTCGCGCAACCTGTCCGCGCTGGATGATGGCGTCATCACGACAGGCATCATCCGCGGCGGCGAGCGGAGCAACATCATTCCGGCGGAGGTCTACCTGGAAGGCACCGTGAGGACCTACGACCCGGCCGTACAGGCCCTCATCGAGCGGCGCATGGAAGAAGTGATCCGGCATACGACCGCGGCTGCCGGCGGCACCTACGAATTTGTCTACGAACGAGGCCTACCGGTTACGGTGAACGACCCGCCGCTGGGCGAGCGTATGCGGCCCTCCCTGGAGCGTGTGGTGGGCGCCGAAAATGTCTTTGCCCTCAAGGCGAGCGGCACCGCCGAGGATTTTGCTTATTTTGCCATGGAAACGCCGGGCTTTTTCTTCCGCCTCGGGACGACGAAACCCGGAACGACCTCGGGCGGATTACACACCCCAACCATGACGGCGGACGACTCGGCGGTGCCGGTGGGCATCCGCGCCATGACGGCGCTCGTGCTGGATTATCTCGCCGGCGGAAAACCATAAGAGGTGGAGACAATGACGCCGCTATTCAAAAAACTCAACCTCGGCGCCGAGCGCGAAATCCTTGTGCTCAATGCACCCCTCTCGTTTGAGAACGAACTGGCTCAACTGGAAGGCGTCCTCGTCAATCGCGACGTTATTCCTGGTCATCCGGCGCGTTTCGCAATCGCGTTTGCCATGACGCAGGCCGCGCTCGATGCGGCGAGCAACGCCATCGCCTCGGTAGCGGATGGGGACGCCGTCGTCTGGATCGCGTACCCCAAGGGGACCTCCAAAACGTACCGGTGCGAATTCAACCGGGATACCGGCTGGACAGTCCTGGGCGAGGTCGGCTACGAACCGGTTCGGCAGGTCGCCATAGACGAAGACTGGTCCGCCCTCCGCTTTCGGAAGACCGCCTTCATCAAATCCCTCAAGCGGAACTCGGCGATGGCCATCTCCGCCGAAGGGAAAAAACGGACTGGCTCGTATTGAACATCTGGCCCGTCCTGAATATCCAGCTTACCTGCGAATCTGAAGCGGATGAAAACCAGCTACTATACCGCGACAAGCATCAACGGCTTTATCGCCGACTCGAACAACGCGCTCGACTGGCTCTTCCAGTTCGGTGAGATCGAAGGCATGCGGGATCATTACCCGCGGTTCATCGCACAGGTGGGCGCGCTCGCGATGGGCTCGACCACCTACGAATGGATTTTGAACCACGAAGGTCTGCTTGAACATCCCGAAAAGTGGCCGTATACCGTGCCGACATGGGTGTTCAGCCGGCGCACGTTGCCCGCTGTGCCGGGTGCCGATATCCGGTTTGTCCAGGGGGATGTGCGTCCGGTGCACGCCGAAATGGCCGCGGCGGCCGGCGGGAAAGATATCTGGCTGGTAGGCGGCGGCGAACTGGCCGGCCAGTTTCTCGACGTCGGGCTACTGGATGAACTGATCCTGGCTGTCGCGCCCGTGATGCTGGAAGGGGGCGCCCCCCTGTTGCCGCGCCGGCTGACCACGCCGCCGCTCCGGCTCACGGATGTGGAACGCTTCGGGGATGTGTTTGTCGTGCTGACGTATGCCGTGCCCCGGATCGATTAATGGGAGTACGCCATATAGACGCCTGTTCTTGTTTGAATCAATCAGTACCGGCGCATAATTTGGCCGTGACCTGAGTGGAACGATGGACCCCATTACTTCTCTCCTGGATCGCATTCACGGCTGCCGGCTCTGTGCCGAGCACCTGCCCCACGGGCCTCGGCCCGTGCTGCGCCTCGATCCGCGCGCCCGCGTCTTGATCGCCAGCCAGGCGCCGGGCCGAAAGGTGCACGAAACCGGCATCCCGTTCAACGACGTGAGCGGTGACCGGCTGCGGACGTGGCTGGGGATGACGCGGGATGAGTTTTACGACGAACGCCGGGTGGCCATCGTGCCGATGGGGTTCTGTTACCCGGGGACGGGACCCTCCGGCGACCTGCCGCCGCGGCCCGAGTGCGCGCCGGCGTGGCGTGCGGAGGCGCTGGCACACCTTACGGCGCTCGAACTCACGCTGGTCGTCGGGCGCTACGCGCAGGCCTACCATCTGCCGGCTTCCACGGGAACGCTCGCCGAAGCGGCGAGGGCCTGGCAGGTCTCCTGGCCCCATACCGTGTTGTTGCCGCATCCAAGTCCGCGGAATACATTGTGGTTGAAGCGGAATCCATGGTACGAGGCCGAGCTGCTTCCAATCCTCCGCGCCAGGGTCCGAGACGTGCTTCGAGGAACTCCGGACGGCGGAGAACGGTAACCCGCGCTCACCCCCCAACCCCCTGACCAACAACCCGTGAATCCTATGACCTACCTCGCTCTCCTGTGTAGCCTCGTCCTCTGTTTTGCGGTCGCTACGGCGACGGCTCAGCCGACGCCCTACGGCGCTCCAATCACTCTCGAACAGGCCAAGACGATTGTGGCCGGCGCGGAGGCCGAAGCCCTCAAGAACAGCTGGAACGTTGTGATAGCGATCCTCGACCCGGGGGGGCATCTGGTGCTGCTCCAACGGATGGACAATACCCAGTTTGGCAGCATCGATGTCGCCCAGGCGAAAGCGTATTCCGCCGTGGCCTTCCGCCGGCCGACCAAGGCATTTATGGATGCCCTCGCGCAGGGCGGCGAAAACCTCCGCATCCTGGGGCTTGAAGGCGCCACCCCGGTCGAAGGCGGGATCCCGATCATTGTCGATGGGGCCATCATCGGCGGCATCGGCGTTTCTGGGGTCACCTCCGCGCAGGACGCCCAGATCGGGCAGGCCGGCATCGACGCCCTCCTCGGGCAATAAGGGGCTGTCGATTCATCGCCAACTCGGACGAACATGAACCTCGGTGCTTTTTCCATCAGCCTCGCTGTAAAGGACATCGCGGCCTCCCGTGCGTTCTACGAAAAACTCGGCTTCACCGTGTTCCACGGCCAGCAGGAGCACAACTGGCTGATCATGCGGAACGGGACAACCATCGTCGGACTCTTTCAGGGGATGTTTCATCAGAACATCCTCACGTTTAATCCGGGATGGGATCATAACGCGCAGAATATCGATCCCTTCACCGATGTGCGCGATCTCCAGAAGCAGTTGCGGGCCGAGGGGGTGGCGTTTTCGTCCGAAGCCGACGAATCGACAAGCGGGCCGGCGAGCTTAGTCGTCGTGGATCCGGACGGCAACCCGATCCTGGTCGACCAGCACAGGTAGCTGCTGGGCGCGTATGGCGCCATCATGTGCCATGTTTTGACGTGTGATGTGGCGCGGAAGTGGTCATGTGGCGTTTATCGAAGCATATTCATGTGGTTTCTCCACTTCGAGTTGGCTGTTACAACGGGTGGGTAACAATACGCGTGGACGCTTACCTGGCCAGAATCATCATCTCTATGCGATCCATTACGCTTTCGACTTGTGGACTCCTTTTGCTGTGCGCGACCTCTTCGCGTATCGCTCAGGGTCAACACTCCGAGCACGACCTGGGCGTCATCGTGTTTCCGGTCACCTGCGATGCTTCGGTACAGGCAGCGTTCAGTCGCGCCGTCACGTTGCTCCATCACATGACGTACCCCCAGGCGCGGGAAGCGTTCGAACGGATCGAGGCTGCAGAACCGACCTGCGCAATGGCGCACTGGGGCATCGCCATGACCCTTTTTCAACCGTTATGGCCCACACGGCCGAATGCCACGGCGCTCCAGAAAGGCTGGGAGGCCGTGCAGCACGCGCGCTCGCTTGCCCCGCCCACGGAACGTGAGCAACAGTTTATCGCGTCGGCCGAGGCCTTTTTTCTGGAGCCGGCCGGAACGGATTACTGGCTCCGAATCCGGCGGTGGGAAAAAGCCATGGAACAGGCGTACGCGTCGTTACCGGACGACCCGGAGATCACCGCGTTTTATGCGCTGGCGCACCTCGCCACGTCCACTCCTGCCGACATCCGCGCCCACGCGGATCGGGCCGCCGAGTTGCTCATGCAGGTGTACACGTCGAATCCAGGGCACCCCGGCGCGATGCATTACCTCGTACACGCCAACGATGTCCAGGGGCGGGAGAAGGAGTTGTTGGAAATTACCGATACCTATGCGGCGATCGCGCCGCGTAATCCGCATGCCCTCCATATGCCGACACACATTTATACCCGTCTCGGCGATTGGGATGCGGTCATCGAGGGGAACATCCGCGCCGCGGAAGCGGCCCTCGAGCACCCCGCCGGCGAACGGGGTGAGTTCGTGTGGGACGAATTCCCCCACGCGATCGAGTACCTCGTCTATGCCCATCTTCAGCAAGGCGCCGACCAGGCTGCGGCCGAACAATTAAAACGGTTGCATGCGATGCCTGGCCTGGAACCCACCTTTAAAACGGCATTCCACCTGGCTTCAACGCAGGCTCGCTACGCGCTGGAACGTCGCCAATGGAGCGAAGCCGCTGGGATTACGCCGCGCCAGCCAGAACATCTGGATTGGGATCGGTTTGCCTGGCCGGAGGCCATCGTGTGGTTCGCGCGTGGTCTCGGGGCAGCCCGTGGGGGCGATGTCGTGGGAGCCCGAGCCGCGGTAGAGCGGATTGGCGCGCTCGAAGCGACGACCCGCGCCGCCGGCGAGGAACTCTTCGCCCGCCACATCCAGACGGCCCGACTCGCGGTCAGTGCCTGGATCGAACATGTCGAAGGAAACACCGCGGCCGCGGTGAGGCTGATGCAAGAAGCCGCTGACCTGGAATCGACTACGCCCAAGCATGCGGTCACGCCAGGGCCTACCCTGCCGGCGATAGAACTCCTCGGAGATCTCTTTATGGAACTCGAACAGCCGGAGGAGGCGCTGGCGTCGTATCGTCGTTCGCTGGAGCGGTATCCCGGACGGTTTAATAGCCTTCTTAGCGCCGCCCGTTCGGCCGCTACACTCGGAGACGCGGCCGCGGCGCGTGACTATTATCAGCAGCTCGTCCATGTCGCCGTGGAGGGATCGAAACGGCCGGCTCTTCTGGAAGCGGCAGCCTATCTCGACAAACACCCGTAACCGGAAGGCGGAATCATGGGAGGAGGTTCGCTTGGCCGGATTCGCGATGTGAGTGGGCTGTTACTTGCCTTGCTGCTCGTTTTGACCCCCTGTGCGTATGGGCAGGACAGTTCCTTGCGGTCGTACCCCTTTCCTTCTATCGGTCTCGCGCTCGGAATACCAGACACCTGGGCTCCGAGCCAACTGGTGACGACGACAAAAGCACAGTTCTTCGCCAAGTTTGGGTGGAAGTATGGGGGGGAAGATGGGGGAGACCTGTGGAGCGCATTCGGCAGCTTTAGCCATGTCGATGTGGATTCCAGCCTGGTGCCGTCGGATTCCGCCTACAGCACGCATTTCCTGACGCTGTTCGTCGAGCGCTCGCCCACTCTGTACAGAAAGTGGCTTTGCCGGCTCGGCCGGCGGTCCCTCATGACGGATATCGACGAAGTGAAGGCCGGCACGACGGTGGTGTCCGAACGCCGCTTGCCCGCCCCGTCCCCATCCGCCGATCAGGTGGGGATGTTTGGGATTGGATTTACGCGCATCGCCGCTGGTGCTCGCCTGCCCACAGTGGGTCGCGCGTACGCCTTTGTCCACCGCGACATGTGTTATTCGATCAAGATCGAGAGCACATCGGCAAGGGCCGGCGATAACGAGCACCTCCACGATCGGATGTTTCGCACCTTGAAGCTGGTGGAATGACGCGTGTTGCTTCTGGCCCGGGGTTGGCGTTTCTTGCCTTTACTCCGCGTATGACCCACCCGAGTGGTGCGACGTGCATTTTTCTGGGTCCCCGCCTGCGCGGAGCCTGCCCCCGGCTTTGACCGGGGGAAGACGAACAGGGAGCGTGCGGCGGAAGCCAGTATGCGTCGTGTTTCAACTCCTGATTCGCATAATACGCAAATCCCAACAGGTTCTTGACCAGAAACAAACACGATGAAATTCGCTATGCGCGTCCTCCTTTTCGGATTCTTTGCCCTCGGCCTTGGTCTCCAGGTCGCCTGCGCCCAGCAGCCGGCCACCCCCGAAGCGCGGCTTGCGGCGCTGGGGATCGAATTGCCTCCGGTGCCGGCTCCTGTCGCCTCCTACATCCCGGCAGTGCGCACCGGCAACCTGGTGTTTTTATCCGGCCAGGGCCCCATCGCCGATGGGAAACCCATCGTGACCGGTAAAGTGGGCGCCGACCTCACGGAAGAGGAAGGGTATGAGGCAGCACGTACGACCATTCTCCGGTCGCTGGCGGTGCTCCGCGCCGAGATTGGCTCGCTCAACCGGGTGAAGCGAATCGTGAAACTCACCGGCTGGGTAAACAGCGCGCCCGGGTTCACACGGCAGCCCTGGGTGATCAACGGGGCGTCGGACCTGCTGGTCGAGATCTTTGGCGACGCCGGCCGGCATGCGCGCAGCGCCATCGGGGCGAACGAGTTGCCGCTGGATATCCCGGTCGAGATCGAGATCGTGGTCGAAGTGGAATAACCAATCATCAAGCCGGCGGCCCGACGAACTTCGCGAGGGTCTTCTCGAGATTGTGGCTGCGCAGGATGGCGCCCCGGGCGACGATGACGCCCTCGGGATCGATGAGGAATGTCGACGGGTAGCCGGTAATCTGGTAGGCATCGACGATCTGCCGGCGCGTGGGGTCGAGTTCATGCTGCACCACCTGCGTCCACTCCAGGCCCTCGCGCTCGATAAACGCCCGGAGGTCGTCCGGGTGGTCGTTTACAGAGATGGCGAGGATGTCGAACCGATCGCGCGGGTAGGCGGCGTAGGCCAGTTTGAGGAACGGTATTTCGCCGAGGCACGGCGGGCACCAGGTCCCCCAGAAGTCGACCAGCACGTAGCGGCCCCGATACGTGGCTAGTTGGACCGTTGATCCGTCCAGGGTCTCTCCCGTAAAATCCGGCGCCAGCCGGCCGACGCGGGGCCCCTCGCCGGGAGCAGGTGCTTGCGGCTGGCAGCCGGGGAAGACCGCGGCGAGTACCATGAGCATCAAAAGCGGCAGATAACGCATCGTAGAAATAGTTGGTGCAAAGTGTCCCCGGGCTCTTCTCTTATTCGTCACAGGGTATCTACGTTCTCCACAACCTATCGAGGTAATTCGATGAAAAAGTTCATGCTGATCTTCCGGGGCCCAGACTACAACGAACAGGAGTATACCGCCGAGGAAAACCAGGAAGTGATGGGCAAATGGTTCGCCTGGGTGGATGAGCTCAAGGCTCAGGATCGGTACGTCGCCGGCGATGCGCTGCTTCCGACGGGTAAAGTCGTTAAACGGAATCACACGGTCACCGACGGCCCTTACGCCGAATCGAAAGAGCTCGTCGGTGGGTTTTTTGTGATTCGCGCGACCGATATAGCCGACGCGATCGCGCATTGCGACGGTTTTCCAGACTACGGCATCGGCGGCAGTGTCGAGGTGCGCGAGGTTGTTGTATTCGATATGTAATGCCCAACGAGCCACATCGTGAGCTGGTCGACCATCTTTTCCGGCAGGAGCAGGGAAAGATGGTCGCCGTGCTCACCCGCATTTTCGGGTTTGAGCAACTCGAGCTGGTCGAGGATGTCGTCCAGGAAGCCTTTTTGAGCGCCCTGCGCGCGTGGCGCGTCCGTACCCCGGACAACCCCGCCGGCTGGCTGATGCAAGTGGCCAAAAATCGGGCGATGGATCAGCTGCGCCGCGGCCGGCTGCAGGTGCGCCAGGCGGCGATGATGGAGCCGGCGGCGTTCGTGGTGCGCGTCAACGAGCTCTTCCATGAAAAGGAACTCGCCGATAGCCAGCTCCGCCTCATGTTTGCCTGTTGCCACCCCGTCCTGGAGGAGCGGGACCAGATCGCCTTCACCCTTCAGTTGGCCTCCGGCTTCGGGGTGAAGGAGATCGCGCGGGCGCTGCTTATGCACGAGGAGACGGTCAAAAAACGCCTCCAACGGGCGCGGAGCCGGATCAAGGAAGCCGGCGTTCAGCTCGTCATCCCCACCGGAACCGAGCTGACCGCCCGTCTCGACGCCGTGCTCCAGGCCCTCTACCTCACCTTCAACGAAGGGTACTATTCCACCACCTCCGAGGAAGTCATCCGCCGCGACCTGTGCGCCGAGGCGATGCGGCTCACGAAGCTCGTGTGCGAGCATCCGGTGACGGACAGCACCGACGCCAACGCGTTGCTCGCGCTCATGTGTTATCACGCCGCCCGCTTCGACAGCCGGCTGGGGCCTGATAATGAAATCATCCTGCTCGCCGACCAGAACCGGTCAACCTGGAATCGCGAGTTGATCGGCGTGGCGCATACGTACCTGGCCAGAGCGCAGCCGGACTTCTCGCCCTCCGTCTACGTCCTCGAGGCGGCTATCGCCGCCCAGCACGTCATCGCCCCGACGTACGCCGAGACCTCCTGGACAACGCTTCTGAAGCTGTACGACCTGCTTGAAAAGCGGAAGCCAAACCCGATGGTCCGACTGAATCGGGCGGTCGTGCTGATTGAGATGGGCGAAAACGTCGGCGCGTTGCAAGCGCTCCAGGCGCTGGACGAGGCGGAGTTGACGGGCCACGAACACCTCTACCATTGTGTGTTGGCGCAGGTGTACGAGCGCCTTGGAGACGGGGCGTCGCGACTCAGTCAGCTATCGCGTGCGCTGGAATTTGCGAGAGGAGATCAAGAACGGGCATTGATTCGCAGGCGGATGGGGTCGTTTATTGGGTGATCATTTATCCAATCTCACCAAGCCCTCATCCCCATGGATCGTCGCGAACTCATCAAAGGCATCGGCCTTGGCGCCGCCGCCAGCGCCCTGGGGCTTCGGCCCTCTCACGCGGAAGCGCTCGCCGGCGCACCGCGCGGCCTCCCACCCGTCAAAATCACCAACGTCCGCGCCATCGCTACCGCACCCGACGGGATCGAACTGGTCGTCGTAAAGGTCGAGACCAGCGAGCCGGGGCTGTATGGACTCGGCTGCGCCACCTTCCGGCAGCGCGCGCACTCTGTGGTCTCGGCCGTAAATCAATACCTCAACGACTTCGCCGTCGGCCGGATCGCGGACGACATCGAGGATGTGTGGCAGTCGGCGTACGTCAGCTCCTACTGGCGCAACGGGCCGGTGCTGAACAACGCGTTGAGCGGGCTCGACCAGGCGCTGTGGGACATCAAGGGCAAACGCGCCGGCATGTCGGTCTACCAGCTCCTCGGCGGACGCTGCCGGTTCGCGGTCGACACGTACGCCCACGCCGGCGGAAGCACGCCCGAGGCCGTCGCAGAGCAGGTGAAGGGGTTCATGGACCAGGGCTTCCGACACGTCCGCATCCAGCTCGGGGCGTACGGGGCGGCCAACCTGTCGGGCGAGCCGGATTTTAAACGGCACGGATACGGGATGCCGGCGGACAGCTATATGGACCGCCACTATTATCTGAAAATGATCCCGGAGCTGTTTGCGCACGTCCGCGAGGTCTGCGGCGACCGCGTCGAACTCCTGCACGATATCCACGAGCGGCTCCAGCCCAACGACGCCATCAACCTCGTCAAGGCCCTCGAGCCCTATCGGCCGTTTTTTATCGAGGACCCATTCTCCCCGGAAAACATCGGCTTCTTCCGGCTGCTGCGGCAACAAACGAGTGTCCCGCTCGCCATGGGGGAGTTGTACAACAACCCGCACGAGTGGATCGGGCCGATGTCCGAGCGGCTGTTCGATTATATCCGGATCCACATCTCGCAGATCGGGGGCATCACGCCGGCGATGAAGGTGGCGCGCCTCGGTGAAGCGTTTGGCGTGCGGACCGCCTGGCACGGGCCGGGCGACGTGTCACCGGTCGGCCACGCCGCCAACGCCCACATCGACCTCGCGGTGTGGAACTTCGGCATCCAGGAAGCCGTCCGGTTCTCCGATCGGCTGCGCGAGGTCTTCCCGGGCGCGCCGACGATGGACAACGGCTACATGATCGTCAACGAAGCGCCCGGACTCGGGGTGGATATTGACGAGGTGGCGGCCGCTCGGTATCCGATCCCCGAAAAGGTAAACACCGACTGGACGCAGATCCGGAGCCACGACGGGACGCCGATCCGGCCTTGACGCCCTCAAACCCTGGCGAAGTATCTCGATGAATCCGCAGAAGGTAAATCGCTCCCGGCTGAACCGACTCACCGATCTGCCGAACATCGGCAAGGCAAGCGCCGGCGACCTGGTGCTGCTCGGCATCGAATCCCCAGAACAACTGGTCGGGAAGGATCCGTTCGAACTCTACGATCGGCTCTGCCACCTCACGGGGCTACGGCAGGATCCATGCGTGCTGGATGTCTTCATCTCTGTCACCCGCTTCATGGCCGGCGATGAACCGCGGCCCTGGTGGGAGTACACCGAGGAACGCAAACGCCTGTACATCGAGGCCGACCGATGAGCAGGCGCCGCTGGAACGCTCGACCGGCAATGCGGAGCGGGCGCTCGTCCGAAGCAGGCTCGGGTCTGTAAGTGCAGACCCAATGTATGTACGTTGTATTGGTGAAGGTTAAGCTGTGTCGGAGAGCTCGGAAGGCGGGCTAGTGTAATTAATGAATGGCTTTGGGCGACGGTCACGTTGACACTTGTGTTTGTAAAACATTAATTACGTTCTGGATGCAGTTCGTACACACGTTGTTGTTTCCTGTCAACAGGGCAAAAAGGAGCCCATGTGTTACCGGGCACTAGTCAGGAAGCCCAAACGATGCATCAAACAGATCTTTATTCCGTCATTTTGCTCCCCTTGCATCATCATCTGCCACATCTCAACAAGAGGATCTACCATGCAAAAGCAGAGGATACTACTCGCGCTTATGCTCTTGTCGTACGTTTTCCAGCCACTGTCGCAGGTCCACGCGCAACAATTGAGCAGCGATGCAACGGCGAGATTCATTAAGGAGCACGCACAAGCACTGGGTATAACGCAAGCCGATTTGGCTAGTCTGGTCGTGACCGACCAGTATGTCAGCAAACACAATGGCGTCACCCACATCATCCTTCAGCAGTTTTTTGAAGAAGTCCCGGTTTTTGGCGCACAGATCAATTTGAGTATCACCGCTGAGGGCCAGATCCTCCATGTGGCCAATCGGTTCAGGCCGGAAATTGCGAAATCCATACGGAGCAAGACGCGATCCCTCGGACCGCAGGAGGCGGTGCACGAAGCGGCGCGCAAACTGGAACTCGAAGTGAGCGAGACGCTCACAATCCAGCCGACGCCTCGGAACCTCGCCCAACGGAAAGCCAGGTCTCCTTATGATGTCGTGTTGAGTCGTGGAGGCATCGCGCTTGAGCCCATCCGGGCCGATCTGGTGTACCTGCCGACGACGACGGGGGAAATTTACCTGGTCTGGAATGTGGGTATCTACTCGGAAGACGGCCAACACTACTGGAGCAGCTTTGTCGATGCGATAACGGGAGAGGTGATTCAGACAACGGACCTTGTGGTTCACGAGCATGGCGGGGTGTTTGAAGACCCCGCGACGAGTTTTGTATCCCAGGTGCGCGAGTATGTGGCTCAAGTGCCTATGATTCCGTACGCGCATACCCTTCCATCGGCCCCTTCAGCCGCACCGCCAAACGGAGGTTCCTACCGGGTTTATCCGGCCCCGGTCGAAAGCCCAAGCCACGCAGGCAATCCCTATGTGGACCTGCGCGAGCTCGTATCGAACCCGGCGGACCCCATTGCTTCTCCTCTTGGCTGGCACAAAGACGGGACGACTACTTTTACGACCACCCGGGGGAATAACGTCCACGCCTACACCGACGTCAATGCAGACGGCATCCCTGATCCCGGAAGCGACCCGAGTGGCGGTAGCAATCTCGTTTTCGATTTTCCGCTGGATTTTACTCAAGGGCCGGCCACTTATCGTGATGCCGCCGTCACCAACCTCTTTTACTGGAACAACCTTACCCACGATATCGCCTACCAGTACGGCTTCGACGAAGCGGCTGGTAACTTCCAGACAAAAAACATAGGTAATAAAGGCCTGGGCGGCGACTACGTGCGCGCGGAGGCTCAGGATGGCAGCGGCACCAACAATGCTAACTTCTTCACACCGGTCGACGGTCTCCCGCCCCGGATGCAAATGTTTGTCTGGACCACAGGCCTTCCCAACGAACTCGTCGTGGGTGCCCCGGTCAACGCAACCTATGCGATGAGTGGCGCGGCGTTTGGACCAGCTCTAAACCTGACAGGTGTGTCGGGCGCGATCGTGGTCGCAGATGATGGCTCCGGCACGACATCGGACGGCTGTGGGTCGCTGATTAACGCTGCAGCCATCGCCGGTAATATCGCCCTCATCGACCGGGGGACCTGTTCCTTTGTGACGAAGGCGCGTAACGCGCAGGTTGCCGGCGCTACTGCCGTGGTGATCGTCAATAACGTTGCCACTCCGGCCGTTATTACCCTGGGCAACGATGGCACTGGCGGCGACATTATCATCCCATCGGGTATGATCAGCCTGGCTGACGGAGCGGTCATCAAGGCGGCAATACCGGTAAATGGAACCGCCCGGAGTAACACGACAAATCCACCAGCCAGAGACAGCGATTTCGACAACGGCATCATCGTGCACGAGTACGCGCATGGGATCTCGAACCGGCTTACCGGTGGTCCTAGCCAGAGTACTTGCCTGGCCAATTTTTTGGTCAATGGACAGGTCGACGGCGAGCAGATGGGCGAAGGTTGGAGCGATTACTTTGCGTTGATGCTCACGGACTTAAATGCTGACAACCGCGGCATCGGCACCTATGCTGTTTTCCAACCTCCGTCGGGAGGCGGGATTCGTCCTTTCCTCTACAGTACAAGTACCGCCATCAACCCTTCAACCTACGCGACGATCAACAGTCCCACGATTACAGTGCCGCACGGTGTTGGCACCGTCTGGGCAACGATGCTCTGGGATATGACACGTGCCCTGATCGACCAGCACGGCTTCGATCCAGACCTATACAAAGGTGATGGGGGAAATAATCTGGCTATTCAGCTCGTCACGGATGGGATGAAGTTGCAGCCCTGTAACCCAGGCTTCGTCGACGGTCGAGACGCGATCCTGGCCGCTGATGCCGTACTAACGCGAGGCGAGAATACGTGCTCGATCTGGACCGCATTCGCCAAAAGGGGCCTCGGTTACAGCGCTGACCAGGGAGCGTTTTTCACGCGGTTCGATGGGACGGAAGCTTTTGACCTTCCGCCTCTCTGTGGCTTGATCGCTGAAGTCGACGCGCTCCTTAGCAACGGTACGCTCGATAATGGGCAACACAACTCGTTGCTCAGTAAGCTACTCCAGGTGCAGGAGAAAATAGCAGAAGGGCAAACGAATGTTGCGATCAATGTCCTCAACGCCTTCATTTCCGAGGTCAACGAACTCGTCACTGAGGGGGTGTTGACGGCGGCACAGGGTCAGACATTAATCGATGGTGCGGCGGCAGTTATCGTTCAACTGGGCGGATCGGCCCCGGTATCGAAACTTGCCGAGGCCCCCGCTGAAATGTCGCTGTCTCTTCAGGCTGATTTACCGAAGGAATTTGCGATCGAACAGAACTATCCCAACCCATTCAATCCTACGACGCGAATTCGCTTCGCCCTACCCGAGGCGACAGTAGTTCGTCTATACGTCTACGACGTGATGGGTCGTGAGGTAGAACGGCTTGTAGAAGGCAACATGCAGGCTGGGTACCACGAGGTGTCCTTCGGGAATGATCAGCTTCCCAGTGGCATTTACTTCTATCGTATCGAGGCAGGCACATTCGTTGATGTTAAGCGGATGGTGCTTGTCAAATAGGCATCCGTGATCCTGTAAGGTGTCACCTTTTCAGGTTCTTGGATGTAGTCACTAAGGGGAGAAACCCATGGCGCTGTATCACGGCGCCATGGGTTTACCTATTTTGACCCCATGGGAGGAGGCCGGGTGCGGCTTTCTTTTATGCATACTCACGGGCGCTCTCCGGCACGTCGTCACTTTTTCAGTAGATCCCAATGTCCATGGAATCGCACACGACGAATTACAGCCATACGTTTATCGAGATCGCGGAAGACTGCTCGATTGATGAAGGCGTCGTTCCGCCGCTCAAAGGGGAGAAAAAGTCCGTCGCCAACCTCCAGTTCGAGATGGTGATCGATGAGCCCTATCGGTTCACCTCCGACGATGTTATCTATACCGTTTTTGCACGCCGCAACGAAGTGACGGAATCGGAGTGGGAAGAGCAGCGGCAGGCGTTTTTCTCCAAAGGCCAACCCTGCTTGCGTGCCTCGCCGCTGACCAAAACCTATGGCTGGGGGGTACACAGCGATGCCGACGGGAAGGTGGCGCTGTACGCCGCCGGCTCGGCGGAGTATGAACGGTTTCTTGCGGACGATTCGATCGTCAAGGTAAAAGCCATGCGGTCGAAAAAGGCCTGACCGAGTTCTTGTATACCGGGCGCGTTTCCTGCGCCGGCGTTTGCCCACCTCCAACCCATGAACCCCTATGCAAAAAGAGTCTCGCGAAGCCACCATCGAAGCCCTCTCGGCGCTTCTAGCTACCAGCTATACACTCTACCTCAAGACGCACAATTACCACTGGAACGTCACCGGGCCGATGTTTACGACGCTCCATACCCTGTTTGAGACGCAATACACGGAACTGGCGCTGGCAGTTGATGAGATCGCCGAACGGATCCGTTCGCTGGGCGCGTTCGCTCCCGGTAGCTTCACGGCGTTTAAGAAATTGAGCACTGTTCAGGAGGAAACCGGTCGCCAGGAGGCGAAAGCGATGATACGCATACTTGAGGCGGATCAGGAGGCCCTTGCGGAGGTGGCTCGGCGCGTGATCGAAGAGGCGGAAGCCGCCGGGGATCAGGCCTCGGCCGACCTGGCTACGCGCCGGCTGGACATCCACGAGAAAAACGCCTGGATGCTACGGAGTCATCTAGAGTAGATTTGCTGGCCTCTCCGCTTATGCCCCGAAACATCGAAATCAAGGCCCTGATTGACGACCTCTTCGCGATTGAGCGCCTCGTCGCCGGCCTGGCGGACACCGGCCCGGTCCCCATCGCCCAGGACGATACGTTCTTCACCTGCCCCACCGGCCGCCTCAAGCTGCGTGTTTTTGCTTCGGGCGAGGGCGAACTCATCTTTTACCGCCGTGCCAACGAGCAGGGGCCAAAGGAGTCGTTTTACATCCGCTCGCCCGCGCCCAACCCCGATAGCCTCCGCGAAGCGCTGGGGCTGGCATACGGCCTCGCAGGGCGGGTGATTAAGCGCCGGACGCTGTATCTTGTCGGGCGCACGCGGATTCATCTGGACCGGGTCGAGGGGCTGGGGTCGTTTTTGGAGTTGGAGGTTGTGCTGGTGGACGATGAGCCTACCGAGGCCGGCGTGCGCGAAGCACACGATTTGCTCGAACGGCTTGGCATCCCGAGATCCTCGCTCTTGGAAACCGCGTACGTGGATCTGCTCACCTGAACCCCCTGGCATGGACCCCATCACGGTACTCGGCATGGTCGCGGCGGTCTGCACGACCGTCGCCTTCCTCCCGCAGGTCGTTAAGAATTGGAAGCGGAAGACCGCCGGCGACCTGTCGTTCGGCACCTTCGGCCTGTTCAGCATCGGGCTCGGGTTGTGGTTGACGTACGGCGTGCTCATCGACAACTGGCCGATTATCCTGTCGAACCTGATCACCCTGATTCTCAACGTCGCTAACCTCGCGCAGATGGTGTGGTACCGCCGGCAGGCTCGAACAACACCGCCCGCCGGCTCAGTCTGACCGGTTTTATCCTCCATCCTCATCCACCTGTTTCCACGATATGAAGCTCCTCTACGCGCTGATTCTGCTGATCCTCTCCGGGTACTGGCAAGCCCCGCTGGCCGCGCCGCGCGACACCTACCCTAAAAATCACGACATCGATATCCTGAATTACGCCTTCGAACTCACCCTCTCCGACGAGACGGACGTTATCCGGGGCGTGGCGACGGTGGACGCGCGGTACCTCGCCGCCGGGCAGACGGCGATGCGCCTGGATCTGATCGAAGTACGCGATGGGAAGGGGATGCGGGTCGATCGTGTCACCCTGGACGGGGCCGCGCTCACCTTCCGGCATGAACAAGACCAGCTCTTCATCACCCTCCCGACAGCCCCTGAAGCGGGCGCGCGGATCCAGGTGATGATCGAATACGCCGGCGTGCCGGCCTCGGGCCTCAAGATCGCCCCCAACAAATACGGCGACCGCACCTTCTTCAGCGACAACTGGCCGAACCAGACGCGCCACTGGCTGCCGACGGTCGATCACCCGTACGACAAAGCGACGAGCGAGATGAAGATCGTCGCGCCGGCGCGGTACCAGGTGGTGTCGAACGGATTGTTGATCGAGGAGAGTGACCTCGGCGCCGGCGTGCGATTGTCCCACTGGAAACAATCGATCCCGATCGCCACCTGGCTCTACGTCCTAGGTGTCGCCGAATTCGCCGTTCAGCGCGTCGGGACGTACGGAGGGAAGGAGATACAGACCTGGGTGTACCGCCAGGACCGCGACGCCGGGTTTTACGACTTCGCGGTGCCGACCATCCCCGCGCTCGCGTTTTACGAGGCCAACGTCGGCCCCTACTCCTACGAGAAGCTCGCCAACATCCAGTCGAACAGCGTTGGAGGAGGCATGGAGGCCGCTTCGGCCATCTTCTATGGGGATAATTCCGTCACGGGCGACCGGTCCCGTCGGTGGCAGAACGTGATCATCCATGAAGTCGCCCACCAGTGGTTTGGCAATGCCGTCACGGAAGCGGATTGGGACGACGTGTGGCTCAGCGAAGGGTTCGCGACGTATTTCACGCTCCTCTTTCGCGAGCACTACTACGGCCAGGACGATTTTGTGGAAGGACTGAGGGAGTCCCGCGACCGGATCTACACCTTTTACCAGGACCGTCCGGACTATCGGATCGTCCACGACAACCTGAGCGACATGAGCCAGGTCACCACGAACATGACGTATCAAAAGGGCGCCTGGGTGCTCCACATGCTCCGCGTCCTCGTGGGAGACGATGTGTTCTGGCGGGGTATCCAGTCGTATTACGCCGAGTTCCAGGATCGGAACGCCACCACGGCCGACTTCCGCCGGCACATGGAGGAGGCCTCCGGGCAGGACCTCGATACGTTTTTTGAGCAGTGGCTCTACCAGGGCGGCGTGCCGTGGATCGAAGGGGGGTGGTCTTTCGACAGCCCCAGGAAAGAGCTGGTCATCTCCGCGCAGCCGGTGCAGCAAACGTATGTGTTCCGACTGCCGATGACGTTCGAGGTCCGGTACGAGGATGGCACGCACAGCCGGCACCAGCTCGATATGGCCGGCAACGCGACGGCTTCCCTGACCCTCACGACCGAAAAGGCCGTGGTCGATGTCGTCCCCGATCCCGATACTGAACTGCTGGCCCGCTGGACGTTCGAACGCCGTTAAACCAGCCATGCATTAGTATGAAACCCCGCATCAGTATGATAACCATCGGCGTGCGCGACCTCGCGGCGTCGATCCGGTTTTACGAACAGGGCCTCGAACTGCCGCGCATCGAGTCGTCGCCTGGTGTCGCGTTTTTTAACCTCAACGGCACCTGGCTCAGCCTGTACGGTTGGGACTCACTCGCCGAGGACGCCATGGTGCCGGCCGCCGGCAGTGGCTTTCGGGGGGTGACCCTGGCACACAACCTCGCATCGGAAGAAGAGGTCGATCGCCAGATGGCACAGGCCGTCGCCGCCGGCGCGACGCTGGTCAAGCCGGCGCAGAAGGTGTTCTGGGGAGGATACTCGGGATACTTTGCCGATCCCGACGGGCACCTCTGGGAGATCGCGTACAACCCGTTTACATGGATCGGGCCGGCGGATTGAGGGATGTGACAGTACGATGTCATGCACAGGTTCGTAGACTGTCTCGCCGGCTCATCAACCCAACCGACGCCATGAAATACGACTTCGAACTGGAGATCCTCGCCCCGCGCGATCGGGTCATCGAGTTGTTCGACAACCCGCAGAACCCGCTGATCTGGCAGCCTACACTGCTTCGATTCGAACATCTGTCCGGCGAACCCGGTCAGCCCGGTTCAACATCGCGCCTCGTCTATCGAAGGGGAAGCGGGGAGTTCGAAATCATCGAGACGATCACCGCGCGTAACTTGCCCGATTCGTCCAGCGGGACGTACGACACGAACGTGGGTACGACACTGATTCAGAATCGGTTTGTCGACCACGGGGAGTCGACGATCTGGCAGCTCGAGACGGACTATACGCCGGGTGGCATCATGAGGCTGCTGTTCCCTTTCATGCGGGGCATGATCGAAAAACAGACACGGACCACGGCCCAGCAGTTCAAGGCGTTTGTGGAAATGCAGCCCGCCAACGGGGGATCGATTGAGGTATCGCCATGAACGACACCGTACGAAACGCCTTCATCGAAGCGGCCGTCGTCCCGCTGGACGGGAGTTCGCATGCCTCCGGCTCGCTCGATGTCGCCAGAGCGCTCCTCCTCGCCCACCCGTTGCTGGCCGAGATGGATATCTATACCGCCGCGCTCCTCGGCGAGGCAGAGCGTGTGCGTCAGCTTCTGCGGCAGGCCCCCCTTCTGGCTACCACCCCGGGATCACTCCTGGGATGGGATCCGCTCACACACCTCTGTTTCTCGCGTTTCCTGCGCCTGGACGCGACGCGGTCGGCCGGCTTTGTCGAGGCGGCGCGGGCGCTGCTCGATGCCGGCGCCAGCGCCAATACCGGCTGGCGGGATACTGTCCATTACCCGGAGCCGGGGTGGGAGCCCGTGTTGTACGGCGCGGCGGGGGTGGCGCGGCATCCGGGGGTCACACGCTTGCTGCTGGAACACGGCGCGGACCCGGACGATCTGGAGACGACCTACCATATCCCCGAGGGCTACGACAACGCGGTGATGCAGGTGCTCGTGGAGATCGGTAAGCCCAACGCCGGCAGCCTGGCGGCGATGCTGCTCCGAAAGGCCGACTGGCACGACGAGGCCGGCGCACGTTACCTGCTGGCACACGGCGCAGATCCCAACCACATGACGCGGTGGCACTTCACGGCGCTCCAGCAGGCCATCCGGCGGGACAATGTGCTCGGGATCATAGACGCGATGCTGGAGCATGGCGCCGATCCGACCCTGCCCGGGGGAGAACATGGCGCGAATAGCGTTGCCATGGCGGCTCGCCGTGGCCGCGGTGATGTGATGAGGGCCTGCGATGCGCGGGGATACGATGGATCGCTGACGGGCGTGGACGCCCTGATCGCCGCCTGCGCGCTCGGCGATACGTCGCGCATCGAGGCGCTGGGGCATGGAGATGCCCTGGCCGGGCTTCGCGCCCATGGGGGGTGGCTGTTGGGGGCGTTCGCCGGCAACGCCAATACGGAAGGGGTGTTGCGGTTGCTTGATCTGGGCGTGCCGGTTGAAGCATCGTACCCCGGCGACGCCTATTTCGATATCCCACCCGGTAGCACGGCGCTGCACGTGGCCGCGTGGCGCGCGCGGCACGAGACGGTCGCCGCCCTCATCGAACGCGGCGCCCGGGTCGATGCCCGCGATGGCCGGGGAGCCACGCCGCTGATGCGGGCGATCAAGGCGTGCGTGGATTCGTACTGGATGAGCCGGCGCTCGCCGGCGTCGGTGGAGGTGTTACTGCGCGCAGGTGCGTCCAGGGAAGGCGTCCGGTATCCGTGTGGGTACGAGGCGGTGGATGTGTTGCTTGAAAGATAGACCACGAGGGAGGTCTAATTGGTTTTGAGGGGCCATATCGAGACACGCCTGGTAGAAAGAAAACGAGGCGCCGCCGTTGCCGGCGCCGCCTCGTCTGGTTTCTACAAGTTGAAACGCGAACCTTTATTTGACCAGCGACAGCGAAAACACGCTCTGTTCGCCATCCTGGAGCATCCGGAGGTAGTAGACGCCCGTCGGCAGCTGTTGCCCGGAGAGATCCGTGCCGTTCCAGCGGTACTGGTAGCGGCCGGCCTGGAGCACGTCCTGGCGAGCGAGCACGGCCACTTCCTGGCCGAGCACGTTGTAGATCCGTAGGTCGATCTCGCTGCTCTGGGTGAGCTCGATGTCGATCGTCGTTTCCGGGTTAAACGGGTTCGGGTAGATCGAGAGCGCTTCGGCTACTTCCACGGCCGCGCTGGCGGGGCCGTTTTCACACTGGGTGGTGACCACGTTCGCGCTGGCATTGTACGTATAGCCCGCCTTGGTCATGTTGGTCACCGTGAAGCACCACTGCGTCCCCGGGTTCGAGAACTTCTTGGACTTTAACGTAGCCGTGCCGGCGGTGCCGGTGGTAGCCTTGGCCGAACCGCTGTTCGGGCCGGAGTAGTTGGCGCTGACTGTCGCGCCGGCGATGGGCTTGTTGCCCTCGTCCTGGACAAGCACCACATCCTGCCCGAGGTACTGTGATCCCTTCACAAGGACCCGTGTCACGGTTTGCGCGGCGACATGGAGCCGGGTCGAGGTGGTCACCGACGTTACCGTGATCGACACCGAGGCCGTGGCCTGGGCGCCGTCGTCGTCAGTCACGGTGAGCGTCGCTGCATAGGTGCCGGCCGTGGCATAGGTATGGCTCGGGTTGGCCGAAGTGGAGGTGCCACCATCTCCAAACGCCCAGCTATACGAGGCGATCGTTCCATCGGAATCGCTCGAGCCGGCCGAGCTGAAGGTGACCGCAAGTGGCGCTGTTCCGGATAGGGGTGTGCCTGAAGCAACCGCTGTCGGCGGCTGGTTCACCGTTCCGCCGCCCGACTGCGTAAAGTGGAAAACGGTCAACGGTGAAAGGCCGATCACGGAGACGCTGTTGTCGGCCCCAAGATGGATGCCCACACCGCTCACCGAGACATCGGTATAATGCAGCCAGGACTGCGTACCGTCGAGGAGGTATTTGAGGGTGACCGTTTTCAGGTAGCTCACGTTACCCGAAGCAGGGCCAGGGCCACCGGTGCCGGTGACGTAAACGGCATCGTCCGAGCCGATCCGGAGGAAGCGAGGGTACTCGTCATTGAAGGTGTGCTGGTCATACCGATTCGACCACAGCAGCGTACCACTCGGGGAAATCTTGTTGGTCATCCAGTCCAGATACGCCTTGCCGGGCAGCGGCGAAGCGTACCCCGTCGAAAGGATGTTGCCCTGAGAGTCGATTCCCATCCAGTCGCCGACATTACCCGGGTATGTGTTGGCCCAGAGCAAGTTGCCCGTGGCACTGTACTTAGTGATGCCCATCTGTACACCGCTGGCTCCGGTCCAGTCCACTCCAGCGACCACCACTTCGCCCGCAGGCGTAAAGGCGACCGCATTGCCCGACCGATGCTCGAACGTCTTGGTCCATACCACGGCGCCGTTTGTGTCGAAACGCCCGAGCAACATCCAGCCGATCACGCTGCCCACGACGGCGACATCGCCGGCCGGTGTCACCGCGATCGAGTTGGCGGATTCGATGCTCGTGTAGTCAAGGGTCATTACCTGTGTCCATCGCTCCGTGCCATCCGGGGCGATTTTTTTGACGACGATATCGTCCGTCCCATACCAGGCGCGGCCGACCACATAGATGTTGCCGGCGGCGTCGAGCTCCGTGCGGACGGTCTTGCCCCGCGTGAACGCGTACTCTCTATTCCAGATCAGCGTACCCTGCGCGTTGTACTTGAGCACGATCCATCCGGAGGTGCTCGAGTCGTCGCCGGATCCGCTGCCGTATTGAGTCCCCGTCACGATGAGATTGCCGGAGGGGTCGAGGTTGATCCAGGTGGCCTTAAAGATCCCGATCGTGGGCGTATACCGCTGTTCCCACACAAACTGGCCGTTCGGGTCGAATTTCGCGGTGCTGATGTATCCGTACAGATGGTGGCCGGCGGTGTAGGTGTTGCCGGCTGCGTCCTGGACGATCTTCGCGCCCGTGTACCAGTAGTATTCGGTCGCCGGCATCGTGGCCTGCCAGGCCAGAGTAACCTCCTGCGCGCGTGCGACCAAAGGGGTGAAAAAGACACTAGAAACCATGCAGAGCGCCGCGCACCAGACGGCCCTCCGCGCAAAAATAGAGCGGGTTTTCATATAGGTAAGCTCCCTGATAATGGAAAGGTCAGAAACGCACACTACGCATTGTAACGGGGCCGCAGGAAGAAGGGGTGGTGCTAGTGCCGATGAAGTGGATCCGGCTTCGCTTGGGAGCGACGTCCTGCGCGCTGGTTTCAGTTGTGCGGAACTGGAGTCATAGTACGACCCAAATGGGCGTTAGAAGTAGTAGTTTATATGAGAATGGCATGAGACACCCCCTGTTTTGTCTGCCGTGTCGTACACTACACGCCCACCCATCCGGGACGAAAGGGCCCCTACGTGGTATGATTGTCCGAAAACTGGGTATCACGCGTATCCTGTGCATGGCTGCACTGGTCATCGGAATCGGCGGCTGCCTGGTATGGGACGTAAAAGACGGCGATTCAGGCGCAGAGGTCGCGATCATCCCCGGTACCTGGGTGCATGCCTTTGAGGAGGACGGCGCCGATGGCATACAGGTGTACCGCCCGGACACCTACCGGGACTTCCCGGCCAGTCGGTTCCGGATGCGTTATGTATTTCGCCGGGGTGGGCAATGTGAGTGGTATTTCCTGGCGCCAACGGACGGCCATTTCATGAAGCCGGGGACGTACCGGATCGACGGAGACACGCTCAAGGTCCAGCAAGACGCCTATGAAGTGGCCTACCGCATCCACGCGACACAGCCTGATGTGCTTCGACTGGAGCTTCTTCCCAACGAATACATCGGGACGGGATCAGCGCAGTAGGGATCAGTACTGATGAAACGCCTGCGAGACGAAACGCAGCACTTCGGGCAGGGATTCGCGCCAGTACGTCCAGGTGTGCCCTCCCTGACGGACGCGGTATTCGTGGGGGACCTCCTTTTTGCGGAGGGCGATGTGGGTGAGGGCGTTGCCTTCGTAGAGGAAGTCGTCGTCCCCACAGTCGATGTACCAGCGGACGGATTTGATGCTGTCCGCCGGCAGGTCTTCGATCAGCGACAGGGTGTTGTGCCGGCGGAAGTAGGCTTCGATCTGGGCGTCGGAGAGGCCCGATAGATCAACCTGTTGCTGTTCGAGCCGGCTCTTGAACGCCGCGAGGTCCATCACCCCGGTACTGGCGCTGAGCGGAGCCGCCGAGGAGAAGAGGTCCGGCCGGCGCATGGCATACATAAAGGTGCCCCCGCCGCCCATCGAGAGGCCGGCCACCGCCCTGTATCGCTTCTGCCCCTTGATTCGGTAGGTCTTTTCGACATGCGGCATCAACTCCTCGAAGAAGAAGTCCTCGTACCGCCACTCGTTCCGGATGTCGTTGAAGTAGCCCCTGCGGCCGGTGTTGGCGTCGGGCATGACGATGATCATCGGGGTAGCCACGCCTTCCCGAATGGCTTTGTCCGTTATGTTGAGCACCTCGCCGAACTGCACCCATCCAGTCTGGTCGTCGCCGCCGCCGTGGAGCAGGTAAAGCACCGGGTAGCTCCGCTCGGAGGTCTCATAGTCCGGCGGGAGGTAGACGGCATATTTTCGTTCGCCCTTAAGTATCGTGCTCTCGAGAGTGAGATTGTCGAACACCTTTCCCGACTGCGCGAAGGCGGCGGGTACAAGCACAAGCAGGAACAACGATAGAAGAAGGCGGCGGCACATATGCAAGTGGGTATACTTGGGAGAGGATATGTGGATGTTTAAACCTGAGTGTGTAAACAGTGCGTTAATAGTAGAGCACCCAAGCGCAATACGCAACGCCGCGGCCGGCGCGACCGCCGGAAGCGGCACGATCACGGAACTGGATGCCGAGCATATTACCGGCACGTTTTCGTTTGTCGCCCCTGCCTCTCCGGGTTCAACGGCGACGGGTACCCGGACGGTCACGGAAGGGGAATTCGATATCGAATTCAATACCGTAGCGCAATGAGTTATTTCAAGTGCTGGTCAAAAAAGGCGTGGACGACGTCCATGACCGCCGGCGTCCAGAAGCGCACGCCATGATCGGCGCCAGCGATTTTGTAGAAGGTGACGTCTTTGCCGGCGTCGCACAGTGCCTCGTAGCGTAACACACTCTGGTTAAACGGTACCAGCGAATCCCGATCGCCGTGCATGATCAGGGACGGCGGCGCGGGTTTATTGACGGCAATGTGGGAGATGGGGTTGTAGGCGCGCACATGGAAACCGTTGGTTGCGCCCGGAAAATACATCACCAGGGCCAGCGTTACGCGGGGCGCTTTCCGATGAATACGACCAGATCGATGTCGTCTATTTCGGAGTGCTCGAATGGAACAGCGGACGCCTCGAAGCCGGCTTCCTCGATGAGCCGGAGCCACAGAGCGTGCGGGAAGAGGCCTTCAATGTGCCGGTCGTGCACAACCTCGACGTGGTCGCCCTCGCGGAGCATGAACGCGTAGTCGACGACATAGGTTGTATCGGATGGATCGGGATCGTACATCCATTCCAGGTAGCGGAGCCCACGGCCATCGGGGCCGTCCTCGCCGCCCATGTCGGCCCCCACACGGAAGGTTTCGCTGGTGAAGTCGGGTGCGAAGAGCGCGACTCCGCCGGGGGCACAGTGGAGGAACGCGGTTTCGAAGGCGCGGCGGAGATCGTCCTCCGTAGTCATGTAGCAGATCGCGTCGTGGATGAAGACGGCGTCGAAGGTGCGTTCGAGTCGGAGGGTACGCATGTCGCCGATGATGTGCTCGCAGTCCGGGTTCAGCCGGCGGCTGACATCGAGCATGCCTTCGGCGGGTTCGACCAGGGTGACCTCCAGGCCGGGTTTCATGTGGAGCGCATTATTGCCGCCGCCACTACCGACTTCGAGCAGGGTGCGGATCCGGCGGGAGCTGGCGCTGTGCAGTTGGGAGAGATAGAAGGCGGCCTCCTCGGCGTAATCCGCCGCCGCGGAGAACAGGGGCCACCAGTTGGCGAGCTCATCATAAAATCGATTCTGCGATGGACTCGTGGATATGCTCATGGCATCGGTGGCAGTTGTGGGGACGATAGCGTAGCCGTAAGTTAGCAATCGGTCCTCAAACAAGCGGTTATGCCATGCGATACGGTCTCCTCGTCCTTCTGCTGTTTGTCGCGCCCGTCGTCGGGTTCTACTTCCGGGGCAGCAGCACGCTCGATCGGTTCGGCGGCGTCACGTATGCTATCCACACTTCGGACACCCGGGGTATTCAGACCTTCACGCCGCCGACGACCGGGCGGGGGCAGGATTGGATGCTGGTTATTCGGGATACGTCGACGGAGCCGTAGGTCGGATTTGCGCAGCGTAACCTGACACGCTCATACCATGCGCCGAACCCATCCACCAAAGCCGGATAGGAATTCGTGGATAAAATCACGTGTGGTCGAGTCTTTCAGACGGAGCGCGTCGTCGAATTTTGAGGCTGCCTGCGAAACGGCTACACCCGGGTGAGGGAAGACCGAGGCGAGCATGGCAAGTAGATTGGTTTTGAGGTTTTCCTGGCCCCGCATGGTTCCACTGGCACCTTGAGAGGCTCCCATGATCGCCGCCGGCTTGTATACCATCGGCGACTTAAACCCGGGGCGCGACGCCCAGTCCAGCGCATTTTTGAGAACACCTGGCACGCCGTAATTGTATTCCGGGGTGGCGATGAGAACGCCGTTCGCATCGGTGATGGCTGTTTTGAACCGGCGCACAGATTCGGGTCGCCGCTCGTCCGTGTCCAGATCGCCGTTGTAGAGCGGGATATCGGACAGGTCGAATACGGTGATTTTGAGGGACTCAGGGGCCAGTTCGGCGGCGGCGTTGAGCAGGGCGCGGTTAAAGGAGCGCGCTCGGAGGCTGCCGGCGAAACCGAGGATATGGAGAGGGGATGACGTCATGTCGTGATTGTTGTCTAAGTACATTCACGTAAATCCTGTCGGATTATCGTGAGTGGTTTCAGGTTAAGGGTTCACAAACTGTTGAGATTTCTACAATACAGGGCATCGTCATCCCCCGGTCAAAGCCGGGGGCAGGCTCCCGCGAAGGCGGGAAACGAGCGAAGCGACTTACGAAGTAATCCAGCCATTAGACTGGCATTTTTCTGGGTCCCCGCCTGCGCGGGGATGACTTGCTCCTTATGCAATACGCACATCTCAACAGTTTCTCAAGGTTTAATGTGGCTTCCCTCAGCCTCTAACCTTGAACGGTCGTCGCAGGCATTCAACGGATTTACCGTGATGATACTTAAAGGTTTGCTTCCTCTATTCACACGGTTCGATGCTGCAACGGGTTTCGCTCATAGTGCGTCGCGTCGATATTGGACCTATTTGGTCGAGCAACCCTGGGGTTATTGAGGCGCAAGATGTGCCTGGTGCGCTATAGAGCATAGTGTCCCCCTCTCGAGGTATCGTAAACGCACTCGGCGCGCGCGATTATACCGCGTAACGAGCCAGGAGTAGCGGCGCTGCTGTGATATAGTTAATAAGGGAGGCGAAGAACCGCTGCGCGTACCTTTTTAAGCCGTAGGCCGGGTTACGCCTCAAACCGCACGCACAGTACCGGCGGCAGGTGTGTGCTGATCGTCTCCCAGGAATCCCCGAGGTTGTCGCTGACCCAGAGGGAGCCGGTGGTGCTGCCGAAGGCGAGGTGGCCGGCGTCGGGCGAAATCTCCAGGCAGTGGCGGTAGACGAGGTCGTACGCCGGCTCCTGCGGCAGGCCGCGGGAGAGGGACTCGACGGTTTTGCCGCCGTCGCGGGTGCGGGTGACGACCAGTTTGCCGTCGACCGGGATGCGGGTCTCGTCCTTCACACCCGGGACAAACCAGGCCATGTCCGGGTCGGCGGCGTCACGTATGCTATCCACACTTCGGACACCCGGGGTATTCAGACCTTCACGCCGCCGACGACCGGGCGGGGGCAGGATTGGGTGCTGGTTATCAAGAACCGATGAGAAGGCAGCGATCAGTTCAATATGAGAGGGACTAGCGGCGAATCCGTATGCGATGAGGCTCTACCAGAAAGAGACATCCGGCAAAGTCGCTCATTTTGTCATGCGTTTGAACGAAATCGAGAAAGCGTTCAACGATTGCCGGAATGACTGCGGGTTGATTCTTCAGTTGGAAAGCTACGATTCCAAGGAAAAGGGAGGGAGGGTAGGCGACAATATCAGAGAAATCACCATTTCATGTCAGAAGGATTGCTTCCTCCAATTGTGCTTTTTGTATAACCATCGGATCAGGAGCATTTTGTGGCAGATGCTCCCGTAATACAAGAACGGTGTGTCCGGCCTCGCGCAGGGTTCGTGTGGCAGAAGCCGGTACACAATGATCGGCGAAAAACCTGAGCTCCATCAGGCGGCTAACTCAAAGGACGCGAGATCTCGTGCGTAGCTCAAGCAGGCGACGATGTGCTCCTCGGTGAGATCCGGAAATTCCGCCATAATCTGCGGTATAGTGTATTTATCCGCCAGATAGCCCAGTATGAGCCCAACGGGAATGCGACTACCCGCAATACACGGTTTCCCTCGCAGCACTTCGGGAGAGCTATCGATGTAATTTTTCCAGGATGGTGAGTTCATAGCAGGTATGCAGGCCAATGTTTAGACAAGTTACGCATGGAATTCTTAAAGATCCTGGCCGCTTAACCGGGGGTTGTTTAGTTCTCAAACCGCACGCAGAGTACCGGCGGCAGGTGTGTGCTGATCGTCTGCCAGGAATCCCCGAGGTTGTCGCTGATCCAGAGCGAGCCGGTGGTGCTGCCGAAGGCGAGGTGGCCGGCGTCGGGCGAAATCTCCAGGCAGTGGCGGTAGACGAGGTCGTACGCGAGTTCCTGCGGCAGGCCGCGGGAGAGGGACTCGACGGTTTTGCCCCCGTCGCGTGTGCGGGTGACGACCAGTTTGCCATCGACGGGGATGCGGGTCTCGTCTTTGATCCCCGGTACGAACCAGGCCATGTCCGGGTCGGTGGGGTGGACGGCCACGCCGAAGCCGAAGTTGCTGGGCTGGACGTCCTCCAGTTCGCGCCACGACAAACCGGCGTCGTCGCTGACGAAGATGCCGTTGTGGTGCTGCATCCACATGCGGTCCGGATTGGACGGCGACTGAACGACGCGGTGTGGGTCCTGGGAGATCGGGTCCCCGGCCATCTCGGGTGGCATGTAGGCGTTGCGGAGGCCTTTTGTCCCGATCAGCTCCCAGCTTGCGCCGGAGTCCCGAGTTGCCCATACGCCACCGCACGACACAGCGATGGTGACGTGTTTCGGGTCGCGGGGGTCGACGAGGATCGAGTGGATGCCGGCGAAGTCGTACCCGCCGCCCATCCATTTCTGCCGGCGGGGGTCGTCCCATAGCGAGCGGATCATCGTCCAGTTCTCGCCGCCATCCGTCGAGCGGAAGAGACCGCCCGGGATGTCGCTGTACCAGAGTTCGCCCGGAAGTCCGCCCTGTTCGAGACCCCAGATGAGGAAGGAGCTCCAGGGCACGTCAATGCCCCGCATGGGATCTTTATCCACAAACCCCTCGGGTTTCGGCGGATAGGCCGGCGCCGGCGCCTCGTCCCACGTCTTTCCCCCGTCCTCCGAGCGCCGGAGCTTGACGCCAAAGTGCCCCGTGCCGAGGGCCGCATGGATACGTTTTCCGCCGGCCTCGGGGAGCACCATCGTCACCGGGTCGCCTAGGAACCAGCTGTTAGCAATCGTCCAGCGTCCGTTGGAGCGCTCGATGCGGAAGAGGCCCTTGCGGGTACCGACGAGAAGGGAGGTGCTCATTAGAGGGTCTAAGGCTTAAGAAGCTAAAGGTTCAAGGTTGAAGGTCTCAGGTGGACACGCCTTAAACCTTCAACCTTGAACCTTGCACCTTTAACCGCGGCTGGAATCAGCCGCCCGAAAGGGCCTGGGCCACGTAGATATCGGCGGATTCGCCGACGGGGTCGTTGAGGCCGATGCGGTCGTGGATGAGTTCCTGGTTCAGAAATATCGCGACGTGTTTGCGTAGGGCCCCCTGGTCATCCAGTACATAGCGTCGTACGCGGGGGTTGGATGCAAAGTAACTCTCCAGCACCTCGCGTACGGTGGCGCCGGCGATCCTAGCCGCCGGCACGTCCACATGCCGGAGCAGGTTTGGGGTGAAGGCAAGAGAAGTCATACTTGCGAATATATGTGCAAAATAGGTGTCGCGACAATCTTTCTACATTTTAGGACACCAGGCGAGCGTACGTCAGCGCGACGTTTCGTCCAGCTCATCCTGTAGCCTGCGTACTTCGCTCAGGAGAGCCGTGAACCGGAGGCCAAACGTCGAGAGGGTATAGGTCACTTCAACCGGAGGTTTATCTCCAAGCACATCACGTCGCACGATGTCATACCCAGTCAGCTTCCGCAACCGCTCGTTCATCACCTTGGCGGATAATCCCGGGCAGGCGCGCTGAAGGGCGCTGGGCCTCGCCGTCCCTCCTTCGATGAGCCCCAGTAGTTGCACAGACCACTTGCAGCCGAGAATGGCTTCGAGCATACCGGCGACGGACTGCTTCTGTTCTAGTGAAGCAGCGGTCTGACCCTTCGTCCGAGCTTCAGAGTGTACCATCTGGTAAGTGCCTGATAAACAGGTGCATTCTTGAAGGGAACTTGAGACTCGTCGTAGCCTCTTGCACTTCACGACACCACGAATCTATCAGGTGCAACACATGCCAACGACGATCGATATTCCCGGGTACACCTACGCAATAGGAGCGGTTCCTCGTTCGCCGGTGACGCCGGCTGACTTCGAACTGATGAAAAAGAGCGTTCTTTTCGATGAGAACGATATCCGTCTTCTCCGCCTTTCCCACGGCGTCGTAAAGGATCAGGTCGAGGCCATCCTCGACGTGTGGTACGGCTTCGTCGGCTCTCAGCCCCACCTGCTGGCTTCGTTCACCGGCAAGAAGGACGGCCAGCCCCTGGGCGACTACCTGGCGCGGGTGCGAGCGCGTTTCGGACAATGGATCCTGGATACGGCGAAGGCGGAGTACGATCAGCGGTGGCTCGATTACCAGCACGAAATCGGGCTGCGGCATCACCGGACCAAAAAGAATACAACCGACGGGGCCGCGTCGACCGACATTGTGCCGTTTCGGGATCTGTTTGCGCTCATATTCCCTGTGACCTTCACGCTTCGGCCTTTCCTGGCTGCAAAAGGGCATTCACCGCAGGACGTGGAGGGGATGTACAATGCCTGGCTCAAATCCTGCCTGCTACAGGTGACGTTGTGGAGTTATCCGTACGTGAAAGCGGGTGATTTCTGATCTGTAATTCGGACGAGACCCGAAGGGTTTTGGAAACCCTTCGGGTCTGCGCGCGGCGTTTACCGAAAGCCTATATCCCCATAGACACATCCCGGAGGGATTTCGTACCCTCCAACATGATATTTCATTTACTTGCCGAACTGGCATGCTGGAGGGTGGCATTCCGGCATGACGATCGAAAACAATGAAGATCGATGTCGTCACTGGCTTCGTCGTACGAGATGCCCCGGGGCCGGCATAAGGAGAGATCATCTTTTCGCTGGACATGTTTTCACCCAGCCCAAGCGGTGCCAGAATAAGAAATCGTATATTTGCTGCCACGCGACTCGAGGCACCTCGATCAGCGGCGATATCGAATTTCCTGCATCTCTGTCTCCAATTCGTGACTCCCTATGAAGCGAAGCGTACCATTCCTCGTCATGTGCCTCCTGTTCATCGGGTTGTCTGGCCCGGCCGAGGCCCAGATCGCCAACCTGGGGTCATTCGCCGTATCGGGCCAGGGCAGTTTGTGTGGTCTCGCCCGCGAAGCCGACACCGGGACCATCTGGGTATACCCGTGTTTTGGCAACGATGTGTTGGCCTATTCGGCGACTGGAGAGGCGGCCGGCTCTGTGCCGCGCCCCGGCGAATCGGCCAATGATGTCGATGTGCTGATCACGCCAGCTTCGTTTGTGCTGGCGGACTCGACGCTGCCGGCTAACACGTTGCTCTTCGTTAACGGGGAGTCGGGCGTGGCGGAAGTATATGCGATCGACAAAGCCACCGGTGTCGTCATCGATACCCTCGTAGCGGGCTTTGGAAATGACCACGTGGTGGGCGGCGCCTACCACACGGCGCGTCAGACGCTCTTTCTGGTGCAGGACAACGTGCCGGCCGCGACGGTCCGCAACCGTATCGCGGAGGTCGACCCCGTCACCGGGGACACGCTGCACACGTTTAGCGTCGAGGCCGATTTCAGCGTGTCGTTTGGCGACATGGATGTGTCGGGCGTGACAGGCAATCTGTTTGTGGTGAGCAGCGTCGAGTCCGACATCGCGGAGTACACCCCCGTCGGCGAATTCGTACAGCTCCACGAGCTTCCTGCTGGAGTGGGTTCACTCAGCGGCATCGCGCTGGACTGCGCCGTGCAAGAAGCCTGGGTGTCCAGCACTTCAGGCACGGTTTTTCAGCTGGGTGAGGTGCCCTGTGGGGTGCCTACGTCCGTGGAAACAGAGCAGCCGACAGCGTATCGGATTTCCTCCGTGTACCCGAATCCGTTTACGACGGACGCGACCATCACCGTCGAACTCGACCGGCCGCAACACGCGCGGATAACGGTGTACGATGTGCTCGGCCGGCTCGTGGAGGTCGTCCATGACGGGCCTGTGCAGGCCGGCGAGCAACCGTTTACGTTATCCGGCGCATCGCTGCCCGCGGGCACCTACCTGGTGCGCCTGCAAGGGGAAAATTTCCTGTACACGCAGCGGGTGTCGCGCATCGATTGACGCGGCACTTTCTGTCGGCAAGACCCGAAGGGTTTTTAAAACCCTTCGGGTCTGCGCGCGGCGTCGACCGATAGCCTATATCCCCATAGACACCTCCCGGAGGAATTTCGTACCCTCCGGCCTCGAATTTCATCGTTTGGGCGGACTGGCATAAAAGTGGGTGGCGTTTTAGGACTGGATCATCCTGTACAATACCCACCCCACACCGCCATGCGACTGCTCATTGGCTATCTGCTACTCCTCGCCACGCCGGCCGCGGCGCAAACCACTTACCACGTCGCTCCCTCGGGCTCCGACGCCAACCCGGGCACGGCCGGCAGCCCCTGGGCCACCCTCCAACACGCCGCCGACGAGGCCAACACCCCCGGCGATACGGTGAACGTCATCAACGGGCATTACACAGGCTTTAACAGCCAGCACGACGGGATCGTGTTCTGGGCGGATGGAGACAACGTGGTCGTCAACATCGCCGGCAGCTACTCGGGGCTCGATAACATCAACATCGAAAACAACGACGATATCGTCGTCGCTGGCTTTGTCGTGCGCGATGCGCCTCGGGCTGGCATTCGCGTCGTCAACGCGGAGCGGGTGACCGTGCGGGGCAACACCGTGGGACCCAACGGGAAATGGGGGATATTTTCGGGCTTCGCGCGGGACATCCGGGTGATTGCTAATACCACCTTCGGCTCGGCCGACGAACACGGTATCTACATCAGCAACAGCGATGGGCCGGCCGACAACGCGACCGTTGCCGGAAATGTCTCCTACGGGAATACCGTCAACGGCATCCAGTTTAACGGCGACTGTTACGCCGGCGGGGATGGCACGCTCGACGGCGGATTGATCGAAGGAAACACGGTGTACGACAACGGCGCCAAAGGCCTCAGCATCATCAGCGCGCCGGGCGTCCGTATCCAGAATAACCTCATCTACGAAAACCGGCGCGGACCCGCGGGAGCGGCCGGCATCCACCTGGTCGATGAACCCGGTTGCGGCAAGCCGACCACCGACGCCATCGTCGTGAACAACACAATCATCGAGCCGCGCATGGCCGGCATCCGGATCAACGACGGCGCGACCCGCAATGGGGTGTTCAACAACCTGATCGTAAGCGGCAACCCCATCGCCGACGAGGAGGGCGGCAACGCGATCGATGGGGCGTCCAACATCACCGCTTCGACGACAGCTGGACTTTTTGTCGATGCGGCAGGGTTCGATTTCCATCTTATCGATTCCTCGATTGCCGTTGATGCGGGCGTGCTGACGTATCAGTCGATCTCTGCCCCGCAGGTGGATTTCGCCGGCTGGCCGCGCGTGGCCGGCGGGGCCCCGGACGCCGGGGCGTTCGAGTTCGGCAGCGAAAACAGCGTCGGTATCGAGGACCCTCGGCTATTGCCCGCCCGCCCGATGATCGGGAGCATCTACCCAAATCCTTTTTCCACGGAGGCCACGTTACAGCTCACATTGCCGCCGCAAGGGGTGCGCGTCGCCCTCTACGACTTCCTCGGGCGCGCGATCAGGCTGCTGTACGAAGGGCATTCGACAGAATCGATGATCGTTGCCATTGACGGGACCTCATTGCCGGCGGGCGTCTATGTGGTCCGGGTGGATTCGGAGGCCAGCGTCGAGACCCGGCTGCTTGTCCGCCGGCCCTGAGAACGGCCGACCGTCCGCATCCTCCTGGCCGCCAGGCACTGACAAGTTACGATGCGGTGAAAACTCCCTTCTTGAGATGCAACAGGCGTATATTCCCGGCGTTGAGGAATTCGCAAGCCACCCACCCACTCACCTCACGAGGAACCCGCCATGTCGCTTCGCATCAACGACGTCGTCCCTAACTTCACCGCCGAGACCACCCACGGCACGATCGACTTCCACCAGTGGCTCGGCGACAGCTGGGGCATTCTCTTCTCCCACCCGAAGGACTTTACCCCGGTGTGCACCACGGAGCTGGGGACCATGGCCGGCCTTGAGCCCGAGTTCACGAAACGTAACTGCAAGATCATCGGCCTCAGCGTGGACCCCGTCGAGAACCATCAGGCGTGGGCGAAAGACATCGAGGAGACCCAGGGCCATAAGGTTAACTACCCGATGATCGGGGACCGGGACCTGACGGTCGCCAAGCTCTTCAACATGCTGCCGGCGGAGGAAACCGGCACCTCGGAAGGCCGCACGCCGGCTACGAACCAGGCCGTCCGCACCGTTTTTGTCATCGGCCCCGATAAAAAGATCAAGATGATGATGACCTATCCGATGACGACGGGTCGCAATTTCTTCGAGATCCTGCGGACACTCGACTCCCTTCAGCTGACCGCCAAACACCCGGTCTCCACGCCGGCGAACTGGAATCCGGGCGACGACATCGTGGTGTCAAACGCTGTTTCCGACGAAGATGCCCGGCAAAAATTCGAAGGATTCAAGATCCACAAGCCGTATCTGCGCACAGCGAAGCAGCCGCGGTAACCCATAGGGGCGCACTGTAGAGTTATATCTAGGGAATGCGCTACAATGTTGTGACTCTGATTGCTTTGTCGAGCTGCTCCGCAAGCTATTGGGGTCGCTACATCCTTTAAGTACCGTCATCCCCGACCCCGATCGGGGATCCATACAAGGTTCTATGATGCACAAAACCCTGCCTGGAACCGCAAGTGAGGCATTCAGAAATCTTCAAAGGATCCCCGCTTACGCGGGAATGACGATAAAAAGTGACGTCTTAATCATCCGATACCAAACGTGCTCTGATTCGATAACGATCAATAGAGATGTCGAAACTCAGTTATTTCCTGTTCGGCGCGATACTCCTCGCCACCCCCGCCTCCGCCCAGCCGGCCGCGACCCTCGCGGACCTCGCCTTCATCGCCGGCCACTGGCAGGGCGAACCCGAGGGGGCCTTCATCGAGGAGATCTGGTCCGCGCCCAACGGCAATACGATGATGGGCTCCTTCCGGTACATGCAGGAAGGAGAAGCGGTGTTTTTTGAGATGATGACGATCGATACCATCGACCCGATACCCACCCTCCGCATCAAACACTTCAGCGCTGGCTTGATCGCCTGGGAGGAGAAGGCGGAGGTCCATCTTTTCCCGCTCATCCGTGTCGACGGCCACGAGGCGGTATTCGAGCAGGCCGACGGCCAGAAGCGGCTGATTTATCGCCAGACGGGGGAAGAGATGGTGGTGATCCTGGAGGAGATGAAGGCCGGCGCGTGGACGGCCGAACATTTTCCCTTCCGGCGGGCCGTTCCTTAACGCCGGCTTTTTTATTTTCGGATGGAGGTGTTACGAACAGGCGCTTGCCTGGCTTACCGATCCTATACCCCATCCGTCATGAACATCCGTACGTTCGCCGTCCTGGCGCTTTTCCTCCTGGCGCCTGCTGCCCTCGCACAGCAGGCTTCCGACATCACCCTCGAGCGCCTCTACGGCTCGCCCGAGTTTTTTGGTCAGCGCGCGGGGCAGTCCCGGTGGTTGGAGGATAACAACGGCTACACGATGCTCGAACGCTCGGAAACGGTCCCGGGCGGCTTCGACATCGTCCGGCACGACCCCTCCAGCGGCGGGCGGGATGTCATCGTACCGGCGCAGCGCTTCGTGCCCACCGGCACTACGGAGCCGCTCCCGATCGAGGACTACGAGTGGTCGGCCGATGGGCTCAAGCTGCTGCTCTACACCAACTCGCAGCGCGTCTGGCGCACCAACACCCGCGGCGACTACTGGGTGCTCGACATCGCCGACGGCTCGCTCAAACAGCTCGGTGGCGACGCGCCGGCGTCCTCGCTCATGTTCGCCAAGTTCTCGCCCGACGGCTCGCGCGTCGGGTACGTGCAGGGCCACAACCTATACGTGCAGCACCTCACCGATGGCCACATCGACCAGATCACGAAAGACGGATCGGAGAAACTGATCAACGGCACCTTCGACTGGGTCTACGAGGAAGAACTCGCCCTCCAGGATGGCTGGCGCTGGAGCCCGGATGGCCGCTCCATCGCGTTCTGGCAACTCGACGCGTCGGGGATTCGCGACTTCCTCCTCATCAACAACACGGATTCGCTCTACTCCTACACCATCCCCATCCAGTACCCCAAAGCCGGCACCACCAACTCGTCCGGCCGTGTCGGCGTCATCCCCGCCGCCGGCGGCGACATCGTGTGGTTCGAGCCTTCGGACGACCTCCGAAACAACTACATCGCCCGCATGGAGTGGGCCGCCAACTCCATCGAGATCGTCCTCCAGCACCTCAACCGTCGGCAAAACCGACTGGAGGTGATCCTGGGGAGCGCGCGGACCGGCGAAATGCGCACGGTGCTCGTCGAGGAGGACTCGGCCTGGGTGGACGTGCAGGGCCGGGATGATTTTCGCTGGCTCGCCGCCGGCCGGAAGTTCACCTGGGTGAGCGAACGGGACGGATGGCGGCGGGTGTACGCAGCCGACCGCGCCTCGGGCGACCTGCTCCCGATCACGCCGGCGGAAACCGACGTGTTGTCGATCGTTCATATCGACGAAAAGGGCGGCTGGTTGTACTACATGGCCTCGCCGGACAACGCCACCCAGCAATACCTCTACCGCGCGCTCCTCAACGGCAAAGGCAAGGTGACCCGGCTCACGCCGGCCACGCAGCCCGGTTTCCACACGTACAACATCGCCCCCGGCGCCCGCTGGGCATTCCACACGTATTCTACCCTCGCGACGCCGCCGGTAACCGAGCTGGTCACCCTCCCGAAGCATAAAACCATTCAGACGGTCGTCGACAACGCGGCCCTGAAGGAACGTCTCGCCGGCCTCGACCTCGGCGAGACCCGTTTCTTCCAGATCGATATCGGCGACGGGGTGGCGCTCGACGCCTACGAGATCCGCCCGCCCGATTTCGACCCGTCGATGAAGTATCCCGTCCTGTTCCATGTCTACGGCGAGCCGTGGTCGCAGACGGTGGTCGACCGCTGGGGAGGGCATCAATATCTGTGGCACCAGATGCTGGCTCAGCAGGGCTACATCGTGATGAGCGTGGACAACCGGGGCACGCCCGGGCCGCGCGGACGCGCCTGGCGGAAGATCGTATACGGTGCCATCGGCGTACTCGCCTCGGCCGATCAGGCCGCCGCCGCAAAAGCCGTGGCGGAGTGGCCGTATGTCGACTCGGAGCGCCTCGGCATCTGGGGCTGGAGCGGCGGCGGCTCGATGACGCTGAACGCCCTCTTCCGGTACCCCGGTCTGTATAACACCGGGATGTCCGTCGCGCCCGTCCCGGATCAGCGGTACTACGACACGATCTACCAGGAGCGCTACATGGGGCTGCCGTCCGAAAACGCCGAGGGCTACCGGGAGGGGTCGCCCATTACCTTTGCCGAGCATCTCGAAGATAACCTGCTGCTCATCCATGGCACCGGCGACGACAACGTGCACTATCAGGGTAGTGAGGCGCTGATCAACAAACTGGTGCAATACAACCGGTCGTTCAGCATGATGGCGTACCCGAATCGGTCCCACGGCATCTTCGAGGGCCCGGGCACGACACGGCATCTGTACGAACTCCTGACCCGGTACCTGAACCAGAACATGCCGGCGGGGCCGAAGGGAGATGCAGGATCATAAAGACATCGGTTCACGCGCCATCACCGACGCGATCTACCGGGTGGTGTCGATCTACCTCGGCATCGAGTTCTTTTTCTGGGGGATCTCTAATTTCTCGAATGATTTCGACTTTGACGGACGGTTTGGGTACCCGTCGTGGATCCAGATCCCGATTGGGATCGCCGAGACAGCGGCCGGCATCGGGTTGATGATTCCCCGCGCCAACCTCGCCTCGCTGATCGTGTTGATCGCGGTGATGGCCGGCGCTGTCTTCAGCCATCTGATGGCGGGGGACGGGGGGTATCCGGGGCCGGCGAAATACCTCGTCTATTTTCTGCTGATGCTGTATTATCGGCGGGATGCGATACCGAGGGGCTTCATGACGTGAGAGTCGCCTCGTGCTTCATGGTCTGAGAGACGCAATGTATTGCGTCTTTACGGGGCTTCGAGTCGCGCTCCCCTCCGCCTATTCACTCTGCGTCTTCGCGCCTCAGCGCGCTTATATCTCCCGTTACCCATGCGACTATTCACCCCCATCCTCCTACTCGCCGGCATCCTCGCCGGCTGCGGTCCGGCCGCCGAACCGGCGCCCCCACCCACCGCATCCACCTCGTACGACGACTTGCTCGCGCTGCACACGGACTGGCGCGCCTTCCAACCCCCGGTGATAGTGGACGGGGTGCCCGACTATTCCCTCGCTGCCATGGCCGAGCAGCACCGCGCCCTCGCCGGCTACCAGGCACGCCTCGCCACCATCGACCCGTCTGGCTGGCCCGTCAACCAGCAGGTGGATTACCACATCGTGCGCGCCGAGATGAACGGGCTGGATTTCGACCATCGCATGCTGCGGCCCTGGGAGAACAACCCGGCGTTTTATACGATGCTGTTTCCCTCGCCCACCGACGTGCCGGCGCGCGAAGGCCCTGTCGTCCACGGCGCCATCGAACTCTCTACATATACCTTTCCGCTCGCTCCGGCCGATGCCGAGGTGGTGGCCGGCCGCGTGCAGACCATCGCGCCACTCCTGGATCAGGCACGCGCCCATTTGACGGGCGATCAGCGTGACCTCTGGGTGGCCGGTATTCGCACCATGGCCGGCCAGGCAGGGGACCTGGATGCCCTCGCCGAACGAGCCGCCGGAACGCCACTGGAGGGTGATGCCCGCGCCGCCGCAGAGGCCACGCGTGCCTTCGTCACCTGGCTGGAAGCCGAGGCGTCGGCGAAGACCGGGGCGTCCGGGGTTGGGGTGGAAAACTACGACTGGTTCCTGAAGAACGTGATGCTGGTGCCGTACACCTGGGCGGACCAGGTGGCGATGATGAAGCGCGAACTCGCCCGCGCCCATGCCGCCCTGAAGCTGGAAGAACACCGTAATCACCTTCTTCCCGAACTCGAACCCATCGAAGACGCGGCAGATTACGACCGCAATCTGAACGCGGCCGTCACCGAGTACATGGCGTTTCTGGAAGAGCAGGATGTCGTCACCATCAAGCCCTACATGGACGCCGCGCTACGGGCCAGGATCGGAACGTACAGCCCGCCGGTGAATGGCCGGCGCGAGTTCTTCGGCGAAGCCAACTACCGCGATGGCGTCGTCATGCGGACACATGGCTATCACTGGTTCGATCTCGCGCGGATGGTCGAGGAGCCGCACGAGAGTCCGATTCGCCGGGAACCGCTGCTTTACAATATCTTCGTCAGCCGCGCCGAGGGGATGGCGACGGGGATGGAGGAGATGATGATGCACGCAGGCCTGTTCGACAGCCGGCCGCGCGCCCGCGAACTGATTTATGTCCTCCTCGCCCAGCGCGCCGCTCGCGCCCTCGGTGATCTGTACATGCACGCCAATACCTTCACGATGGACGAGGCCATCCAGTACGCCTCCGAGTGGACGCCTCGTGGATGGCTTCCGACCGACGGGCAAACGGTCTGGTTCGAGCAACACCTCTACCTGCAACAGCCCATGTACGGGACGAGTTACCTGGTCGGCAAAATCCAGATCGAGGAGCTCATCGCCCGGATGGCGCGTCAGCAGGGGGACTCGTTTACGCTGAAGGGGTTCATGGACGCCGTCAATGAAGCGGGGATGATCCCGATGGCTTTGATTGCCTGGGAACTGACGGGCGACGATGAAGCCGTTGCGGGGTTGGTGGCGCCGTGAGGGGGCCACGAGGGTGTCCTTGCCGACCGGATAATCAAGGTGATGCCATGAAACTCAAGCCCTATTTTGAAGTCGGCCATCCGGTTCGTATGGCCATCGGTGGCGCCAGCACGGTGTTTTTTCTCTTCCTGGCGATGCTCCGACCGGAGATAAAATATCTGGCATTCCCCGTGGTTGTGATCGGCTTTGTCGGGTTACTGCGAGACTTGCAAAAGCGCGGGCAAATCGAGGCAAAAAATAGGCAGATCGAGAATTAACGAGCTCTTGCGTCCTTCTCTCATCCAAAACCTCCTCCTGATCGCCATGCTGGCCGCTAGCGCCGGCGTCGCCCGGGCGCAGCTCACGGGCCGTGTCGTCGACTCGGCCGGCGGGGCTCCGCTCGAGGACGTACACGTCTTCTTGGCCAACTCGGCCTACGGCGGTATCACGGGGCCGGAAGGCGCATTCACCCTGGCGGATATCCCGCCGGGAGCCTACCAACTCGTGGTGTCCATCCTCGGGTTTGTCCCCGAGACGCGTACGATCACCATCGAAGCTGGAGTCCCGCAGGAGGTATCCATTCGTCTTTCGAAGGCGATTTACACGGTCGGCGAGGTATCGGTGACGGCGGAGCGGGGTCGCCGGCGCACGCGCGATCTCGAGCGGTTCTACGCCCTGTTTCTGGGCCAGACGCCCAATCGGAATGGCTGTGAAATCCTGAATCCCGAGGTGATCGACATCGAAGACGCGGACGGCACGTTCACCGTATCCGCCGTCGCGCCGCTAACGATCGAAAATCGAGCGCTGGGGTACCGCCTGACCTACGTCCTCCGCGAGTTTAGCGCCCGAGTCAACGAACACCGTTATCTCGGTGAACCCTTTTTTGAGGACTTGACGCCGAACAACGACCGGGAGGAGCGCCGGTGGGAGAAAAACCGGCGCGAGACGTACTTCGGATCGATGGCGCATTTCCTGCGCGCCGCGGCCGGCGGGACGGCGGAAGCGGAAGGATTCCGGACGTTTTTGTTTGATCGTCCCTCCTGGCTGATGACGTATCTGGATTTTCGGAAAGCCACCCGCGAGGAGCGGGCGGAGGTCGATGTCGACTCGCTCATCCTTCCGGGGCGAGCTTCCTACGAACGGGTGCTGCGGTTGCCGGCGTACCTGCATGTCGTCTATCTGAATGAAACCATGCACGCGGCCTTCTACCAGGGTCGCAAGTTATACACCGGCATGCCCGAACCTCAGCTTTCAGTTCTGGAGCCGCTGCTGGACTATGTGCCGTTCAACGAGCAGGGCTTTCTGCAAGAGTCCTTCAGCGTAGCCCGGTACGGCTACTGGAGCTGGAAAAGCAGCGTTTGCGATATGCTGCCTCTGGGCTGGAAGCCCCTGTAGAACGCACGGGCTGCCGACGTTCAACAGGGGGCCTTGTAGCGGTGTCGCCGTTGTCTCATTCGGGATCGAGCATCTCCGTGATCCGCGCCTGCAGATCCTGCAGGTGGAGCCGGCGCATCGTATCGCCTCGGCGGTTGAGCGCCCGGTCTACTTCCGCCATCAGCGTCTCCAGTTCACCGCGGACATAGGCGCGAATATCCGACTGGCTGACATCGATATTAGTGAACCCGAAGGCGGCAGTTGACGCCGTGGTCGGCGGCGCCTCCTCGGTCATCAGGAACTCGAGGCGTTCCAGATAGCCGCGTTGCAGGTTACGACGGAAGGCGTCGATCGAGCCGGTCGTGCTCAGTTCGGAGAAAATGCCCGTGCGGAGGTCGGCGAAGAGTTCGGCCGGCGTGTACGTCCCGTCGCCCATCATCACCTCGGCCTCCATCATGCGCGCGAGCCGCTGTGGGTCGAGCAGGGTGTTGATGGCGCCTACCTGGTAGCGGCGGAGCCGGTCCATCGCGCCGACGCCTTCAATGCGCCGCAGCACGCTCTCGTCCAGCATCCACGACGGCGTCGCGAACACCTCGCGACCGAGCCATTCCATGGATTCGCGCTGGCGCGGCTCGGGCACCATCTCGTAGATCATCCCGTCCTGATCGTACGTCTTGAAGTCTTCGTGCCACCCGCCGACATTGGCCGCCACGTGGCCGACGTAGCGATTCCACTGGCCGGCGAGCTGGCCGTAGAGTTCATTCAGGTCTTCGTAATCCTTGGCCTCTTCTTGGGTCCATGATACCAGGTTTTCGAGAATGATCTTCAGGTTTGCGATACCGTAGTCGCTGGCCTTGACGGCATCGTCGCCCAGGTCCTCGTTCTGCGAGCGCGGGTCGATGCGCGGCCCTTGCCGGCCATAGAAGTACATCGGATCGCCGGCCCGCTCAACCACCCACTGGTTCAGGATGGGGCGCTCGGCGTCGGCCGAGGCCGCCTGGGGAAGGGGGGAGTACCCCCATTTAATCGCCCACTTGTCATACACCCCTATGTCCGGCATGAGGCTCGTGACCCCGTCGCCGGGTTGCGCGACGTAGTTGAACCTGGCGTAGTCCATAATCGATGGCGCGGTGCCCATGGCGTCGGTAAACGCCTTCGACCGGAGCGAGTCGACCGGGTACGCCGCGCTCGACCCCCAGTTATGCGGCAGGCCGATCGTGTGGCCTACCTCGTGGGCGGATACGAACCGGATGAGCCGGCCCATGACCTCGTCACGGAACCGGACGCTCCGCGCGTCCGGGTTGATGGCGGCTGTCTGGATGAAGTACCAGTTGCGCAGCAGGTTCATGACGTTGTGGTACCAGCCGATGTCGCTCTCCAGGATCTCGCCCGTGCGTGGGTCGTGGACGTGTGGGCCATAGGCGTTTTCGATCGGCGAGGAGAAGTAGCGGATGACCGAGTAGCGGACGTCCTCCGGGCTGAACTCCGGGTCCTCCTCCGGTGTCGGCGGGTCCTTCGCCATGATGGCGTTTTTGAAGCCGGCGGCCTCGAAGGCGCGGTTCCAGTCGTCCACGCCCTGCTTCAGATACGGCCGCCACTTGGCCGGCGTGGCGGGGTCGATGTAGTAGACGATGGGCTTGATGGGCTCCACGAGTTCACCGCGGGCATGGGCGGCAGGGTCCTTTGGCTCCAGACGCCAGCGCGTGATGAAGCACCGTTGTTCGGCCCGCTGTGCGTCGCGGCCGTAGTCGGTGAGGCGGACGCTGAAGAAGCCCACTCGTTTATCGCAGAGGCGCGGTTGCATCGGGTCCGCCGGCAGCAGGATCATCGACTGGTTCATCTCCAACGAGATCGAACTCGACGACCCGTTGGACGGCGGCTCGGCGGCGTCGTACGTGAGGACGTGGCGGACTTCCACGTTTTCGGGGTAGCTCCTCGCCGAATTGATGAAGGAGCGCGTCTTGTCGAGCCGGCGGACTTTGTACGTTTCGCGGCGCGATTTCTGGAGGCCGAGCACCGGCACATCGTCCGTATACAACGCGCTCACATCGATCACCACCGAGGAGGAGTCCGTGCCGAGCGCCTTGATGTCAAACGACTGGATGATGGCCTCGAAGTTCGAGTTGCGGACGGCCTGGTAGATGGGCTCGTTTTCGTCCGCCACGTTTTCGTAACTCACGATGCGGAGCAGCACCTTGTCTTCCATCCGTTCCCACCGGATCACCTGGTTGTTGGCCTGCTCGCCGCCGTAGCCAATCTCGTCGGCCGTCCGTGCGATCCGCGTCACGAGCAACAGCTCCCGCCCGAGCATCTCGTTCGGGATTTCGAAGAGCAGCGTCTGTCCTTCGCGGTGAACGGTGAACAGCCCCGGGTCGGACGTCATTTTCTCGGTGACGACTTCCTTGTAGGGCTTGATGGTGCTTTTGCTTTCGTCGGCCTTTTTGGCGGCTGAAGGACTTGACGGTGGTGTTGCCGGCTGCCCTCCGTGCGTGCTGGCGCAACCGCTCGTAAGCGCCACGCCGAGGACTGCCATCAGGGCCAGGTGCCTGAACGTAAACATGATGGTTATGCTGGCTAGTAGTATAGGATGCAGGTAAACTGGCGCTAATCTACGAAACCGTAGCCGGATGAAAAGGGCAAGTGCGCACTTCCCACCGTAACTTCGTTTTATCCTCTTTCCTTCATCCACTTCTCTTCCTCGATCATGACCCGTTGCGCCTGGGTAACCGACGATCCGATCTATCTTGCCTACCATGACCAGCAGTGGGGCGTACCCGTGTACGACGAACGCCATTTGTTTGAGATGTTGTTGCTGGAAGGCGCGCAGGCCGGGCTCAGCTGGATCACGGTGCTCAAACGCCGCGAGGGCTACCGCGCCGCGTACGACGGCTTCGACCCGGAGGTCATCGCCGGCTGGGACGATACTCGGATTGCCGTGTTGCTGGAGGATCCCCGCATCATCCGAAACCGGCTCAAGGTGGAGGGCGCTCGGAAAAACGCGCGCGCCTACCTGGAGGTCGTCCGGGAAGTCGGCAGTTTCTCGACATTTCTCTGGCAATTTGTCGACGGGAAGCCTGTCCGAAACCAGTGGAAAACGATCCGCGAAGCGCCGACATCCACCCCCGCGTCCGACGCCATGAGCAAGGCGCTCAAGAAACGCGGCTTCACCTTCGTCGGCTCGACCATCTGTTATGCCTTCATGCAGGCCGTGGGTATGGTGGACGACCACACGACGGACTGTTTTCGCTTTCGAACGCCCTGATCCTTACCAGACGTTGCGAGCGAACGATAAAAACCGTTAGATTGCCTGCCAGCAACCCACTCCGGCTATAGATTCTGCCCTCCGCTACGGCTTTCTCACGCTTTTTCTGCCCACCGTCATGTCACGCTCTCCCCTCTATCTTTTCCTGGCGTTTGCCCTGCTCGGCGCCTCCTGCTCCGGCCTCGATGCCTCCAAGTCGGCCAAGGAAACTCCACCTACCATTCAGTTACCCGCCGGCTTCTCGTACGACCATCTCTACTCGCCTTCCGACAACGAACAAGGCACCTGGGTGTCGCTGACGTTCGACGACAAGGGCCGGCTCATCGCCTCGGACCAGCACGGCGGTCTCTACCGGATCACGATGCCGCCGATCGGCGCGCCGGGGGAGACCGTCGTCGAGCCTATCGCCCTCGAAATTGGTAAAGCACACGGTCTTCTCTGGGCGTTTAATAGCCTCTATGTAGTCGTCAATACCGAAGAGGGCCTCGGCGGTTACAACAGCGGCTTGTACCGGGTGTTCGACACCGACAACGACGACACGCTGGACAAGATCGAGACGCTCCATACCTTCGAGGGCGCCGGCGAACACGGGCCACACTCCCTCGTTGTCGCGCCCGATGGCGAGACACTGTACCTGCTCGCCGGCAACCACACCGATGTGCCGGCCTTCGAGAACTCGCTACTCCCGGCCGTCTGGGAGGAAGATCAGCTGGTCCCGCGTATCGTCGACCCCCGCGGCCACGCCATCGACCGCATGGCGCCCGGCGGATGGGTCGCCCGGATGGACGAAAACGGCAAGGGCCTCGAGATCGTCAGCGCCGGCTTCCGCAACGCGTTCGACCTCGCGTTTAACCAGGACGACGAGTTGTTTGTATTTGATGCGGATATGGAGTGGGACCTCGGTATGCCCTGGTACCGCCCCATCCGCCTCAACCATGCGACCAGCGGCAGCGAATTCGGGTGGCGGACGGGTTCGGGCAAGTGGCCGGCGTATTACCCGGACAACCTGCCGGCCGTGGTCGACATCGGCCAGGGATCCCCGACTTCGGTCCTGATGGGCACCCCTCTCAAATTCCCCCAGCGGTATCAGCGCGGCATTTTTCTGTTTGATTGGAGCTTCGGTACCATCTACTGGGTCGATCTCATCGCGGACGGCAGCACGTATCGCGGCGAATTCGAGGAGTTCCTCTCCGGCGTTCCGCTCCCCGTCACCGACGGCGTGGCCGGCCCCGACGGGGCGTTTTACTTCGCCTCCGGGGGGCGCAATCTGGAGTCGCACCTGTATCGGGTGTATTACACGGGCGCCGAGTCGACCGATCCTGTCACCTTCAAGCAGCCGAGCCGGGAGCGCGATACTCGGAAGATGCTGGAAGCTTTCCACGGCCGGCGCGACGCCGAGGCCGTATCCACGGCCTGGTTTTACCTCAGCCACCCGGACCGCTTCATCCGCTACGCCGCCCGCGTCGCGATCGAACACCAGCCCGTGGATACCTGGAAAAACCGCGTGATGATCGACCCGGACCCCATTCGCCGGATCAACAGCGTGATCGCTCTGGCACACCAGGGCGATGCTTCGATGCGTGATGGCGCCATCGATGCGCTCTGGCGGGTCGATTACTCCGCGCTCACAGAAGCCCAGCAGCTCGATCTCATCCGCGCCTACGGGCTCGTGTTCATCCGTCTCGGCGCGCCGGAAGGGGTCTGGCGCCAGCGGGTGGTAGATCAGCTGGCGCCGGCGTATCCGGCCGACACCGAGTCCCTCAACCGCGAACTCAGCCGGATGCTGGCCTACCTGGGGGCGCCAGGCGTCAACGAGGCCACCCTCACCCTGCTTGAGTCCGCACGGGGTGGCCAGGGTGAAGTCCCCATCCTCTCGGAAGCGCTCACCGCGCGCAGCGAGCAGTATGGCAAGGCCATCGTCGAGATGCGCACAGCCATGCCCTCGGCCCAGGAAATCGCCTACGCGTACAACCTCAGCCACAGCAAGGAGACCTGGAGCGAGACCCAGCTGCGTCGCTATTTTCAATGGTTCTTTGAGGCGCTTCAGAAAAACGGCGGCGCCAGCTACCGGCCGTTCCTGGAGAATGTCCGCGCCAATGCCATCGAAAATCTTCCCGAGAGCCAGTTGGAGGCCATCGCCGACCTCGTGGGCGAAATGAGCGGCCAGCAGGGGATCGACTTCGCGGCGCTGCCCCAGCCGGTCGGGCCCGGCAAAAACTGGAACCGTGGGGAGGTCAGCCGGCTCCTGCAAGAGCGCATCGATGAGGGGAAGGAAGTACGCGATATCGCCAACGGGCAACGCATGTTCGAGGCGAGCCTCTGCGGTGCGTGCCACACGATCCAGGGCCAGGGCGGAAATATCGGGCCGGAGCTCTCGGGGGTGGGGAACCGCTTCTCGCGGAACGACCTCGTCACCGCCATCACGCTCCCCAGCGAGGCCGTTTCGGATCAGTATGCCTCAAGCGTGTTCACCCGAAAGGATGGTTCCCAGGTGATGGGTCGGGCCGTGAAGCGGGAAGGCGGCGTGGTCGCCGTCAACGTGAACCCGTTTGATCCAACAACCGTTATCACCCTCCAGGAGAGCGACATCGCCGGCGAAGAAATCTCGAAAATATCGCCCATGCCGGCGCGCCTCATCGACCGATTGAACGAAGAGGAGATGCTCGATCTGATGGTCTACCTCCTGGCCGGCGGCAATGCCGAGCACGAACTCTATCACCCGGAGAACGCGTCCGAGTAAGCGGGCGCCAGGACAACGTATCGCATGATCGAACTGCATCGGGCCGCCGGCTCACATGCCGGCCAGGAACTGGAAGAAACGCTGCGCGATCTGTGCGTTGCCCACCGGGTAGTGACGCTTCCGGAGGCGGGGGATGAGACCCCGCCTCCCTTTCTCCAGGAAGGTGACCGTCGTTACGCCGGCGTCGATATCCTGCCGTTCCTCGACCAGCTCCGCGCCGAGCTGACCGCCAACCGGATCATTTCCGGCGACGCCTGCTATATCGACCCACGAAACGGCAAGGTGTGTTGACCAATGACACCAGGAAGATGTTAAAAATTATACCGGATACCCGATGGCGCCTTCGGTATCGCCGGAGGTGCTATCTTACCGCGTTATTATTATCGATTCTTTCCTTGGACCATCGACGAATCCTCATGAACGTATTTTTCCTATCACGCCGTGTGGTGCTGGTACTTTGCCTCGCCGCGATCACCCCGGCCGCTTTCGCCCAGTCGGAGCCCGAGCCTGTAGATGTCGCCGTGGTCGAGCAAATCAAAAAAGAGGGACTGGAGAATAGCCACGTCATGGAGTATCTGGGCTGGATGACCGACGTGTACGGTCCCCGGCTCACCGGGTCCCCAATGCTGGACAAGGCCAGCGACTGGGCGATCGAGGAGATGACGGGCCTGGGCCTGTCGAACGTCCACCGCGACGACTGGGGGCCGTTCGGCAAAGGCTGGTCGCTCGAGTCGTTTTACATCGCCGCCGAGACGCCCCACGGGGATTTTCCGGTGATCGCGTATCCGAAAGCCTGGTCGCCCGGAACGACCGGCCGCGTCGCCGGCGAGGTCGTGCGCATCGAGGCTGAATCCGTCGAAGACCTGGAGAAATACCGCGGCCAGTTGGTGGACAAGATCGTACTCCTGCAGCCCATCCGGGACATCGAAGAGCCGTTTGAGCCGTTGGCGCGCCGGCACGACGACTCGAATCTGCTTCGCATGGCCACAGCTGTCCCGCAGACCGGCGGCGGCCAGGGAGGAGGCCAGGGAGGAGGACAGGGCGGAGGACAGGGCGGCGCCATGCAGTTCCAACGCCAGGTGACCAATTTCGTGCTTCAGGAGATGCCTCTGGCCGTGTTGGACCGTGGCGCGAAGGGTGATTATGGTACCCTCTTCGTGTCGGGCGCCAGCATCCCAACCGATCCGGCTGCCGGCTTCGGCGCTGGGCCCCGCGTCCAGGACCTGGATGCGCCGGCTACCCCGCCCCAGCTCACCATGGCCGTCGAACACTACAATCGGATCGCGCGGCTGCTCGATAAGGACATCCCGGTGACGATTGCACTCGACCTCCAGGTGGCGTTTACTACGGACGATCCGATGGAGTACAACGTCATCGGCGAGATCGCCGGCACGGATCCTGACATTGGCGACGAGATCGTCATGCTCGGCGCCCACTTCGACTCGTGGCACGCCGGCACCGGCGCGACGGACAACGCTTCGGGCTCCTCGGTGATGATGGAGGCCATGCGCATTCTCAAATCCGTGTACGACGCCAGAGGCGAAGGCCCGCGCCGGACCATCCGGATTGCGCTCTGGACGGGTGAAGAACAGGGGCTCCTCGGTTCTCGCGCCTATGTGAATGAACACTTCGCCGAGTCGCCAGGACGCGGCCAGCCGCCTACAAAGCTCTTCCCGGCGCACGAGAAGTTCTCGGGGTACTTCAACATGGACAACGGCACCGGCAAACTGCGCGGCGTCTACCTGCAGGGCAACGAGGGCGTGGCGCCGATCTTCCGGGCCTGGCTCACGCCCTTCCATGACATGGGCGCCGCCACGTTGACGCTGAATAACACCGGCGGCACGGACCATCTGGCATTCGACGCCGTCGGCCTCCCGGGCTTCCAGTTCATCCAGGAACCGATCGCCTACAGTTCGCGGACGCACCACTCCAACATGGATAATTACGACCATGTAATCCCGGACGACCTCAAGCAGGCGGCCACGATCATCGCGACGTTTGTGTACCACACGGCGCAACGCGACGAACAGCTGCCGCGGAAGCCCATGCCGGCGCCGGCGCCTCCCGGGCCTTGATTTTTGCCGATTGGCGCCTCTTTTTTAATGGCACAGCGCCGTACGGGCGGGTCTCAGACCCGCCCCTGCCGCCATCATTTCGACCCGCCCCTGCCGCCATCATTTCGACCCGCCCATGCGCATCATGGCGCCGCCCTTTCCTCGAATTCGCGCCGCAGGATGCCATATATTTCGGCATCTTCGAAGACATTAAACCGCAGGTAGTGTTCACGCTGGCGCCCTTCATGGCGCATGCCCACCTTGATCAGGATGCGGCCCGAGGCCGGGTTGTTGCTGAAATGGGCGGCGAAGATACGATGTAGATCGAGGTGTTGGAAGCCGTGTGCCACCACCGCCTCCGCGGCCTCGGTCCCATACCCTCGCCCCCAGTATGGCTCGCCCAGCCAGTAGCCGAGTTGCGCGTGGCGGTACGCCGGCTCCAGCATGAGCCCGATCGACCCGATCAGTTCCTGGGACGCCCGGAGTTCGATGGCGAAGTTGGTGAGCCGGCCGGCGAGGTAATCTTCCTCCTGATGACGAATCCAGCTCTCCGCTTGGCCCTCGTTGTACGGATAAGGGAGAAACGTCGTTCGCGCGACGGCTTCATTGCCCGCCAGTCGCTGTAGACGCGAGGCATCGTTGGCTCGGAAGGACCGTAATGTAAGGCGTTCCGTTTTGAGTACGGGGTGATCCCGCATAGGGCCGGTCGATAGGTGAAAAGGAGTCAGTCGGTGCGCATGCCGTTGACCTGCCATCGCATAAGCACGCCCCCCAATAATCCGATCGCCACGAAAACGCATACGCCGACGTGTGCAATGACCGAAAAGCGCGTTAGATATGCAAGACCGAAAACCATGGCCCCGCTACAGCCCCAGCGGGAAAAGAGCAGGCGCCCAGCGCCGCGGTGCGCGGGATCAAGAGCAGGATCCCTGCCGTTACTTGCCCAGCCCCATTCATCGGCAATAAAGCCGGATTGATACCATGCCTCTAAGGATTACCCGATGGACTGTCAGGCGAGGTCAGGGAGAACCCGTTGCCCATGATCCTGGGCAGCCGCGACGGCAAAAGGCGGCGACCAGCAGCGGCCTGGACAGAATCGCCAACCGTTGCCAGCCGGCATTTCTCGTGATACGGTGTGATTTTGAATACGTAAATGGGTATCCTTGCCTTTCCGCGCATGCTGTTCTGACTCACTCGGTTTTATTTCTGTACGTACCCCTATGTTCGTCGGTCATTATGCCGTTAGCCTCGCTCTGAAGAGCAAGGGCAAAAAGGCTTCGTTAGGCGTCCTATTCCTGGCCGTTCAGTTTCTGGATATCCTGTTTTTCCCGCTGGTCGTTTTCGGGGTCGAGCAACTACGGCTTGTCGAAAACTATACGGACGCCACGCACTTCGTGCTCGAATACATGCCTTACTCCCACAGCCTCGTGGCCGCGTTTCTCTGGGGAGGTCTCACGTTTTTAGCCTTTCGATTATACGCCGGCGGTAGGCGCGTCCCGCTCATCATGGCGGCGGCCGTGGTATCTCACTGGTTCCTGGATTTGATCGTACACACGCCGGATCTGCCGATCCTGTCTGGAACAGGGCCCATGGTGGGGCTGGGATTATGGAATTATGCCGGCCTCACCTTTTTCGTTGAGGCCGTGCTGCTTTTGGTGGGCCTGGGCATGTACATGCGCGCTACGCATGCGCGCACGGCTATTGGGACGTATGGGATGCCGGCGCTCGTCGTTGCGCTGATGGCGATCAATGCGGTGAATCTCTTCGCACCTCCTACCGGCAACACCATTCCCGCGCTTGCGGCCACGGCGCTCATGCTCTACCTGGCCATTGCGGCGATCGCCTTCTGGCTGGATCGTCATCGCGGGTGAGGTCCACCATCCGCTACGTCATACCCACACATCGTTCGGAGCCGTCCGGTCTCCGCCGGCTGTGCCGGTGTTGAAGACCCCTGCTGGTTCAATCAGCAGCATATGGCACTCGTCCCGCGCCGATGGCCGATGATCGACCCCCCGGGGCACGACAAACAGTTCGCCCTCGTTCAACGTCACTTCCCCATCCCGAAACTCGATCACTAGCACGCCCTTGAGAACGATAAACGTCTCGTCGGTATCCGGGTGGCTGTGCCAGACAAACCGGCCCTGAACCTTGACCAGCTTGAACTGGTAGTCGTTCATCTCGGCGATGACGCGGGGGGACCACGGCTCGCCGAATCGAAGCAACTTGTCCGCGAAATTGATGGCTTGATAGGTCATCGATGTGCCCCAATGGACATAGAGGGTGGTGTTCAGGCGCGGTTGTGATCCGCGCGCCAGTGCTGAACCGCCTTCTTGATGTCGCGATTGCTGAGGTTCTGGCTTGCGGCGCGTTCCGCGAGCTCGGGCAGTTCGCCATCCGAGGCGAAGCGGAGGGCGACGATTTGCGGCATGCTCAGACGCTGGTCCAGCATTCGGCCTGTCAGCACGTAGTGGCGGAAATTCTCTTCGGCCCGAATGGCGCGGTCCTGCGCTCGCAGCGCAAAGACTCGCGCGTAATAAAAGAGCATGGCAAGACACACTAGAATGACGGCAATGAGCGCGGCACTGTAGCTGTTGGCGCCCCGCTCATACGTCAGCGAGAGGTTGACCATCGCGCCGGCGAAGGAAAGCAGGATGAGGCCGGCCAGAAATACGTGGAAGCCAGGGACGAGCCGTGTATGGTTGGAAAACGACTGGACGCGCATGCGATTAGGGGGATCTCGTGGATGGGTGGGCAACGTTTGGAGTTCTGAGCACCGAGATAGGTGCACTGGCGCCTACAATAGATCGCGCCGCACTTCAGCGACAAACCGTTCGAGCTTCGGTACCGGGTCGCCGGGTCCCAGGGTTTCGAGCGGGATGTATCCCCGGTAGGCGGAGTCCTGCAGGATGGTGGCGATACGTGTTAAGTCGGTCTTTTCTTCCACCGTTCCTCGGAACACCGTTTCCTTGATCTGCCAGGTATAGGCGTGGGGCGCCAGGCGGGCGACCTCCTCGTAGGGATCGCCCACGCGCAGACTGCCGATGTCCAGGTTGAGGCCCAGCCAATCCGAGCCGACGGCTTCCAGCAGGCGAAGCACCTCGTCGGAGGTCTTGAGAAACTCGTTGTGCGGCTGGTAGACGATCATGACCCCGTGCTCCCGCCCGTAGGCGACGCACGTCCGCACGGCATCGACGACCTGGCTGAAGGTCGTCTCGTACGCCGTCTTGTCTACCGGCTGGCCCCGTCCGTCGAATATGCGGAGGACCGGTGCATCGAGCCGAGCGGCCACCTCTACCCAGCGTTTTACATGCGCGATTTCGGCGTCCCGTGCGGAGGCCTCCGACAGGGTGAAGTCGTTTCTGACGCCGGTGCCGCTCATGTCCAGGCCCAATCGAAACGCGTGTTTTTTGATATGAAAACAGTAGGCGTCGTCAGGGGGTGCGGGATAGCCGGTGAAGTAGTAGCCGGTGGGGTCGATGGCGTCGAATCCCAGGTCCGCGCACGCCTCGATGGCCTGCTCAAGCGTCATCGTGCCGCCGCGCAGGGGCTCGTTGAAGGAAAACATGTTGCAGCTCAGCTTGAGGTGGCCCTTTCGGGCGGGCTGCAGAACGGGCGTCTGGGCGGCGGAAGTGGAGGCCGCAGTGGCGGCAATCAGGGGAAGCGTAAGGGTGCGCTTGAGAAAGGAACGGCGATTGGTGGGCAGCATGGTCAGGGAAGCTGGTTATGGGGGTACGTCAAGATACGCATCCTCATAACCAGCTGTGCCGGGCATTTATTCGACGCGGTGTTCGTGCGGTCAGAATTGAACGTTTTTGGTCAGTGTCTCGGCGCCGCGTTTCACGACCACGGTCGCCTTGTCTCCCTTTTCGTAAGTGGCGAGCGCTTGCATATAGGCGTTGATGTCCACGATCTCGACCTCATCCATTTTAACGATGATGTCGCCCTTTTCAAGGCCGGCCTCTGCCGCCGGCCGCCCGCCGATTACGGCATCCACGCGAACACCCGTGCCCTCGGCGACATAGTCCGGCATGATGCCCATGCTCACCTTAAAGGAAGCCGCGGCGCGGCCCTGGTCCTCGTCCTTGGTCTCCGAGAACGCTAGCTTGTCATCGCCATCGAGGGCTTCGATCAGGCCCATGATAAAGCCCGTCACTTCGTGCATGCCTTCGTAATTGATCAACTCGCTGTCGTCCGCAGGCTTGTGGTATTCCTGATGCTGGCCGGTGAAGAAATGCAGTACGGGCAGATTCTGGAGGTAGAACGAGGTGTGGTCTGACGCGCCGATACCGCTGGCGTGTTTACGCACCTGTAGGCCCGTGTGGGCGAACCCGTCCAGAACGCCGTCCCACGCCGGCGACGTGCCGGTGCCGTTCACGGCCAGGACCTTTTCGGCGTTGAGCCGGCCCACCATGTCCATGTTCAGCATGTAGTTGACCTGGACGAGGGGGAGCGCGGGGTTGTTTGCGAAGTACTTGGACCCATAGAGGCCCATTTCTTCGCCTGAGAAGGCGATAAAGACGTAGTTATTGCCCGCCAGTGGGGAGGCCGCGAGGCGACGGGCCAGTTCAATGAGCACGGCGGTGCCGCTTGCATTGTCGTCGGCGCCGTTATGGATGGCGTCGCTATCCGGTTCGCGCGATCCGAAGCCGCCGTGGCCCAGATGGTCGTAATGCGCCCCTATGATCACCGTCGTGGCCGCGCCGCGATCCAGGTAGCCGACCACGTTATGCCCGATGCGTTCCTCGCCGGAGCCGGCCGGGGCATGGGGGTTGTCGCTGTAGTGAAAAGTGAAGGGCTGAAGCCATCCTTCTGACCCGAGCGTTGTAAGCCCGATTTCTTCGAACCTCGAGGCGATGTACTGTGCCGCGAGCGCCTCGCCCGGCGTGCCGGTTTGACGGCCCTCGAGCAGGTCCGACGCGAGGTAGACGACATCTACCCGCAGATCCTGGAGCGCATCAGGGGCCGGCTGGGCGTGGGCGGGTTGAACGGAGAGGCCGGCCGCCAGAGAAGCCGCGAGGACGAGCGAACGAAACGGGTTTGCCATGAATGGGGTTAGAGTGATGAAGTGGAAGAGAGCACACGCAGGTGATCGGCCAGATGTTTCAGCCGTCGGCGCTGCCGCCGGATCCAGAGCCCGAGGGTGACACGGGCCGCCGCCAGGCCCAGCAGAAGGCTCCCCGCGTAGATGAGGGCCTGAACCCAGATCGCGTGATGCAACACAGGCACCGAGGTGGCGCCTACGAGGCTCAAAAACGGGGCGATCGTGTAGGCGAAGCCGGCGGCGTGCGTAAAGGTCCGGTCGAGGCGAATGGCGGTGTACGTCTCACGGGAACTCACGTCGATGTACAACGAGCCAGTGAGATGGGATCGTTTGTGCCAGCGCAACTGGTCCTCGGATCTATGAAAGGCGCCCGGCCTCAGCAGCGCGACGGCCTCGATGAGACGCGCGGCGGTTTCAGGGGTGAGCGCGCCGGGGGCGATTCGGCCAGTCGACAATTCGAAGGGGCCGCCCCAGAACGTGCGCGCGCCATGTTCCAGATCGTACTGCTCGAGCTCGACCGCCGCGGCGCGGAGTACCTCGGCTTCGATGCCCATCTCCAGCGCGAACGACTCGATCTGCTCGTAACAGATTCCCCGTCGTGCTTCGGCATTTTCGTGATCCTGTAGCTCCGAGGCGCGCTTCAGGATGCTGCTCACTTCCCGATCACTATACAGGCGCACATGACGCAAATGCTCGGGTATCGTCATACGCGTGCGGGGAGGTTCCTCTACTTCCTGGGTGCGTGTTCGCAACGCACCACTTGCGAGCGAAACAACGGGGACAACCTACTCTCCAAAGGCGCAATGGTTCGCCCTTCAGCTCTTCCGCTGCGCGCTGCCGGGGCCTGGGTCATTCATCCGGCCATGCCGTCGCCAGGGTAGGCCTGGGGCTCTATCGGCACATCCACCTGGAACGTCGTGCCCTCATGCGAGGACGCAATCAACCGCACATCGCCGCCGATTTCCTGGGCCAGTTTACGAGCGATGGTCAGGCCCAGGCCAATGCCTCCCCTGGCGCGCGTTTGCGAGTCGTCGAGTGCCTGGAATGGCTCGAATACGCGCTCGCCCCATTCCCCGGGGATACCGTGGCCGCTATCGACGATGCGTACGGCGAGTCGCTTGTTCGCCGGCATCTCTACCTCCAACCGTACGCTGCCTTCGTCGGTGAACTTGACGGCATTGTCCAGCAACAACGTCAGGATGCGGCTCAGATGGCCGGGATAGACGAGGATGTTGGGCGCCGACGCGAGGGGGTGGTACTCGAACGTGAGGCCTTTTGCTTCGCAGGCGTAATGGGTCTTGTCGGCTAGAGGATCGATGAGAGTGGAAACAGGATGTTCGGACGCGGTTTCGAAGGCCAACTCGCCGACTCCGGTAAAGTCCAGCACCAGTTCGATGAGGTGCAACAGGTTGTGCGCCGCTGCGTCGACGATCCCGACCATCTCCTGGTTTTCTTCCGAAAGCGCCTCGTCCTTCAAAATGGTGGAGGCGCCGATGATGTGGTTCAGGGGCGTCCGTAATTCGTGCGACATGACGGCCAGAAAACGCTGACGCACGTCGAGCGCCTGAACGGCGATCTGGCGGGCCTCCGCCTCTTTGATGCGTAGACTTTCCGCTTCGGCGCGAGCGGCCTCGACAATTTCGAGACGCCGGCGCAGTTCCTCCTCGTTCTCCGCAAGCTGCTGCACCGCAAAGTCCGCCCCCACGATTATATGGTAGATATGGCGGATGCGTTCGATGAAGGAACGCGTGGGGTAAAACGAGAATGTGTAACTGGCCGAGCGCTCCGACACCTCGTACGAAAAGGCTCTATACGGCACCTTAAGCTGACGAAACGTGGCTTCGTAGGCCGAGGCGGATAACACAAAAAAGGCCCGGCAAGTCGCGAAAGGCTCGGGAATCGCGATGGAAGCGGTGGCCGTTCTCGCGTCTTTGTCGATGACGGTTTCGAATTGCAGCCCCGGAAAAAACGTGCGCATCACAAACGCGTTCATACGCATGAGGATGGACGATAAGTCCGAAAAAAGGCCGAGCACGCGCAGCAGGAGGATGCCAGAGGGAGCTTTGAAGACGTCGTAGCCGATCGTGCGGAGCCGGTCGTCGGAGCCGGCGAACGCGGCGATTCGGTTGTGAAACAGGATGCAGTGATCCCACCCTATCCATTCCGGACAGGTGCTTGCGGTATAGCCGACCCCCTGGAAGAAAAGGTGCTCGGTCATGCCGGCTTCGAGCGCGCATTGATAAATCATCAACACGGCTCGACGGCTTATCTTAGGCGTGGGGTCATGCGACATCGCGGCCTTATGCGGGTTGCCTCCACCCTACAAAATCATGTTGCCCTAATTCACCGCTCAATAGGAAATAAAACCGGGGTTCAGCGAGGCCCTGGGGCCCCTGAACGAAGATGAGAAGGGATCGTCGAAGGGTAGTATCGACACCAGGGCCCATCTGTAAAGGAGTGCGAAGCCCTGTCTACCAGCACACCCTTGTTTGGTTCTATAAGTAGTTACTAATAAAGGAGGTGAGCCCTCGCGCCGGGTTGTCTGGTATCGGGGGCGTAGGCAGCTGTTAGGAGTGCAGAATATCGAGGATGGCCTCGCCCTTTCCGTCCGGCGTCGTGTAGAAAGGACGAGCCTCGATCTCGTAGCTCGTTTCTGGCGGGATACCCAGGGCGTGGTAGATCGTCTGGTGTATCTGGTCGATCTTGACCGGGTTTTCCACCGCTTCACACGGACGTTCGTCCGCGGTGCGTCCGAAGGCATACCCTTTCTTGATGCCCCCGCCGTACATCATGATGGAGCAGCCGCTGGTGAAATGGCGGTGCATGCCGTAGTGCACGAGGTCGTCGATGGCGTCCGGGACGAACACCTGATCCTTCACTTTGGCGCCTGGCCGGCCCTCCATCATCATGTCCCGGCTGAACTCGCTCGCCAGCACGATGATCGTCCGATCCAGGTGGCCGCTCTCCTCGAGGTCCCGTACGAGCTTTGCGATCGGGCGGTCGATCAACTGCTTCATGGCCACCAGCCGTGTATGCCCATTCTCGTGGGTATCCCACCCGTGGAACGGCTCATATTCGGTCGTGACCGTGATAAAGCGCGCGCCTTCCTGTGTAAGGCGCTTCGCGAGCAGGCAGCCGAGGCCGAAGCGGCCCGTGTTGTAGGCGTCGTACGAGGCGGAGGGCTCGAGGGAGAGGTCGAAAGCGCGCGCTTCGGGCGAGTTGAGCAGACGATAGGCCTGCTCCATGGATCGCATGAGCGATTCCTTCTGGTAGTCGCTCCCGTGGTCGCCCAGCGGGCTCTCCGCGACGAGATCGCGGTAGATCTGGTTGCGCCGCTCGAAGCGGCTGGCCGTCATACCGACCGGAGGGCGGACGCTGTCGAGGCCGGTCTGAGGGTCGGGGATGAGGAACGGCCCGTACTCGGCGCCCAGGAAGCCGGCCGTGTGGAATGCTTTTAACTCCTCGGCTTCCCCTACATGAAATCGCTGCCCGATGTTGATAAACGCCGGCAGCGCCGGGTTGATGGGTCCCAGCTCACGCGCGATCCACGACCCGATATGCGGCGCGGCGACGGTCTGCGGGGGTTCGTAGCAGGTGTGCCAGTGGTATTGATGCCTGGAGTGGAGGATGAAGCCGAGGTCGCCCGACTGGTACGACCGGATGACCGTGCCCCGATCCATCACGCTCGCCATCTCTTCCAGCCCCTGGCTGAACCGGATCCCATCCACGGCCGTGGAGATCGAGGGAAAGGTGCTCAACACCCGGTTGGGGTCGATCCCTTTCTCATACGGGACATAGGTTTTGGGGTCGAACGTCTCGGTGTGCGCCATCCCGCCGGCCATCCAGAGGAGGATGACGGTGTCGGCCGTGGCGTGGGCGCGGGCGTTAGTGGCGCACGAGCTGAGGAATGTGGCCGATGGAAGGCCCGCCGCCATCGCGGCCAGCGTCGCCGCCCCGGTCCGCCGCACGAAGTCCCGACGAGATAGGCTGTTGTTCATAACGATGCTCAATAGATCAACTGAAATTCGGGCAGCATGACCAGCGCCCAGAGCAAATCCTGCACGGTCGTAGTATCCGGGGCCGCCCCCAGAAGGTCGAGCGCGACACGACGTTCGGCGTCGGTTGGAGGCCGGCTGAGGGTGGATGCGTACACGCTGTCTACCAGCACGGCCGGCGAGGCCCCCAGGGCGGCGTGCCAGTGCTCGGCGCCGATCTGCATCGTCTCGTAAAACCGATCGCCGTTGGTCATTTCCAGTGCCTGCAGCAGGGTCGTCTGCGTGGGTCGGCTGGTGATGACGGTTTCGCGGCTTTCGCGGCCGAGCGCCTTCAAAAAGTCGTCGTTGTACACCAGGGAGGCCCGGGCGAAGGCCGGCGCGGCGTCCGTCGCCTCGTGGGTAAACTGGAGGATGTACCCCCATAGGCTGTGGCTTTTGCGCTGGACATCCAGCCAGCCGACATCGTCGAAACCGGGCTCGTTCCAGCCGGCGGCCAGCGAGTCCAGCGTCTTCCAGCCCTGGCCGCTTTCGACGCGCTGGATACTCCCATCGTCGAAGGTGAGCTGGAGGCTCAGCAGGACGCCGGCGGGGTTGGGAACCGTGCCTTCGTTGACAGCCTCGACGGCGACGAGGTTGCGGCCCGGCTTCAAGAGGCCGGCCACATCGAGGCGCTCGGGCGTCCGCCAGTTGTCGGCCTCGAGGGCAAGCCGGCCATTGATATATACCTTATACGCATGGTCGGCGGTGGCGAGCAGGCTGGCGGATTGCACGGCGCCGGGGGTGTCGAAGCCGGCCCGGAAGTAACGGGCGCCGGGGTAGGCGTTCTGGGACTGGTGGATGTCCGGATACCAGATCCAGCTGGCGTCGGGGGGGTTGCTCTGGGCCTCGGGGTTAAAGGCGACGCTGACGTACACCGGGGCGACGGCTTCGCTGACGGCGTCGGCGAACTGTTCGGCGGTGAGCCGGCGAACGAGGGGTCCGGTGAACGCAAACGACTCGCTGCGCACCTGATCTTCGGACGGCGCGGTGCGGGCCGGCAGCTGGTAGACGCGAGATGTCATGATCGTCCGGAGGAGCACACGCAGGTCCTGCCCGCCGGCGGAGAAGTCGGACGCGAGCCAGTCCAGCACATCCTGATCCCAGGGTAGGCGGTCCATCTCATCGACGGGCTCGACCAGCCCGCGGCCGAGGAGCCTCGCCCAGTACCGGTTGACGAGGGTCCGCTGGAGCCGGCCATTGTCCGGATGGGTAACGAGATCGGCCAGCTGCACCAGCCGCTCGCTGACGGGGGCCGTGCCGTCGATCGTGCCAAGCTCGGGGAAGATGAATGCCGTTTCCGCCAGCCGGCCGGTGGGCTTGTCGCACCGGAAGATCTCGAGCGTGGTGTCCGCGAAGACATTCGCGAAGGCGTACGCCTCGTCGAGTTTCGTATTGCTGACGAAGCTGTCGTGGCACGAGGCGCACTTGAGATTGAGACCGAGCAGGGACTGGGAGATGTTCTGGGCGGCCTGGAGTTCGACGCGCTGGCTGGCGTTCACCGCGCCGCGCCATTTGATGCCTTTGACGAACCCATCCGATTCCGGCGACGCATCGATCAGCGCGCGCACCATGGTGTCGTAGGGCATATTATCGCGCAGGGCGTCGTAGAGCCAGCGGGTAATCTGCCGGCGCCCGCCGTCGATGTAGCCGGGGCCGGAGTAGTCGTTGCGCAGCAGGTCGTTCCAGAAGCTGAGCCAGTGCGCGGCGTAGTCCTCGTCGCGCGCCAGCAACGCATCGACGAGGCGTTCGCGCTTGTCGGGCCGACCATCCGCGACGAAACGATCCACCTCCTCGGGCAAAGGAATCAGACCGATGGCGTCCAGATAGGCCCGGCGGATGAAGCGGCGGTCGTCCACGGGCTCGTCCCACGCGATTGCATTGGCCTCGAAGTAGCGGTCCACGAGACGGTCCACCGGGTGCTTCAGGCCGCCGGCGATCGCCGGCAGTTCGGGCTTGCGCGGCGCGAGGGGCGCCTCGCGGAAGATGTTGTATTCGAGGCTGTCCGGCCAGTAGGCGCCGTCGTCGATCCAGAGGCGGATCAGCGCGATGTCTTCACCTGGCAGGGCGTCGCGTTTTTCGGGCATGGACTCCTCGTCGTTACGCGGGAGCAAGAGCCGGCGGATTAGCTCGCTATTTCCACTCCGCCCGGGCACGATCGTGGGGCCGGAGTCGCCGCCGAGGAAGGCGAATTCCTTTTCATCCAACCGCAATCCACCTTCTACCTTGTTGGAACTGTGGCATTTGTAGCAGTTGTGGGCGAAAATCGAACGGACGCCCATATTCAGCTCGATCCGCTGGGCGTCGGTGAGCGGTTCGCCGGCGTCGAGGGCGTACCGGATGGCGGGGTCGAGCGCGGTGGGCGCCGCCTGATTCCACGGCAGCACCTCCGTGAGGTACGTCTCGCCGTGCGTGAGGGACGCCCCGAAGTGCCCCGCCACGCCGACACCCACGGACGCAAGCGCCAGGGCGGCGCGGAACTGAAGCCGGTGCTCGGGTGACGGCCGGCGCGTCTCCCGCCGGAGCAACAGAAAGGCCGCCAGGGCCAGGAGGGCGGTGGCTACGCCGGACCATTTGTGCCACACGACGGTCTGGCCGGCAAACGACTCGGCGTCTGCGAGCAGCAGCCCCATGCCGGCCGCGACAACCGCGGAAGCCGCCCCCAGCGCCACGAGCAGGCGTTTGCTCCCTTCCAGATTCGGCCGTTGCCCCTTCCATGTCAGGCCTTCCACGACGAGGGCTACCAACAGGAGGGTGATGGGGAAGTGCACGATCATCGGGTGCAGTCTTCCAAGGATGACCGGGATCCAGTCCATGGGGTCGATGTGTGCCGGGTTCGGTGTTCCGGGTATCGCGACCAGCCTCGGCCGAGACTCGGAACCCGCAGCCCGCGGATTTAGTGTGTCAATATGTTTACCTGGCGTACCATGATAAATGATGGTGTTCAATCCATCAAGCACTCATTTCTTTCGCCATTCGATGGACGATCGTTCCCCGGCCAACTCCCCCTTTACTATCCACCCCGACACCCGCGTCGGGGCGGTCACTCTGGCGGTCGCTGATCTGGATGATATGCGGCGGTTTTACGAAACCGTGATGGGGCTCGACGTGATGGCGGGCTCGTCCGATGAGGCGGTGCTTGGGGCCGGTGGCCGGCCGTTGCTCCGGCTGATGCATCGCCCCGCCGGCCAGGCCGAGCCGCATGCCACGGGATTGTATCACTTCGCCCTGCTCGTGACCTCCCGGGCGCATCTGGGGGCCTGGCTGGCCCATATGGCCGGCATGGGGCACCGGCTGGACGGCGCCGGCGACCACGATGTCAGTGAGGCGCTGTATCTATCGGATCCCGAAGGCAACGGGATTGAAGTATATCGGGATCGACCGCGAACGGAGTGGACGTATGAAGGGGGGCGCGTGCGGATGGGGACGGAGCCGGTGGACATTCGGGGAGTGCTCGATGCAGGCGCCGGCGTGTCCTGGCGCGGCATGCCCGCCGGCACGACCATGGGGCACATCCACCTGCGCGTGGCCGACGTCGCGGCTACCGAAGCCTTTTATACCACCCGGTTGGGGATGACCACGATGGCGATGCTGCACGGGGCCGGGTTTTTCAGCGCCGGAGGGTATCATCATCATATCGGCGCCAATACCTGGCATTCGCGCGGAGCAGGGCCGCCGGCGGAGGGGGCGTTGGGCCTGGTGGAGGCCTCGATTGTCCTGCCCGATTCAGCGGCACTCGAGGGGCTCGTAAGCCATCTCGATGATCTCCGTCAGCCCATCGACATGAGTGGCCCGGAGCCGCTGATTCGCGATCCGTCCGGCCTTGCCCTGCGGCTGACAGTGGCATAGCTGTTACTCTTCGCGCGGGAACGACTGGTGCGCGTGTCGGATATTCCAGGACTCGCCTTCGTGGACCCACACGTACGTCCACGCGGCGTCGCGGGCGAAGGAGCCGCCGCTTTTCATCTTTGTGACGAAGCGGCCGGTGGACGAGACGATGACCAGCTGTTCGGACACGACACTTACGGTGGGCTCGCCGAACTCGATCTCCTGGTGCTCGACGCCGGCGTAAATACCGCGGTATACCTCCAGCAATTCCCCTCGCGTATACCGTTTGCCGTCAATCAGAAACACCGCATCCGGCATGTTGCTATGGTAGCGGAAGGCTGCTTCAACATTTACCGTCTCGGCGGCGTCCAGCACGTCCCGCGTCAGGCTGAGCACCATCGTCTGGAGAGTCTCGCGCTCGGCGTCGTTCGGCTGACGTACGCGCATCGTGCATCCCGTGGCAAATAAAAATAAGAGGACCAGCAGCAGCAGGGTGGTGACAACGTGTCGAGAGCGCATGATCGGAAAGCGGAAGTGAGTGACGAAGTACGAGACGCTAAAATAGGAAATGCGGTAGCGGCTCGCCAGCGTCGCGGCGCGTTTACGGGACAGGGATTTATTCAGATCGTCTTCTGGTCGATACTGGCTAGCGTATCAGGGATGCGTTCCTTGGGAATTGCATCGAGGAGAAATCGTAGGGCTCGACCAGTGCCTGTAAAGCCAATGAATACCATGGTAGAGACGAGTCTGGTTCGCCGGGGAGAGGTAATCGAAGCGGATGCCCGCGCAGCCGTCGCGGCGTTCGCGGCGCAGGTGACCCAGCCGGATATGGCCGGCGTTGTGCTTTTTTGCTCGTCGAATTACGACCCCGAAATCATCGCCGAAGCGATGCGCGCCCACTTCGACTGCCCGGTAGTGGGGTGCACCACGGCCGGCGAAATCGCCAGTACGTACCAGCGCAACGGTATCGTGGGAGCGAGTTTCCCGACTTCCCACTTCCGCCTCCACCCCGTGCTTATCACCTCGATGCGCGACTTTGGCCTTACCCGGGCCGCCATGGTCTGCCAGGACGTGGAGAGCCAGCTCGAGTTCTCCCGGCGCGCCGGCGCGGACCGCATGTTCGGGCTCCTACTGGTGGATGGACTATCGCTTCTCGAGGAGCGGGTGGTTTCAAATCTGTACAACGCCTTCAACGGGATGCCGATCGTCGGGGGATCCGCGGGGGACGATCTCCAATTCGTCGAGACGCTCGTGTATATGGACGGGCGATTCCATGAGCACGCGGCGGTCCTCGCCGTGGTCGAGACAACGCTGCCGTTCCGCGTTTTCCGATGGCAACACTTCCAGCCCACGGCCGTCGATCTGGTGGTCACCGCGTCGGATCCGGATTCACGGACGGTGTATGAGATCAACGGCGGCATGGCGACCATAGAATATGCCGCGGCCCTGGGGCTGCGGCCCGAGGAACTCGACGCACACGTTTTTTCGCTCCACCCCATTATGATTCAGATCGGCGACGAGTGGTATGTGCGCTCGATCAAACAGGCAAACGCGGATGGGAGCCTTACTTTCCTGTGCGCCATCGACTCCGGCCTCCCGCTCACCGTCGCCAACGGGGTCAATTACCTCGAAGTGCTGGGCGAGCAGATCGCGGCACTCCGGGCAGACATCGGGACGCCTTCCCTGACGATCGGGTGCGACTGTATCCTGAGGCGGATCGAGATCCTGGAAAAAGGAATCGAACAAGAGGTGGCCGGCCTCCTTAGCGAAGTAAATTTTATGGGGTTCAGCACGTTCGGCGAGCAGATCAATGGTCTCCATGTGAACCAGACGTTGACGGGCATAGCCATCGGCGAGGAGGTATGACGGAAGCGCCAATCGACCATGCCGCGCGCGTTCACGAGCTCGAGAAGAAGCTCGCGAAAGAGAAAAAAATAAACGACTCGCTCAAGGAGCGAGTCAAACAGTCCATACGCTCGACGGGCGACTCGTTTTCGCTCTTCGAAAGCAACATCGCCCTGCAGCGCGAGGTCGAACGCCGCACGCGGGACCTCGTGGTGGCGAAAGAAGCGGCGGAGTCAGCGGCGCGCGCCAAGGCCGAGTTTCTGGCAACGATGAGCCATGAAATTCGCACGCCGATGAATGGCGTGATCGGGATGACGAGCCTGCTGCTCGATATGGGTCTGGACGATGACCAGCGTGAAACCGTCGAGGTGATCCAGTCGTCCGGCCTGGCGCTGCTGTCGATCATCAATGATATTCTGGATTTTTCGAAGATCGAAGCCGGCAAGGTTGAGATCGAACACATCCCGTTTAGCCTCCGCGAGGTAATCGAGGCCGCGATCGATGTGGTGGTCGCCCGCGCCGCGGAAAAACAGCTGGAGCTCGTCAGCCGGATCGACATGGCCATCCCGACCACGTTATTCGGAGATTCCAACCGAATCCGACAGGTCGTTGTGAACCTCTTGTCCAACGCCGTCAAGTTCACGGACCAGGGTGAGATCGTGGTGGCTGTGTGTCCTGCGCCGGCGACGGGCGCCGGGTATGGATTTGGAATTTCCGTCACCGATTCCGGCATCGGCATCCCGGAGGAGAAGCTCGCCACCCTGTTCGACGCCTTTTCGCAGGTGGATGCCTCGACGACACGAAAATACGGGGGCACGGGCCTCGGCCTGTCAATTACGTCGCGCCTCGTGGAGTTGATGGGCGGTTCCATGCATGTCGAGAGCACGCCGAACGCGGGGTCGACATTTACGGCGAAACTGACGCTAACCGCCGCACCGGAGGTGGATAGGTTCGATCTTCAGACATTTAAGGGTCGACGCGCGCTCGTAGTGGACGACAACCCGCGGGCTCGCGAGACGCTCCGCTACTACCTCGAGTCGCTTGGCCTGATGTGCGCCGAGGCGGCCGACGCCGGCAGCGCCCTCACACTGGCATCCGAAGCCGCATTTGACATCGCGTTTGTCGATGTCACGATGCCCGGCGGACTTCTCGACACCCTGACGCCGCGTCTGGATCCGAGTCCATGCCTGGCGGTCGGCACCATTCTCCATCGCGCCTCGTTCGCCTCACACTACCCGTTTATGGCGAAGCCCATCAAGCTGGATGTGTTGCAAGCGTTGTTGCTGGACCGGCTCCAGGTCGTTCCATCCGAGCCGGCCCCTTTGAGGAGCGTCGTACTGGTGGAAGCCCATCCCCTCCAGCGGAAACTGACGCAGCGCGTGCTGGAATCTCTGGGACTGGTTGTCCTTTCGGTCGGTGATGCCGCCGCGGCGGCTTCGTCGCCGGGCATACAGGAAGCGGAAATACTCATGCTGTCGGCTGTATCGCCTCGGGAGGCCATCGAGTTGCGGGACGTACTACAGCCCTATCTCCAGGAGAACGCGCGGGTGCTGGCGGTCGTCGCCGAGTTGTCGGAGGGTGGGCGCTCGAAGCTGATGGAAGCCGGCTTTGCCTATGCGGTGGCGAAGCCGATCGTGCTGCAGGAGGTTCAGGAAGCCCTGCGTCGTTGCCGGGTGCGTTACGCGTTGGATCGGGTGGCGGTGTAATTTCAGGCAGATCGCACCCGCTGAAAACATCTGGGCCGGCTGAGGCGTACGTACGCTCCCGCCTGTCGGTGGCTCGCGTCCTACCCATCCCTGAACCGGTCGTCATGCCTTTTCGCCGCTTTCTCTGGATTCCGGTGCTGGTCCTCGGCATCGTATTTTCCGCCTGCGATTACTTCGATGGCGATCCGCCCGAGGAACAGATCGATAGGAACCCGCTCCCGCGCGAGGTGGCCGATTCGCTGTTCACCACAACGCCGAGTGGCCTTAAATACCACGACTTTTTTATCGGCGACGGCGTCGTGGCGGATTCCGGACAGGCGGTACAGGTGCATTACCACGGCTGGTTCGTAAATGATCAACTATTCGATAGCTCTGTGCTCCGCGGAGTCCCCATCTTTTTTGTGTTAGGTACCGGTCAGGTGATCAAGGGGTGGGACGAAGGCCTCGCCGGCATGCGGGTCGGCGGCGAGCGGCAGCTGATCATCCCCCCCAACCTGGCCTACGGCGCGGCCGGCCGAGGCGCTGTCCCACCCAACGCGACACTCGTATTCGAAGTCATCATTATGGCGGTACAGTGAGGTTGACCATGCGAACTACCTGTTTGATGATCCTTTTTTGGGGATCCATACTATCGATTTCAGCCTGTGGTCTGTTCGACTTCACGGAAGAAGTAGAACAGGAAATGCTGCCCGACGCGATCCCTCGTGTGGTGGCTGATTCGCTGTTTACGGTCACGGCGAGTGGCCTGAAATATTACGACTTCGTCGTGGGAGAAGGAGATCCAGTCGTCGCCGGCGAGACGGTGGTGGTGGATTACAATGCGTGGTTGAGCGATAGCACGTTGATCGATAGTTCTGTCCTTCGCGGTACGCCGGTGGTGATCAATCTCAGCATCGGCGAGACCATTCCGGGATGGATCGAGGGCATGGTCGGGATGCGCGCCGATGGCGAACGCCAGCTGATCATTCCTCCCGCGTTAGCGTACGGAGAAACGGGCTCCGCGGTGGTCCCGCCAAACGAAACATTGATCTTTGAGATCACGCTTTACTAACCTTCGAGTACGCGGACCGTCGAGGTCCGGCTCCCATGTACGAAACCCCCACACTTTCATACACCGACGCCCTTCGGGTGCTCGACGCGATCCGTCGTAGACTTGAAGACCCGCACAGAGGCGCCGCCATAGCCGTCGTCGACGCGCATGGCGAACTGGTGGCTTTTTTGCGGACGGATGGCTGCCCATTACCCTCGATCCAGAATGCCATCAACAAAGCCTTCACCGCGGCGCGTGAACGGAAACCGTCCGGCGCGATCGGCCAGGCGTCGCGGAACGATGGGTTTCCGATGACAAATTTTGGCGATTTGCGCTATTCGGGGTGGGGCGGCGGCGTGCCGCTGCTCTGGAGGGGGGCCGTGGTCGGCGCCGTGGGCGTGAGCGGGCTCCCGCAGGTGGAGGACGCCGAGCTGGCGGCATGGGGGGCGCAGGCACTGGGCGGCCCAGAATAAAAAAAGGCGTCTGGCGGGTCACCAGACGCCCTTCCACACGATCGCATTGCGCCTTACGCGGCGCGCATCATAGGGGTGCGGTAGGTTCGTGCGATAAATCGGGGCACGATGCCGCGCGCCAGATAATTCGTCTGAAGGTCAGTGTCGAGTGTTTTAAAGTCGGTGACGACATGCCGGCAGGTACCGTGGCTGCAAAGGCAGTCGAGCGTCCAGATGCCGTCGTCCATGGTCGTGGAATAATCGAAGCAGATTTCTTCGCCGACATGGATGGGAGCGAGGGCCACCAGCCGGCGATGCGCTACAATGCCGGCGTTCGGGTGGCAGGAGTGATTTACGTAGAGGCCCGGGGCGTCGGGGTAGATGTAGGTGAACTTGCCCGTTTGAAGTAAATTTCCAGCGTGATCGGTAAAGTGAAGCGGGTCGTTGTGGTCGATGCGTCGCCCGGAGAATCGAAGAATCAACTCCCCGGGCTTAAAGTGTCGAGAGGCGAAGACTCCACGGCCAACATGCGTCTCGCCGACGTAAATATGAGCACCCATTGCTTCGTATTCTGGGTTAGGGTGGATGCCTGGTGAAGCGCGGCAAGAAAGGACGGCTAGCCGGCTTCGCGAACAGGTCAAAATCTACGACACGCACCTGTATTAGTTACTAGTCCCGGGGACCATTCGGGCTACAATTTTTAGCGCGATCCAACGCCGCTTTTGGGGCCGGGAAAGTCGCGTTTTCTAGCATGGAAAACGGGTTCCTGGCGCATCGGCCCGGTGGAACCTATCGGGACGTGGCCGGCTATATCGGCCGGCTTATTCCTCCGGTGCCGCAACGCCCCCCCGGGTGAGCGGAAACGGGTTTATTCGAGTCTCGCTCAGGACGCATCCGTGGACACCCTTTTTGATTTTTTGGACATCGTCGATGCGATTGCGACGACGGGTTGGAGCATCACGCCCGGTTTTGTACCCGATGCCGAAATCCATCGACTGCTCGAGGCGGAACTAGCGCTGTGGCGCGAGGGGGCGTTCCGCGCCGCCGGCATCGGCGCCGGCGCGGCGGTTGAGCGCCCGGAGATTCGCAGCGACCGCATCCACTGGCTGGACCCGCTCGCCCTCCCGGAGGCCGTTGTGCCCTACTGGGAGCGGCTCGCCGCCCTGCGCCAGGAACTCAACCGAACACTCTACCTGGGCCTCCGCGGCTTCGAAGGGCATTTCGCTGTTTATCCCGCCGGCGCGTTTTATAAACGCCACCTGGACCAGTTCAAGACGGCGCCCCATCGCACGGTCTCCTGCATCCTGTACCTCAATCAGGGCTGGACGCCCGAGGATGGCGGGCTGTTACGCATCTACCCTTCCGACGCGCCCGACGATGCGGGCATCGACGTTGTACCGCGTGCCGGCACCTTCGTGTGTTTCCTGAGCGACCGCGTCCCCCACGAAGTCCTGCCCGCCCGACGCGAACGATTCAGCCTCACGGGATGGATGGATAGGAAGTGATAAGGAAAAAGGAAAAAGTGAAAAGGAAAAAGTGAAAAGTGGGTTTGTGCCCCAAACTTTTCACTTTTCACTTTGCATTTCCTCCACCAGTCGCTGGATCGTGGCCTCGTCGGCGCGGAGGAGGCCGGCGGCGGGGAGGCGGGGGATGAGGTCGGCCCAGCGGGGGTCCTGGCGGTAGGCGCGCTGGAGGTAGGACAGGGCCTGATCGGCGTCGCCGGCGTCCAGCAGGGTGATGCCCACCCAGAACGGGGCCTCGCCGTTGGTGGCCTCGTCGGGCAAGATCTCCATCGCCACGGAGTAGGCCTCCAGCGCCTTCGAGAAGTCCCCCTTCGTCACCCAGCCGTCGCCCTCGTTGAGTTTCAGGTAGGCGCGCTGCATCGTCACGAGCCGGCGCAACTCGGTGACGGGGTCCGGATGATCCTCAACACGCAAATCGAATAACCGATCTTCCCATGAACGCCCCGTCGGAGCGCCGGAGACGATGAGGATGGCGGCCGACTGCCGGCCTCGGATATCGCCGCCTTCCCCCTCGGCGGCTTCTAGCGCCTTCAAGAGGCGCTCGGCCAGGTCGCCCTCCGCGGTTTCGTAGGCCCTCGCCATCGCGCCCCACACGGTCGGATTTTCCATGAGGTTGGCCTGGACGGTGTACTGGGCGCCCATGTGGTGACCGGCGGCCTCGATGGCTCGCGCCCCGGTGTGCGCATCCGCCCGCCCGAGGGCGTCGACCATGCCGACCTGCCGGACTTCTCGCCCGCCGTCTGCCTCCAACAACCCGGCGAGCGCCTCCGGGGCGCTACGGCCGGCACGCATCATCGCCAGCCCGAGCGGGCCATACGAGGGGTCGATAAACGACTGCGTGGCCACGGCGCCGACGCCGGCTTCCGCCCAGGTGACGATCGAACCCACCGAAAACCAGTGAGATTGCACCGCGACACCCAACTGCCCGGTCACGGAGTCCCGCGCGACGATCGAATACGTGGCTACCGGGCGCTCATCGGTCAGCTTCTGGGCAGTGGCCGGCGTGGCCAGCAGGGAGAACAGTACAAGCAGCGATGCGATGCGCATGGACATGGATGTCGTTGATGGGGGATGGAGCCTCGCCGAAAGGTACGAACTCAACGCTCGAATCGAAACGCGCCGCTTTCGATGCCTACGAGGCCGATACCGGGAATAAACGACACCCGCAGCGCCTCAACCCCCTCCTTCAACTGTTCGTAGACGATGACATCGCGCGATACGCCATCCACCACCCGCGGCTCTCGTCCGACGCGGTAGCGCGCATCGCCGAAGGCGTACGTGGCTCCCGTTGCCGTCGGATGCTGGAAAAATCCAGGCTGCAACAGCGTGTGGGCGCTATCGGTCAGGCGCCAGTAGAGTCCGTCTTCGGTCTGGCGGACAAAGAGGTGCCCCGCTTCTCGGATTTCGTCGCCTTCTTTGAGGGTCACCTGCACCTGCATATAGGCGTCGCCGGCGATCCAAGCTTCGTGCTCGACCGTAAAATGAAGCCGGGCTCCGGGCGGTGACTGGACGAGCGCGAACGTATGGCCCTCTTCCATTGATATGAGTGGGACGGGCGCCTGTGCCGGCTGGCATCCCAACATGACGCCATACAGCGCGGCGACCGCGACGCCAGCCGCACGCATCATCATGGGGTGGGAAGATACTTCGGGGGGATGGGGCCGGCGTCGTCGCGACCATCGAACATCCAGCCGAGAATCCACCAGCGGGCGCCGTCGTGGTACAGCTGGATGCTGTTGATCCCACGGCCGCCCAACGGGCCGTCCTGCGTGGTGCGCCATTCATACGTGCTCCAGACATTGGCCGTGACGCCGAATTGCGACACCTGTCGGTGGATTTCGTATTCGAAGAAGCCCTGCTCGGCGATCCCCGCGCTCGCTTTGTGAAAATCCCCCAGCGACATTACCTGCGCCTCTGGCCGGCCATCCACCGTGCGCACAATGGTGATCTGCGCCGATGGGTGGTGGAGCGTACTGTCGCGCGCCCACTGCCGCGGCTGGCCGGCGGGGCCGGAGACGACCTCGTAATAGGCCTTCATGATGCCCTCGATCGAGGATACGTCGGCCGCGTGCGGAAACGGCTGCGCGTACGCGGCGACCGCCACGAGCATCAGCGCGGTGGCCAGGCTGGCGGAACGGAAATACAGTTTCAATGGGATGTTTGGGCGGATGGGTGAGAGCTACGCCCGCGACTCACGGCGCCGGAGCACCCGGTGGCGGCCGGCGTTGCCGTTCGATCGGCGGATCCTGGTCGAACGAGGCCTTTAATCCCGCAAGCAACACCTGCGTTTCGTCGGGCGTTAACTTCGCCTCTCCGTGGAGGATGAGGTAGTCCCACAGGGGCATCTCGCCTTCGTTGATCACTTCCTCGATCTCCTCGAAGTTCTCGTTGGGCCGATCCCACTCCGAGAAGTTCATGTGCTCGCGTCCCTCCGCCACGTGGTCCGCCACACGCCAGGAGAGCGGGGCGATGTAGGCATACCAGGGCCACTTCGTCTGGTTGCTGTGGCAGTCGAAACACGCCCGCTCCGCGATCTCGCGGGTCTGCGGGGAGTCCCAGCGGAGTTCGCGGGTGGCCGGCGGGTTCGTGCGGTCGACGGGGAAAAACTGGATCAGGATTAAAACGGCGGGGATCCCGTAGGCGAGGAGGCGTACGATGAACTTCATTTCGAATACCGGGTGGTGAGGGTGATGCTGAGCGGAAGGTAACTTCCGGCGCGTGTCGATGCCAGAATTTGGGATGAGGGAATGGTTAGAAGGGTTGAACCGGCGGAGCCAGGCACCATCCCGTAGAGACGCCATACCTTGCGTCTCCACCACGTATCCGCCGGCGCGGCGTCAATCGGAATGCCGGACACGATATATCGTACCCCTACGGATTGCGCGACCTGAACGAAGCGGTTATTTTGGCGAGGTCTAACACGCCCTACGTCTTCATCCCACCTCCAGACCTCGATGAGCCAGCCCATCGTATTGTCACGTTGGATCAATTTGTCGTCTGAATATCCATCCGATGAATATCGTTGAAGTCATCACGCTCATTAACTGACGTTACGCGCTCACAGCGCGAAGGTCATACTGAGACCTTTAGCCTGGCTTCGCGGGGCTTTCTTATCTGGCATGAACGTATGGTTAGATGCGAAATCGCCAATTCCCATATCCCTAAGTCATCCTGAGCGTAGTCGAAGGACCTCCCGGACGTACGAGAGGCCCTTCGACTACGCTCAGGGTGACACGATAGGGGTTGTTTTTCGCTATTATGCCCGGTTTTTCGAGTACATGTACCCCGCTGAGCTGTTTTATAGGATTTTTCGACCATTATCGAACAGAGCGTTCATTAGCAACGTAGTGAAGGACCTTCCTACGACGCGACCGATGGCGTTTTTTTAACGCGGGCGTCCTGGACTCGGACCGATTCCAGGCCATCCTCGCCCGCCATCATCTCACCGATGCGTGGCGGCACTTCGTCCGGCATTTCCTTACTGACACGCCATGACCTTCGACCTGCCTCAAATTCTCGCTGCAAAACGCGCCTTCCGTTCGAAGTTAGCCGCGTGCGATATTACGGAGAAGTTGCGGATGCTCGACGCTATGTGCGAGCGAGCGCATACCTTGCGCGCGCTCCGGTCCACGGCCACTGATTCAATGGTCGTTCGTGCGGACCCTCCTGCGCACAAATTCTCAGGCGAGGCGGATTCAGATCCACGGTAACCGGCCCCTGCCTGAGATCCGGATCAACTACTCTTTCGCATCGAGCGCCATGCCGGCACGCAGAAAAGAATCCGGGCGTGAGCGACAGATCGATGCTTTAGGCTTGCTACTCTAGGTCGCGGCCCAGACCCGAAGGGTTTCCGGGGCACGGCGGTGTTTCAATCGCGGCGTTGAAAAACCCTTCGGGTCTCCTTGCGCGAGGCGCCGCCGGCATGTAAGTTAGCGACGCCTAACCCGCCGACGCGTTGCTACGTGAACCATGCTCAAACCCACCGCGAACCCGCCCATCGTCATGATCAGCAGCACGGCGCTTGACCTGCCCGTGTACCGCGACCAGGTCATGGACGCCTGCCTGCGGCTCGGGCTGATGCCGAAGATGATGGAGCAGCTGCCGGCCGGCGACCCCGGCGCGGTCGAGACGTCGCTCGAAATGGTGGACGAGGCTACCGTCTACGTCGGGATCTTCGCCCACCGCTACGGGACGATTCCGAAGGGCCACGAAACGTCCATCACCCATCAGGAATACGACCGGGCCCGCCTGAAGGGTATCCCGTGTCTGATCTTTGTGATGGACGACGACGTTCCGGTGCCGCCGAAATACTTCGATCGGGGTGTGGCGGCGGAGAAGCTGGAAGCGTTTAAAAAAGCGCTGATGACGGATCACGTGGTGGCCCGCTTCACCACGCCGGAGGACCTGGGAAAGCAGGCGCTGGACAGCCTCCGACGCTACGTGCGCCCGGCTGAGCACGAACGCTCTTCGACCTCGCCCCCCGATATCCCGCCGGAGCCGGCCCCCGTGGATCGTCGCCACGGCCTCCCCGAGATCGACTTCCCCGAACTGCCCCTGACCCCGTACCGGCGCCTCCAGCGCTTCACCCGGGCCGACGCCGGCGTCTTCTTCGGGCGCGACCGCGAGATCGTCAGGCTGTACAACGCCCTGGCCGGCACAGAGTACGGTCCCGTGGTGCTGTTCTACGGCGAAAGCGGCGTGGGGAAGTCCTCCCTGCTGGAGGCCGGCGTGTTTCCCTACCTCGAAACCGTCGCCGACGTACGCATGAAGCGCCGCAAACCCGAACGCGGGCTCTCGGGTACCCTGGCCGATCTGCTGGGTGTTGCGCCGGATCCACAGGCCATCGCCGAGGCCTGGCACCGGATCGAGGAGCGCGGCAAGCCACTGGTCGTCATCCTCGACCAGGTGGAAGAGTACATCACGCTCCCGATGCCCGACCCACGAACCGAGGAGGAGAAAGCGAATGGCGTGGCGGCGCCGGACGAGATGGGGCTGTTCAAACACATCGTGCGCACGGTGTTCGCGGTGAAGGCGACGCGGCCGAAAGGCCGGCTGGTGCTTTCGTTCCGCAAAGAATGGCTGGCCGAGCTGGAAAAGAGCATGGGGGAGGCCGGCATCTCGCCCTACTCGTTTTTTATGGATCGACTGAGCCAGGAAGGCGTGATGGAGATCGTTCGCGGGCCGGCCAGCGCGGAGGCGCTCCGCACGAAATACCGCCTCACTGTTCACCCCGATCTGCCCGCGCTGATTTCCCGAGATATATTGCGCGATACCGGCTCGCCGGCCGCACCGGTCCTCTCGATCCTCCTCGCTCGTATGTGGGAGCGGGCGAAGGCGCTGCCCGGAACTGCACCTGTATTTACGCTGGAGCTCTACGCGACCCTGTCGGAGGAAGGGCTCGGCCTGGGCGATTTCGTGGATCAGCAATTGAAGGAGCTCCGTGAGTGGGATCCGGTAGTAGTGGCGTCCGGTCTGGCCATCGACATCCTCGCGGCGCATGTCACCGAACGCGTGACGGCCGGTGCGCTTTCGGATGCCGACGTGGAGTGCATGTATCCGCATGTGAAGGACCGCGTGCACGCGCTCCGCGCGCGCGCTCAGAAGGCCTATCTGCTCGTCTCAACGCAGGTTGCAGGGGAGGCGGGCCTGGCACACCCAGTCACGCGGCTGGCGCATGACACGCTGGCGCCCATCGTGCTCCAGCGGTACAAGGCCTCTAACGCTTCCGGCCAGCGCGCGGAGCGGTTGCTCGAAAGCAGGGCGCCTGATTGGAAGGATGGGAAGAAAGGCGGTGTGCTCGATGCAGGCAGCCTCGCGGAAGTGCAGAACGGCGCGACAGGAATGCGCAAATGGGATGACGATGAACGACGGCTCGTAAAAGAGAGCCGAAATGCTCGGAAGAATCAACGCTTCACGCTCGGTGCGACGTTCGGCGCCATGGTTCTTCTTTTCAGTGGCATCGTCGGGATGTACGTCTATTCGAATCGCCATAATGTCTGTCTCGGGAGTACGCAAGCCGAGTGGTGCCGGATTTGCATCGACCACGATGGAGAATGGCAGGTAGAAGGCCAAGAAACTGACACGTATTGCGTAGGAGCGACCTTCGATCGCTTGACCGAGGCGGATCTTGTAGAACTTCGTCCAGGTGTGTTTACAATGGTAGGAGACGGCGACGAGGAGCAGCCTATACGGGAGGTCACGATCTCGATGGGATTCAAAATGGGCGCAACGGAAGTCACCCAGGCCCAATGGTACGCCGAAATGGGCGCCAATCCCAGCTACAGTAAAGGCCACAATCTGCCAGTCGAAAACGTCAGTTGGATGATGGCGCAAGCCTTCATCGATAGCTTGAATGCCCGTCACGTCGGTCCGGGGACATTTCGCCTGCCAACCGAAGCAGAATGGGAATACGCCTGCCGCGCCGGCTTCGAGGGCGATTATGGGTTCGACGAGACGGGCAAGCTTACTGACCACGCTTGGATCTCTGAGAACTCAAATTCTCAAACCCAACCCGTTGGCGGAAAAACGAGAAATGCGTTCGGCTTTTACGACATGCATGGCAACGTGTGGGAATGGGTGGAAGATGGATATGCAGCTTATGACTCCACACAAGTAGTCGATCCCGTATTTAAGCCAATGGATACTGACGCGTCGCGCGTCCTGCGCGGCGGCTCGTTCGGCAATGATGCTGAGAACGTCCGCTGCGCCGACCGGTTCGACTTCAATCCCGGCATCGGCAGCCTCAACTTCGGTTTTCGCGTTGTTTTCGCGCCCCCTTACAAAAATGCCGAATGAATGACGAAAATGCTTAATTAAGCGAAGAGGCATGAGGTTGGCTTTACGGTCGGGCTCTGTCCTCTGGTGGAACGACGATGGATGTCGGTATTCACTGGAGGCACGCATTTCCCTGAGCCTGGCAAAAGACGGTCATCTTCACCCGGACGTTCGACCTGCTCACCTGGCTGCTGCCGGCCACGAATCATTTCCCCCGGGCGCACCGATACAGCTACACCGCACGGCTCATGGCGGCGGCGTTTGGGCTCAGCGAAGCGCTGCTGGATGCGCAGCAATCGCGCGGGAATACGCGCCGGGCGGCGCTTGCGCGGGCGTCGGCGGAGGAGCTGGAGGGGGTCGGGTTTCGGTTGGAGGGCGGTTGACGTCTATCATCGGGGGGTATAATTCCTGAAACGGCATGAACGAAAGGGTGGCGTCGCCGCGCGACGCCGCATAATAGCCCCCGAGCTTCAGCTCGGGGGCACGGCCCAGGCGACCTATTTCATAGGGATTGAGCGATATGGGGACATAATTCCTGAAACGGCCATGAACCAAAGGTTGGCGTCGCCGCGCGACGCCGCATAATAGCCCCCGTGCTTCAGGGGGCACGGCCCAGGCGACCTGTTCGTTGTGAATCCCACACCTGGCACACCTCCAGCGAGACGAGAGACGGTGTTGGAGAGACGGTGTTGGAGAGACGGTGTTGGAGAGACGGTGTTGGAGAGACGGTGTTGGAGAGACGGTGTTGGAGAGACGGTGTTGGAGAGACGGTGTTGGAGAGACGGTGTCGTTTACGGAGTCCGGCGTTGAAACGCCGGCCTAAAATGCGGCATCGCTCCGCGATGCGCGCTGAACCTGCATCCCGAAGCACACCCGATGCCGGTCATCGAGGGCATCCCGTTCCTCGGTTTCGTGATCCGGCCGGAGCACGTCCGCCTCAAGCGCCGCAAGGGCATCCACTACCGGCGGAAGCTCAAGGGTATCCTGCGCGCAGTCGATCGCACGGAGCGGAAGGCCTCGGTGGACGGGTGGTGCAACCATGTGCGGTATGGCAACACGGTGGGTCTGCAAAAGGCGCTGCTGAAGGAGTTGGGTGTGCCGTTTCGGGTCGTGTGGGGTGCCGGCGGGGGCAAAAGAATCCGGGCGTGAGCGACAGATCGATGCTTTAGGCTTGCTACTCCAGGTCGCGGCCCAGACCCGAAGGGTTTCCAATGCGCGGCGGTGTTCCCGTCGAGGCGGTTGAAAACCCTTCGGGTCTCCTTGCGCGAGGCGCGGCCGGCGTGTAAGTTAGCGAGGTCTAACCCGCCGTCGCCTTGCTCCATGCCCGAACTGCCAACCGTCGACCAGATCCGCATTTTCATTTCCTCTCCCGGGGACGTCGTGGCCGAGCGCGACGCGCTGGAGGATCTCATCAAGAACACGCTCCAGACGCGCCATGGCGATAGGCTCAGTGTCCACATGGAGCCCCGCCGATGGGAAACTCACGGCCGGCCCGGGCTGGGCGACATCCAGACCAACCTCTTTGACCAGATCGGCGAGTACCACATCTACATCGGCATCTTCTGGCTCCGCTTCGGAACACCCACCGGCAACCATGAATCGGGCTCGGAGGCGGAGTTTTACGACGCGTATGCGAGGTGGCAGGCGGACAACAGCCGGCCGGTGATGCTCTACTTCTGTGAGCGCGAAGATAACTTCAGTTTGAAGTCGCACACGATGAAGGAGCTGATCGAGCGGAAAGAGCAGCAAGAGAAAGTGGAGGCTTTCCGGGAAAATGTGGGAAAAGAAGGGCTTTTCTGGACCTACACGGATCTCGCCGACTTCACCAAAAAGGTCGAAAGACACCTGGATGCCACCATCGAGAAGATAGCCGGGAATAAAACACCGCCTCCCGCACCTCCTCCCCCTCGGGCGGTTTCCTCCGAATCGCGCCGCCATTACCTGAAAGCCTTGCAGAGCGACTGTCTGCAAATCCCACTCGACGTCTTGGGCGACCTCAAGGGCTTCGATAAACGCGCCGTCACCCTCGATCAGGTTTTTATCTCGTTGGATGCCTTCGAAAAGGATCCGGAGCAGTTGAAGCGAGGCCTGGAAGCGCTGGAAGACACCCATCGGATGACCGCGCTGGAGGCCGTACGGGATGCAGGCCAGTTGGTACTGCTTGGAGACCCGGGATCGGGCAAAAGTTCGTTTGTTAAGTTGCTGCTGGCCAATCTGGCCGACACCGAACTCGATGGCGCGGAGCCGCTGCTGCCGGATACGGGTGGACTCCTCCCTGCGCTGGTGCTGCTTCGTGACCTCGCGGCGCTTCTCGCGCACGAAAAACTGCCGGCGGATACCCTCTCAAGGCGGCGATTCCTCGCCGGCAAAATCGCCGATCTCGCCGCCGAGCAGGCGCGTACGCTGCTTGTTCCGGAGTTCGTCGACGGGGTTAAGCAGGCCTTTGTGGAGCGGCGCGTGTTCCTGGTGCTGGATGGCATGGACGAGGTGCCGTACGAGCAACGTAAGCTCGTGCGGGAGGCGGTTGGCGCGGCGCTCAATCAGTTTCAACTCAAACGCGTTTTTGTTACTTGCCGCGTTCGGTCGTACAGCGGCGAGTCCGTATTTGACGAGGTGCCGACCTACACCCTGGCCCGCCTTGGTAAAGAGCAGATCCAGGCGTTTGCGGAGCAGTGGTATCGGGCTCAGCAGAAGCTGCAACGGGTGAAAGCGGATGGGGTGGATGCCCGCATAGCAGATTTGCAGGATGTTGCGACGCGCGCGCCCCTCCTCAGCCTCGCCGAAAACCCGATGCTGCTGACCACCATGACGATCATCCACCAGCAGCAAAAGAAACTCCCCGAGGAGCGGGTGCTCCTGTACAATCTGGCGGTGGAGCTCCTGCTCAAACGCTGGCAGGAAGGCCGGGCCGGCGTTTCCACGGAGCTGTCGGCGTTTCTGGCCGAGAAGCAGGCGCGGATGCGGACCGTCATGGAGCGCCTGGCTTACGAAGCTCACCTGGCACGGGTCGCGGATAAAGCGGCCGATTTGCCACGTGCCAGCACCATCGAACTGCTAAGCGACAAAGCCTATTTCGGGCACGAGTCGCTGGCCACGCAGTTCCTGGATTATGTGGATCAGCGGGCCGGCCTGCTCATAGGCCGCGGCGAAAACGCGGTGCGGCCGGCGAGTTACGGGTTTCCCCACCGGACCTTCCAAGAGTATCTGGCCGGCTGTTATGTGATCGGCGAACGGGGAGCGGCTGATCGGCTTCGGTTGCTGGCTCGATTCGGCGAGTACTGGAGCGAGGCCGTGATCCAGGGCATCGAAGAGCTGGCGATCAATCGGAAAAACAAAAACAGCATTCTGAACCTGGCCACCCAGTTGTCTCGGGAGGCAGGCGGCTCCGAGCGCGACGAACGGCTGATCCTCTGGGCCTCGCAGATGGCCAAGATCGTGGGGCGCGAAGAAGTGGCGCAGGATCCCGGTGATATGGAAAAGGGGGAGGTGCTCCTCCACCGGTTGCAGCACCAGTTGGTGGGTGTCCTTGGTGGAAAACTCCCCCCCATCGAACGCGCCGAAGCCGGCCGGGTGCTCGCCGCCCTCGGAGACCCACGCCCCGAGGTGATGACGATCGAGGGGATGCGGTTTTGCTTTGTGCCGGCGGGGCCGTTTTTGATGGGGGATGACAAGCGCGAGATCAACGTCCCCTACGACTACTGGATCGGCCAGTACCCGGTGACAAACGCGCAGTTCGCGTCTTTTACGAAGGATGGTGGGTACGGGACTCGGCAGTGGTGGACGGACGCGGGTTGGGAGTTTATCAAGAATTCAGGTCGCACTGCGCCATATCCGTACCGAGCGCCCTTCGGACTCCTGAACCACCCGGTGGTTGGCGTCAGCTGGTACGAAGCGCTGGCGTATGTGACCTGGTTCACGGAACAGGCACGTCTCCAGAAATGGATTCCCCCAGGGGGAGCGATCGTGTTACCTAACGAACCCGAATGGGAAAAAGCGGCACGAGGGGGGCTCGAACTGCAGGAAGTTATGATCCATGCGTTTCCACTTTCCACGCTCTCGAATGATACATCTAAGAGTGGACTCGTAGCCAATACAAATTCGGGACGGATGTACCCCTGGGGTGACAAGATCGCTCCGGGCGATTGCAACTACGGCGAGACAAAAATCGGATCAACGTCCACCACGGGATGTTTTGCGAAAGACGCAAGTCCCTACGCGGTGCGCGAGATGGCCGGCAACGTATCCGAGTGGAGCCGAACGGTCAACACGAAAGCCGACTATGATAAGCACGTAAGTAAATGGAAAGATTCCGAAATGCTTACTGATAACGCGTCGCGCGTCCTGCGCGGCGGCTCGTTCGACGGTGGTGCTGAGGGCGTCCGCTGCGCCCGCCGGAACGGCAGCGATCCCGACTACGTCAACCTCGACATCGGTTTTCGCGTCGTTTTCGCGCCCCCTTAAAAACTGCTCTGAGAATGACGCAGATTCTTATTTAAGCGAAGAGGCTGGAGAATGGCGGGGCGGTCGGGCTCTGTACTCTGGTGGAAGGATGCGGGATGACGGAGGTCACCGGGGTAGGTAGACCCGAAAGGTTTCCGGGGCGCCGCGGTGTTCCTGTCGGGGAGGTGAAAAAACCCTGCGGGTCTCGCCGCGAAACGCAAACCCGGGGAAATCTGACCCTGCTCACCGCCGCCGAAAACCGGCAGCTGGGTCCGATGGGGTACGTTACGAAGATGGACATCTACCGGAAGTCCGTGTACGCCCTGACGCGAGCGGTGGTCGACGCCGCGCCGGAGACCTGGACGTGGCCCTTGCTGGAGAAACGGCAGCAGCGATTGGCCGATCGCGCCGTGCATGTGTGGCGAGTGGATTATTGATCACTTGAAAACCGGCTCACACAGCCGGCGGCTTGAATTCCGTCACCTCCCCAAACACCTCAAACCCCAGCTTGCGGTAGACGCCAATGCCATCCGGTTCGGCCTGGAGGATGGCGGTGGTGAAGCCGGCGTCGCGCGCGTCGAGCAACGGCTTCATGGTGATGGCCGATCCGATGCCGCGCCGGCGGAAGTCGGGGTCGGTGGAGACGTTGTACAACCCCACTACTCCGCCGCCAATTGTTAGCTCGGACGTGGCGACGGCCCGGCCGTCCAGGTAGCCGTTGTAGAGCCAGATCGGGGAATCGGGCGCGAGGAGCGCCTCGGCGGCGAGCACGTAGTAGCGGATCACGAATCGCTCGGGAGGCGACCAGTGGGCCGCGTTGATGTGCGCGAAGGCGAGGAGTTCCTTCAGGGTGGTCACGCGGCGGATTTCGAGGCCGCCGGGGGCGATGTCGACCGGGGCGAGGTTGTCGAGGTCGGCGGCCATGGCGGGGTCGGTCTGGTACCACTCCAGGCCGGCATCCACCAGCAGCTTGCCCAGGTGATCGGGCGTGTCGGCCGGGCCGACCCACCAGGAAAATGGCCGTTTCATCCGGGCGAACCAGTCGATGGATTCCAGGATGCGCGCCGGGGCGGCATCGGGTGCCATTCGGGTGCGGATCGCGGCGTTGAAGGTGTCGCAGGGCAGGCCGCTGTCGACGAGGGTGACGTCGTCGCCAGCGGCGAGGCGCATGCCCGGGGTGCGGCTCTGCGCCCAGCTAAAATGCACGAGGAGGTTTTCGTCGGCGGCTGAAGGGAGATCGGGAGCCATGGAAGGTGGAGCGGTGAGACGGACGGTTCGGGATCGGGGGCGGCGAACCGGGGTCATTCACGGAGAATACGGAGAAAAGCGCGTGCGAAGCGCTGGGGTGACTCGGCGTCCATGCGAAAATAGAGCGAGGGTTCGATCAACTCAAGCTCCATCAACGCCGCGTCGTTTTTGGATGTTCGGACAAGGTCGATGCGTGCGTACAGGAGGCGCTCGCCGGCGGCGTCGAGCACGTCCTGCGCGCGGCGGACAAACAGCGGCTCGGGGTTGATGGGCACGATCCGGCCGCCGTGTTCTTCCTGCACCCGGAAGTCGGCCGGCGCCGGCGTTTTCAGGATGGCGTGGCTGTAGACACCATCGAAATAAAATAGCGAATACTCCCCCTCGTCGACGATGGCCGGGATAAACGGTTGCGCTACATAGGCCTCGGATGAAAATCGGGCCGCGGCCGACGCGAGGGCCGGCTCGTTGCCGCGGTCCAGGCGAAAGGTATCCTTGGCGTTGGCGCTGACGACGGGTTTGACAACGATTTGGCGGGTGTCGAACGCGTCGAAGTACGCATCCAGCGTGCCGGCGTCTAGATGGTCTCCCCAGGCGCTGGGGACGATAGGGATGCCGCGGCTCTCCAACTCGGCAAGGTACCGCTTGGTCAGGTTCCATTGGACGGTGGCGAGGGGATTCAAGAGGCGCGTCCCGGAGGTATCGATCGCCTTCAGCGCCGCGAGGAAGGCGTCGGGGTGATCCTGGTAGTCCCACGTGGAGCGGATGACGACGGCTTCGTACCGGCGCCAGTCCACCCCCGCGGCCCGCCAGGAGAGGGTGTCGACCGACCAGCCGGCGGCTTCGATCGCGGCAACCGCGAGGGGGTCGTCGCAGACGTAGCCGGCGAGGTCGTCCATGCTGAGGAAGGCGCAGCGGTACGTCATATCAGTACCTGGCGTTACGCGTTTCACGTTTTTCCGTTGAACGTTTGGTGTCCTGGTACGCATCGTTGCGCTGTGGAGCGTGATTTTCATACCGATCGAATAACGCGCAACGAGTAAAGGCGTAACGTCAGTCAGTACGCCAAACACGCCTTACCGACACTCGAAACGTGATGCCTCATTTGTATTTCCGTTGCCGATGTACCTGGCCTGTTGGGGATAAGGGCAGAGGGGTCGCGTCATTACGGTATCCCCTTCAGCGTTCATTTTTTTGGCTACGATCTTCTGTGGTGGAATCCCGCGTTCAACCCAGTCTGCAATGGCCGTGTACCACTCGACCTGATCAGGTCCCACGCCGCTGCCGCAATGAAGCACACCCGGCATGAGAAACAGGCGAAAGTAGTCGCGCAGGGTCGGGTCAAGGCCCTCTACCTCCTTGTAATAGTCGATGCTGGCGTAGGCCGATAGGGCAGGGTCCGACCAACCATGCCAGAGTATCAGTTTACCGCCGCGCGTCTTGTAAGCACTCAGGTCGGGGTCAGTCGAATTAAGCATCTGCGCGACGGTTCGAGTATCGTCTGGCACGCGATTCAGGTCGTACCGCACGTAGTCCCAGTCCGGGTCGCCATACACAAAATACTTGAACAGTTCGGTTCCAAAGGCAAACTGGAGGCTCGGAAATCGCTCCTGCGACGATGCAAATACGGGTTCAAAAACCCCCGTGATCCAGGGTAGCCAGCCGTTGTCGAAATCGCCCTCCCCCCCGAACGGTTGTCCGGGGTGTACGACGCCATGATCGCTGACAACCGGCGCATAAACGCGTTCGATGGCGGCACGTTGAAGGGCTGTCATGCAATCGGGGCCTGGCCGGCCCGCTTCGCACGCCGGTACGGTTTCTAAATCGAATGGGCATGCCCGGGGATTCTCCATCATGCCATCGACCACGCCATCCAGGCCGTCGCAGGCTTTCAGGATCGATGTCTCGATCAGTGCCAGATTTTCTTTTGTGATGATGGGCTCTGAGAGATGGGCCGGGTCGGGGTAGTTGAGTTGGATGTTCTGAATGAATTCCGCGGCGAAGCCGGGCCAGTCCATCGCCGGCGCACCCGCCACGATCCCATCGAAGTCGTCCGGGTACCGTTGCGCCTCCATCATAGCCTGGCCACCGCCGCGGGAGCACCCGAAGAAGTACGAATACGCGGGGTCGGAACCATAGTGGGCAAGGATCACACTTTTAGCCACCTCCGCGGTTCGATGTATGGCCAGATGGCCAAAGTTCAGCTGTGCAACCGGGTCGTTCAGCGCCCAGTCGGCCTCAAGACCGTCCCCCTGATGCCCGGTATCTGTGCCGGCCGAGGCATATCCGAGGTCGACCGCCGGCTGAGCCGAGTTCGTGATCTGGCCGACGTATCCGCCACCGCCTCCCATAAAAAAGCGACCGTTCCAGTCCTTGGGAAGCAACACCTCGAAGCCGATGGTTCCGCCGATAGAGCCCACGACACGGCAGTGGGCGACGGTAACCGGCGCCGGCGGCGTGGCAGGTTCGACGAGGGTTGCCTCGGTGATGTTGACATCCGGAAGACGTAGCTGCTCGAGTTCAGCGCACGGCATCTGCGCCTGGGCTTGCCAGGTCAGAGTCGTGACGATGAGGAGTGCGATGTACCTGTTCATCGAAGTGTCGATTTGAAGTGGGCGGATATACTCACAGATAAGGCGAATCAGGAGTTGAATCACGCAAAAAGGGCATAACTTCGGTCACGCTAGAACCGTTCAACTCGTGATTCTCATAGCCCTAACGGTTAGCGATTAGGCATGGAGTGTTGGGTTTGGCGCAGAGTGGTGTTTTTAAAACCAGGCCTGTCATCGCGATCGGACGCAGCGGCGACAGCCGATGCGGAAGCTGAGCGACCTCCTCGAGATGGGCGAGTCGCTCGGCATAAGGAGGTTTATTCGCTTCGCTCATCAGTCGCTGCGCTCGTGTCTCCGCTTCGGCCCGATAAATCGGTCCTACGGTCGAGATGACATTGCCTTTTTTATCGTTTCAACTCCTGATTAGCATGATTCGCATCGATAAAATTGATGTATCAAACAGGTAAGCGATTCCGGGAAAGTACGCCTCCCTGACGATACTCCTCAACTATCAGCTTTACGCTTGTCTTTCCCCTTTAAAATCTCCTTCGCCATCTTCCCGAACGCCTTGTTCTTCCGCCGCTTCTCGACATAGCTCATCTCGTTGTAAGCCGACTCTTTTTGCAGCTTGATGTAGTGGGCGTAGCGCTCTGGCTCGATGTCGCCGGCGGCCAGCGCGGCCTGGACGGCGCAGCCGACCTCTGAGGTATGGGAGCAGTCGCTGAACTTACACTGGCCGGCCAGCGAGGCGATTTCGTCGAATGCGTCGTCGATGCCGGCTTCCATCCCAATCGTGCCGAGTTCGCGCATGCCCGGGGTATCGAGCAGGAGGGCGCCGTTGGGCAGGAAGGTCAGGTGCCGGCGGGTGGTGGTGTGGCGGCCGCGTTTGTCGCTCACGCGCACGTCGCCCGTGGCGAACGTGTCCTCGCCGAGCAGCCGGTTGAGAAGGGTGGTTTTGCCGACTCCAGAGCTACCGAAAAGCCCGTACGTCCGCGTCGGTTCGAGACGGGCTTCGATGGCGTCGATCCCCTGGCCAGTGGCATTGCTGAAGGGGATGGCGTCCAGGCCGGGCATCAGCTCGCGGAGCCGGGCGAGGCGAGCCTCTGTTTCGGCCGGCTCCACGAGGTCGGCCTTGCTGAGCAGCACGGTAAGATCGATGCCGGCTTCGTACACGGCGGCGGCGTACCGTTCGAGCCGGCGGATGTTGAAGTCGCCTTCGAGGGATTGCACGACGAACGCGCGGTCGATATTCGCGCCGATAGCCTGCACGTCGGCCACTTTGCCGGCGGCTTTCCGCTTCAGCAGTGATTTTCGGGTCACGATGCCGTGGATGACGCCGAAGGTGTCGTCGTCGAAGAGCTGGAGGTACACCCAGTCGCCGGCGGTAGGGTAGTCGAGCGGCGACTCGGCGGCGGCCATCATTTTGCCCGTCAGCTCTGCGGTGATTTCCGCGGCGCCGGTGTGGACGAGGTAGTTGGTTCGGTTGACGGCGACAACGCGCGCCAGCGAGAACGCCGTGAGCTGCTCCGGGTCGACCGTGCCGGGCGGGAGATGGGTGAGGCCGAGGGCGGCGTAGGGTGAGAGATCCATGGGGATGGTCCGGATCGGCCAAATTACCAGCGGCATGACTCACGGATGGGGCGTAAAGCCGCCTGTATACCGTGCAAGTCGAAGGTCGTGGCGGTGGAGTCGCCGGCGGATGTAAATGCGGCGGTCAGCGAGTCGTGTGCCGAGAGCCGGCTCACGAAGTCGACGGTGCGGCCGGGAAAAAAAGCGGCATCGCCATCGGCGGCTGCGTTCCAGATGCTCTCGACGGCTTCACCGTCATCGATGCGGTAGGTCACACGCGGGGCCGGACCGAGGAGGGAATCCCAGGCGACAAAGGCATACGTCCGGCCGGACTCACACCGGACTCCGAGGTAACGGTCGGCGTCGCGGGCGCGGAGCGTCGCGGTGGGCGGGGAATCGGCGGCCTGCAGGAGCATCCAGGCGCCCAGGCCACCTACGAAGGCCGTGTCGACACGTGTCGTGTCAGCGAAAGTCGTGTCAGCGGCCGTGAATGCCGTATCGGCGGGCGTCGATTCGGTGGATTGCGCCACTACCGGGGCGGATGGCGCCAGCCCCAGGGCAATCATGACGGCGATAAGGGGAAGGTGCTTCATGAGACGATCGGCCTTTGGAATCGGGACGGATAGTCGTAGTCGTTACGCGGGCAGGGGTTCCGCATCAGGCGGTTCTACGGAGGAGGTGGATATCCTGGCGGAGGTGTTCGGCAGGGCGCCCCTCGACGAAGTCGACCCGCTCGAACCCGTCGATGAGCCGGCGATCGACGTACCCTTTCGCGGCGTAAGTGGAGCACAGGTTTTCGCCGGCGGCGGCGGTATAGATGACCGCGAGTTCATCCGCCTCGAAGCGGGCGCGGTCTTCGGCGGAGAGGCCGTGGGTGAGGGGCCGGCCGTGCATCGTGAAGAGGAAATACCCGCCGGGCCGGATCACGCGGCGCATTTCATCCATCCAGGCCAAAACGAGGGGTTCGGGGAGGTGGGTGAGGACCGAGCGGGCATAGACAAAATCGAACCTACCGGCCTCACCGGCGAGCGGCGGCTCGAGCGCGTTGACCGAGAATGACGCGATGGGGAGATTTTTCTGGCACCAGTGGACGAGGGCCGGATTGTAATCCGTCCCGAAGAGGGCGGCGTCGGTGCGGCGGTCGAGGTGGCGGATGAGCCGGCCGCAGCCGCAGCCGAAGTCCAGGATAGCCGCGAACGACGCGAAGGAGCGTCCGTGGCGCGCGAGCAGGTCCGCCATGTCGTCGACAATCCGTTTGCCGGAGTCGTAATACACGGCATTCCAACGGACGGCGATGACGTCGTTGATCAGACCGGCGGGGGGGACGGGGAAACCGTCCGGCGCGTGCCAGGCCCGGTAACGCAACTCGCGGTACAGGATGCCCGGCGTGAGGGTTTTTAGATTAAAATAGAGGTCCTCGGCTGGCTTGAGCCAGCCCCGGCGGTGTAACCAGGCTTTGACGCGACGTTTCATGATCGGCTCGGTGGTCGGAACCCGCATGATACGTCGCCGCGGGTCAGGCGCCAACGGTCTCTTCGGGCGCGATGCGGGCCTGCAGGCCGAGGCGCTCGACGTCGCCGAAGCGTACTTCCCAGAGCCGGCGGTCGGGGTCCCACCGCCCGCCCAGGCGGGCGACTTCTCGGCGGAGCTCACGTTCGTCGAAGGCGAGATGCACCCACACGGGCATATCGCGAATGCGCCGGGGCAGCCAGTGTTTCTCGTCGACGACCAGTTCGATCGTCTTGAATCGTTTGTGGATGCCGGCGTCGTAGCGGTATCGCACATACATCAGCTCTTCGCCGAATTGCGCGTGCAGGGTTTTGGTGCCACGGGCGCCAGGACGCAGGGTAACGGTCCGTTTCATGTGCGTTCGCTATCTGTGGGATCTTATCTATCTAGACGCGATCGAGGGGTGAGGCATACCCTGTTGGAAGAAAAAAATAGGCAAGATTCGAAGAATGCAGTGTAAAGCGGCTTCTGGATCGCCGCGGGCCGGCGCTCGAAACGTACTGCCTGGCTGTGCGTTGCAGTACGGCTTAAATCAGCACAACGGAAATATACCCTATGGCCGCGGAAGCAAACTCGGTAGGTTCAAACAGCGGCGTCAATGCGTACGGCGCCTCCAACATCCAGGTCCTCGAAGGGCTCGAAGCGGTGCGCAAGCGCCCGGCGATGTACATCGGCGATGTGGGGGTTCGGGGCCTGCACCACCTGGTGTATGAGGTGGTGGACAACTCGATCGACGAGGCGTTGGCCGGGTATTGCGATACGGTGGACGTAATCATCCATGAGGACGGGTCGGTTTCGGTGCAGGACAACGGCCGTGGTATCCCGGTGGATCTGCATCCAACCGAAGGCGTGTCCGCACTCGAAGTCGTGATGACGACGCTGCACGCCGGTGGCAAGTTCGACAAAGACACCTACAAGGTCTCGGGCGGTCTGCACGGCGTCGGCGTCTCCTGCGTGAACGCGCTCTCGACGACACTCATCGCCACGGTGATGCGCGATGGCGGCGTCTGGCGGCAGGAGTTCGGGATCGGCAAACCCGTTGCGCCAGTCGCGCGGATTCGGGACATGGAGCCGGGCGAGTCCGGCGGCACCCACGTGCATTTCTGGCCGGACGCGAGCATCTTCACGACGCTGGATTACCGCTTCGATACGCTCGACGAGCGGCTCCGCGAGCTGGCCTATCTGAACAAGACGATCAAGATTTCGCTCGAGGATAGAAGGGAAGAGGATGTCGACCTCCGTCGCGAGGACTACCACTTCGAAGGGGGGCTCGGCGCCTTCGTCACCTACCTCGATGAAGCGCGGACGCCCCTCATCGACGAGGTGATCTACATCTCGGAGGAAGACACCGAGGTGCCCGTGGAGCTGGCCATGCGCTACAACACGGGGTATGCGGAGACGGTGCTCTCGTTCGTGAACAACATCAACACCCACGAGGGAGGCACGCACGTATCAGGCTTCCGCCGCGGTCTGACGCGCACGCTGAAGGTGTACGCGGATCGTAATAATCTACTGAAAAACGTCAAGATCGAACTCTCCGGCGACGACTTCCGCGAGGGGCTCACGGCCGTCCTGTCCGTGAAGGTTGCGGAGCCGCAGTTCGAGGGGCAGACCAAGACCAAACTGGGTAACTCGGACGTGCAGAGCGCGGTCGAGGTACTCATCAACGAGAAGCTGGCGCAGTGGCTGGAGGATCATCCGCGCGAAGCACGTCGGATCGTCGACAAGGTGGTGCTGGCCGCGCAGGCCCGCGCCGCGGCGCGCCGCGCCCGCGAACTGGTTCAGCGCAAAAGCGTCTTCGGCGGCGGCGGCCTGCCGGGGAAGCTGGCCGACTGCTCGTCCAAGGATCCGCGCGAGTGCGAGCTCTACCTTGTCGAGGGCGACTCCGCCGGCGGTTCCGCCAAGCAGGCGCGCGATCGCCACTTCCAGGCGATTCTTCCGCTGCGCGGCAAGATCCTGAATGTGGAGAAAGCGCGGTTGGACCGCATCCTCGAGAACGAGGAAATCCGGAATATCGTGACGGCGTTTGGCACCGGCCTGGCCGCGTCGGACGAAGTGTTCGATGCCAACAAGGTGCGCTACCACAAGATCATCATCATGACGGACGCCGATGTTGACGGCGCCCACATCCGTACGCTCCTGCTCACCCTGCTTTACCGCCATATGCTGCCGCTGTTCGAGGCCGGCTTTGTCTATGTGGCCATGCCTCCGCTCTACAAGATCAAGCGCGGCAAGGACGAACGCTACGCCTGGACCGACGAGCAGCTCCAGGGGTACATCGCAGAATACGGCGTGGAAAACCGCAGCAAGGTCGTCATCCAGCGGTACAAAGGCCTGGGTGAAATGAACCCCGAGCAGCTCTGGGATACGACCATGAATCCCGAAACGCGTATGCTCCAGCTCGTGACGATCGAAGACGCCGCCGCCGTCGACCGCATCTTCAGCACCCTCATGGGCGACGCCGTCGAGCCCCGCCGGAAGTTCATCGAGCGGAACGCGAAATACGCCACTATCGATGTTTGAAGGTTGGCAAGTTACAGGTTGGCAAGTTGCACGTTGGCAGGGTACAGGTTGCCGTTTTTAATCTGTAATCTACCAGCCTGTAACCTGTAACCTACCAACCTGTAACCATTACCCACCCATGCAACCCGACCTCAGTATCGTCGTGCCGGTTTACGAGGAGGAGGAGTCTCTTCCCGAGCTCGCGTCGGCCCTTCGGGGGATGTGCGAGCAGGCCGGCTATTCGTTTGAGGTCTGGCTGGTGGATGATGGCTCGAAGGACGATTCCTGGCGGATCATTCGTGAGCTCCACGCGAAAGATGCCCGGTTCGCCGGCATTCGGTTCCGGCGGAACTACGGCAAATCCGCGGCGCTGGCGGTGGGCTTCGAGCGCGCCAGGGGGCGGTTCGTGGTGACGATGGATGCCGACCTCCAGGACGACCCTGCGGAGGTGCCTGCGCTGGTGGATATGCTGATGGAAGGGTACGATCTGGTGAGTGGCTGGAAACAGGTCCGCAAAGATCCGCTCAACAAAACCATCCCCAGCAGGTTCTTTAATATGATCACCCGGAAGATGTCCGGGCTGGATTTGCACGACTTCAACTGTGGGCTCAAGGCGTATCGGCGCGAGGTGGTCAAGAACGTCCGCGTTTATGGCGAACTGCACCGCTACATCCCACTCTTGGCGAAGTGGGAGGGTTACACCCGGATCACCGAGAAGTCGGTGCGCCACCATGAACGCAAGTACGGCCGCACGAAGTTTGGGCTGGAGCGCTATATCCGGGGTTTCCTGGATCTCATCACGGTGCTGTTTATCACCCGGTTCGCCGCCCGTCCCATGCACTTTTTTGGTTCGATCGGCACGATGGCGTTTGTCGGTGGATTTTTGATCAGTCTCTGGATCTCGATCGATAAGATCTTCCAGGGCCACCCGATCGGTGATCGGCCGCTGCTGTTGCTCGGTGTGATGCTCATCCTACTGGGCACACAAATGTTTACGACCGGTCTCCTGGGCGAGATGATCATCGGGCCCCGGATGGAGGACACCTCGACTTATCAGGTGATCGAGGCGATGGAGCCCCGCCTGCTCGAGAGGGTGTAACGCGCGCATGCCGCTCGATCCCTCAACACGTATCGTGCTGCTCGGGCCGGCGTTCCCGTACCGGGGCGGCATCGCCCACTTCGCGGAGAAAATGTACCGGGACCTGACCGCCGCGGGGCACGAAGTCACCGTGGTTACGTTTCGCCGGCAGTACCCCGCCTTCCTGTTTCCCGGCCACTCGCAGTTTGAGGCCCCGGGTGCGCCGGCTCCCTTCGAGGCGCTTCGCCTGATCGACACCCTGAACCCGCTCAGCTGGCGAAATACGGCGCGTCGAATCGCCGCGATTACCCCGGATCTGGTCGTCATCGCCTACTGGATGCCGTTTTTTGCGGTCGCGTTCGCGGCCATCGCCCGGGCGCTGCGCCGCCGGCGGATTCGAACCGTGGCCATCCTCCATAATATGCTCCCGCACGAGCGGCATCCGGGAGATCGCTGGCTGAGCCGGCTGTTCCTGGCGTCGTGCGACGGCTTTCTTGTCATGTCCGCCGCCGTCGAGCGCGACGTACGCGCGCTGGGTGCCTCGGCGCCCATCGAACGGATCGAACATCCGACGTACGACCTGTTCGGCGCCGCGCTTCCGACCGCCGAAGCTCGCCGGCATCTCGGCCTGTCATTGGACGCCCCCGTGCTCCTTTTTTTTGGGTTCATCCGGAAGTACAAAGGCCTCGATGTCCTCCTGGCGAGCATGCCGGCGGTGCTGGAACGCTTGCCCGACGTGTGCCTCGTGGTGGCCGGCGAGAGCTACGAGCCGATGGACGAGGCGTTCGAATTTGTCCGAAGCCATGCGCTCGAACGGCACGTGCGATTAGACATGGCGTATATTCCGGTCGACGCCGTGCCGGCCTACTTCGGCGCCGCCGATGTCGTCGTCCAGCCCTACCGTTCGGCCACCCAGAGCGGCGTCGCGCAGATCGCCTTCCATTTCGAGAAGCCGCTGATCGTCACCGATGTCGGCGGACTGGCCGAAGTGGTGCCCCACGAGCGCGCAGGCTTCGTCGTTCCACCCAACGACCCGGAGGCCCTCGCACGGGCCATCGTCCGGTTTTTTGAGGAAGATTGGGCGGATCGCCTCACGGCCGGCGTCCGCATGGAAAAAACGAAATACAGCTGGGATCGGCTGTATGAGGCGCTGGCGCGCCTCTTGGGATGAGTGTGCGTCGGCCCCTGCCTGAAGTCCCGGCTCCTTGAACCTGTAACCTGTAACGACTTCTTGGACTACGATCCGATCAAGGACTCACTGGGCCGTTTTTTTTGCCGGCGCCCGCTGCTCCAGCGTAGTTTTTACGCGCTGCTGGACCTGTTCTTTTTGCGGGCCTGGCACGTCCATCGCACGTTGCGCCGGCGGCTGGGGTCGCGTCGGGGCGAGGCGCTGCGGGTGCTGGATGCCGGCACGGGGTTCGGGCAATATGCCCACTTTTTTGTCCGCACGTTTCCGAAAGCGCACGTCCTGGCCGTCGATGTCAAGCGCGACTACCTGGCCAATTTGCGGCGGTTCATCGATCAGACCCGGTACGCCAGCCGGGTCGATACGGCGTATGAGGATCTGACGGATTTAAAGGCGGAAGGCCCGTTCGATGTCATCCTCTCCGTCGATGTGATGGAGCACATAGAGGACGACCGCGCCGTTTTTCGGCATTTTGCGCGAGCCCTGGCCCCGGGCGGGCTGGTGCTTATCAATACCCCCTCCGACCTGGGCGGGTCCGACGCCGGCGTTGGCGAGGCATCCAGCTTCATCGGGGAGCACGTGCGCGACGGCTACAACATGGCCGAGCTGAAAGGCAAGCTGGCGGACGCCGGGCTGACGCCCGTCGAGGGGTTTTACACGTACGGCGCGTTCGGATCGATCGCCTGGCGGCTGATGATCAAATATCCGATGAAGCTGCTGGGGTGGAGCCGGCTGTTTATCGTGTTGTTGCCCTTCTATTACACCCCCGTGTTGCCCATCGGCCTCGTGCTGCACGTCATCGACGTGCGCCGGTCGAATCCGGCCGGCACGGGCGTCATCGTGGTGGCGGAAAGGGTTTAAGGTTCGATGTGTAAGGTTCAAGGTAGTGTGGTGCCGACGCCTGGAACCCCGAACCTTGAACCTTAAACCAATTTCCCCGTCCCTGTCGATTTTGGATGCGTCGATTTGTATGTTGGTCGGGCATCTCTTGTGTGCCCGCCGGCGTGTAGTCCCCCGGTCCGGCGTCCGGCTCGCTGTATATCCACCCGAATCACATTCCAGTCGTGCACACCAAGTATATCTTCGTAACCGGTGGGGTGACCTCCTCGCTGGGCAAAGGGATTTTTGCTGCCTCTCTCGGTCGGTTGCTCGAGGCGCGCGGCCTGCGGGTCACGATCCAGAAATTCGACCCCTACATCAATGTCGATCCCGGCACCATGAACCCGTACGAACACGGGGAGGTGTACGTGACGGACGACGGGGCGGAGACCGACCTGGACCTCGGGCATTACGAGCGGTTTCTGGGGCGATCGACCAGCCAGGCGAACAACGTCACCACCGGGCGCATCTACCTCGAGGTGATCACCAAGGAGCGCGCCGGCTATTATCTGGGCAAGACGGTCCAGGTGGTGCCGCACATCATCGACGAGATCAAACACTGGATGCGCAAGCTCGGCGAGACGGGCGACTACGACGTCGTGATCACCGAGATCGGCGGGACGGTGGGGGATATCGAGAGCGAGCCCTACCTGGAGGCGATCCGGCAGTTGCGTTACGAGCTCGGCAGCGAGAACACGCTGAACGTGCACCTCACCCTGGTGCCGTACTTGCAGGCGGCCGGCGAGTTGAAGACCAAGCCGACCCAGCATTCGGTGAAGATCCTCCTGTCACATGGTCTCCAGCCCGATCTCCTGGTGTGCCGGTCGGAGCATCCGCTGGACCTGGACCTGCGACGCAAGATCGCCCAGTTCTGCAATGTCGAGCCCCGCGCGGTGATCGTTGCCAGGGACGCCGAGTCCATCTACGAAGTGCCGCTCCTCCTCAAGGAGCAGCAGCTGGCCGAGATCGTGCTGGAGCGGCTGCATTTCGGGCTGGATCAGGCGCCGGATACGGTCGATGGGCTGGATGCGTGGAACGACTTTTTGCGCCGGCTCAAGAACCCCGTCGCCAAGGTGCGGATCGGGTTGGTCGGCAAATATGTCGTCCACCAGGACGCGTATAAATCGATTTCCGAAAGCTTCATCCTGGCCGGCGTGGCGAACGGCGTTCAGGTGGAGGTGAAGTACATCCTGTCCGACGATCTGACGGCGGACAACGTGGCCGCGGCGCTGTCCGATGTCGCCGGCCTGCTTGTGGCCCCCGGCTTCGGAGATCGCGGCATCGAAGGGAAGTTGGTGGCCGTACGGTATGCCCGCGAGCACGACCTGCCCTTTTTTGGAATCTGCCTCGGTATGCAATGCGCGGTCATCGAGTTTGCGCGTAATGTATGCGGGTGGGAGGATGCCCACTCGACCGAGTTCCAGAAGGACACCCTCCACCCCGTGATCGATATGATGGAAGAGCAGAAGAAGATCATGAACATGGGCGGCACGATGCGGCTGGGGGCGTACGATTGTTCACTCGTGGAAGGATCGCGCGCGCGTACCATCTATGGAACCTCCGCCAGCCGGGAGCGCCATCGCCACCGCTATGAGGTGAACAACGTCCTGCGGTATAAACTTCTCGAGCGCGGCATGCAGTTCACGGGGATGAACCTGGACCGCGACCTCGTGGAGATCATCGAGCTGCCGGAAAAACGCTGGTTTCTGGGCGTGCAATTCCATCCTGAATACCGGTCGACCGTCGGCCAGCCGCACCCGCTCTTCGCCTCGTTTGTCGAAGCCTGCGCGGCGTATGCGAAAGAGCGCGACATGATCGAATCCCCGCGCCCACGTCGCGGTGGCAAAAGCAGCAAACTGGCGGCCGCCAAAGTATGATGTCCGCCGAAATGACGCGCAACCCCGAAGGGACACGTTATACCGTGTCCGCCGTTATGTTGAAGCATGGCACATGATGGACACCCTGGCAGCGGGTCCGACATCGTCGTAGCGGCGCTGTACCGATTCGTGGCATTGCCCGACTATCGGGCGATGCGGGCGCCGTTGCTGGCGATATGCATGGAAGCCGGCGTGCGGGGCACACTGCTCCTGGCGGGTGAGGGCATCAATGGGACCCTTGCCGGCAGCCGGGCCGGCATCGACGCCGTGGTGGATCACCTTCGAAGCGATCCACGCCTGGCCGATCTGGAGCCGCGCGAGTCGGTGGCGCCGGCGATTCCCTTCAAGCGGCTCCGAGTCCGGGCGAAGAAGGAACTCATATCGATCGGCGTCTCCGGCGTGGATCCTACGCGGCCGGGTGTGTATGTCGAGCCGGCGGAATGGAATGCGCTTATCGCCGACCCTGATGTGCGGGTCATCGATACCCGGAACGTCTATGAAGTAGAGATCGGCACCTTTCGCGGCGCCGAAGACCCCGGGACGGAGTCGTTCAGCGACTTTCCCGCGTACGTCAGCGCCCGCCTCGATCCCGCGCGCGATCGCAAGCTGGCGCTGTTCTGCACGGGGGGCATCCGGTGCGAAAAGGCTACGGCCTATCTGGTGGAACAGGGATTCTCGGAAGTCTACCACCTTCAGGGTGGCATCCTCCATTATTTGGAGACCGTGGCTCCCGAGCATAGCCTGTGGGAGGGTGAGTGTTTTGTGTTCGACGAACGCGTCTCGGTGCGTCACGGCCTCACGCCCGGTGCGTATGACGCCTGCAAAGGATGTGGCCGGCCCCTGGCCGAAGCCGACCGCGTGTCGGAGCTGTTCGAGGAGGGCGTCTCGTGCCCTCGCTGCGCGCCCCTGCTGACCGACGCGCAACGACGCGCGTTCCGGGATCGGCAGCGGCAATACGAGCGCCGGCGGTAACCCCCCCTCGGCCTACCTCAATTCCCCACCTTTCCCCACCTTTTTTTGAAGCGGCGCATTTTCTTTCTGAAAAGCGACTGCGATGAGGCGAGTATCCCTTCAGGCAGTGTGCTTGTGGGTAAGAGGATGTCAGGCGTTCCCCACGATTCCCCGCTCGTGATCTCATGTGATACATGAACAATAATCATATATCTTAACATGTATTTTGATCATTTCTAATGGTTAGATATGCACTTTTTTTTCGAAAGCCACATGTTTTACCCCAACAATAACTTGATCTTCACTTCAAATTTGGTAGATTGCGGGAATTGTGGGGAATAGTGGGGAACCAGCCCAGTAGATAAAGGTGTTGTGTGGCGCCACTTCAGGTAACACGTGAGCGATCATGGCCGGCTTCAAAGGACAGGCTGCATATTCGGTTGACGCAAAGGGGCGGGTAGCGATACCGGCCAAGATGCGTGCGGCCCTGAGCCCGGAAGCCAAGAACACCTTTACGATTACGCGGGGCTTTGAGAAGTGTGTATTTCTCTACCCGTTGGATCACTGGGTGCGGATGGAGGTGGAGATGCGCGAGCTGAACATGTACAACAAGGAGTCGCGCGATTTTTTGCGCACGATTCTGATGTGGGCGGACGAGATGGCGCTGGATGGCCAGGGCCGGATCGCCATTGCCCGGCCGCTGCTGGAGTTTGCCGGCATCACGCCGGGCGGGAGCGCCCTGATCATCGGCTCGCTGGATCACATCGAAATCTGGGACCCTGCGAATTTTGAATCCTATGCCGGGACGCATGTGGATGACTACCAGAACCTGGCGGAGCGTGTCATGGGATCGCCGTGACGGGGTCGGGTGGCGTCATGCCGGATGCGGACGATAAGGGAGCGCAACGTCGCTCCGGTGCATGGCTTCGTTATGCTTCGGCGTACCACGCGCCTGTTCTTTGTGATGCTGTTGTACAGGGGCTTGTGACCGATTGGCGCGGCGTGTATGTCGACGCCACACTCGGTGGGGGCGGCCATGCGGCGGCTCTACTGGATGCCCTCGATGAAGGGGGGCGCGTGGTCGGGATCGATCAGGATGCCGACGCGCTCGAAGCCGTAGGGGTTCGCTTGCATGCGGCTATGGCGGCCGGCCGGCTTCGGCTACTCCGGGGTAATTTTGGAAACCTCGGGATGTTGCTGGACGCGGCGGGCCTGTCAACGATCGATGGCCTGTTGCTCGATCTCGGAGTGTCTTCGCACCAGCTGGATACGCCGGTGCGCGGATTCAGTCACCGCGGCGACGGCCGGCTGGACATGCGGATGGACGACCGCGCGCCGCTAACGGCGGACGAGGTGGTCAATCGCTGGGACGAGGCCGAGTTGCGCCGGGTGTTGCGGGCGTACGGCGAGGAGCCGCGCGCCAGTCCGCTGGCGCGTCGCATCGTGGCGTCGAGACCGGTGGAGACAACGCGCCAACTGGCCGATCTGGTGCGGTCGGGTGTTCCCTCTCGGGATGAGCAGAAGACGCTCGCCCGCGTGTTTCAGGGGATCCGGATCGCGGTAAACGATGAGCTGGGCGTGCTCGAACGGGTGCTCGAGGCCGCCACGAGGTATATCCGGCCGGGCGGACGCCTGGCCATCATTAGCTACCACTCCCTGGAGGATCGTCGGGTTAAGCGCTACATGCGCGCCGGCAATCTGGAAGGGGAGGTCCATCGCGACCTTTACGGCAATACCGAGTCGCCCTGGCGACCGGTCACCCGTCAGGCGGTGGCGCCGGACGACGCCGAGATCGCCGCCAATCCACGAGCCCGTAGCGCACGCTTGCGCCTTGCAGAACGCATCTAACTATGTAACGCTGTATCGATTGTCCTTCGGGGCGATCATTTCCTATGAGCAGCACGAGCACGACACATATCCGGCCGGAGCGCCGGAAACGGCCGGCGCGCACGCCCCTACACCAGGCCCCTCCCCAGGTGCGTTCGCGGCAGCCCGTTTCTCAGTGGATCGCCGATTCGATGGCCGACGGGGTGGATACCCTGCCGGGATGGAGTGATCTGGCCGTGGGCAACGAACGGATGCTCCCGCGAAACGCGCATTCGGGAGCCAACTCGTTCCTGGGTCAGGTATCCACGGTCCACTTCGCCCTGGTCATCGTGGGGATAGGCCTTGCGCTGGGTCTCTATGTGCGGCATGTATACGCCACGCAGGAGGTGCTGTCCATGGTGGAGCGCGCCAAGAAGGAACAGTTGCGGCTGGAGTTAAAAGTGAACCGATTTCATGGTGTGCTGGATCAGATGACGGGCCCGGCCGCCATATACGAGCGTGCGCGTGCGCTCGGCCTCGAAGAAGATATCATGTACGGGCCCGCGATCACCTGGCAGCAGCCGGAGTGATCGGGGTCTTCATCGCCTTAAAAGCTACGCTGTAGACGCATGGGAGCCAGAGAAAACATACAGCTGCGTATGTACCTCGTGCTGGTGCTGCTCGGTGTGCTGCCTGTGTTTATCGCGGGCAGGCTGATCTGGATCTATGTGACCGATAGCGCGGAATTGGGCGATGCCGGCGAACGGCAGGCCAGCGCGGCCGTCCCGATACCCGCCATGCGGGGCAGCATCTACGATCGCGAAGGGCGTGCGCTGGTGGTGAACACGGCAAACTACCAGCTTGCGATCGACCCTACCGTCGAGGGCTTCACGTCCGACATCGCGGATTCGTTCTTTGACAAATTGTCGCAGCTCACCGGCCGGCCGGCCGGTGATTTTCGGCGGGCGGTCTCGTCCCGATCGAGCCCGAAATACGCGGTGCTCACGCGGAATCTGGCCGAGGAGCAGAAAGAGCGTCTCGAAACATGGGGCGTGCCCGGCCTGGTCCTGACCCCGGCCTATAGCCGGCGGTATAACCACGGCGCGTCGGTGGCGCATGTGCTCGGGCATGTCGGGAGCGATGGGCAGGGGCTGGATGGGCTCGAGTTGCAGTACAACGCCCACCTCCAGGGGACGGCCGGCCAGCGCATGTTCCAGCGCGACCGCTTGGGCCGGATCCGGGCGGATGTCGATGGCGCCGTGGTCGAGCCGCACGATGGCGAGAACCTCGTGCTTACGCTAGACCTCGTCCTTCAGTCGATTCTCCATGAAGAGCTGGCCGCCGGCGTCGAGGCTACCGGGGCCACCTGGGGGACGGCCATCGCGATGAACCCGTTCGACGGGGCCATCCTGGGGATGGCGAACGTGCCCACGTACGATCCGAACCGGGCGCACCTCTTCGGCGAGGCGGCGCGCCGTAATCGCGCGATAACGGACCGTGTCGAGCCGGGGTCGACGTTTAAGCTCGTAACGGCTGTCGCCGCGGTAGAGCAGGGTGCGATCGCGCTGACGGATTCGATCGAGACGGGGAACGGATTCGCCATCGTCGATGGTCGGCCGCTGCACGACATTCACGGCTACGGCACCATCACCTTCGCCGAGGCCATCGCCAAGTCCAGCAACATCGCCATCGGGAAGACGGCGACGCGGCTCGACCGCGGCGTGTTTTACCAGTACGCGCGCAACATGGGATTCGGGCAGCGTACCTGGGTGGATCTGCCGGGTGAGGTGGATGGCTTCTTGAAAAAGCCCCGCGCATGGAGTGGAACGTCCCAGACGTCGATCAGCATCGGCTATGAAGTGGACGTCACGCCGATCCAGATCCTGTCCGCCTATAGCGCTCTCGCCAACGGCGGCGTGTTGGTGAAACCGTACGTCGTCGCCGAGCGGCGCGACATCGAAGGCCGGCTGCTGTGGAAAGCCGAGCCCGATTCGATCCGGCGCGCCTTTTCACGGAAGACGGCGAAGGCGCTGCTGCCGGCGTTTGAAGACGTCGTCGAAACCGGGACCGCCCGGTACGCCCACATCGAGGGTCTGCGCATCGCTGGCAAAACCGGCACAGCGCGCGTCCTGGTGGATGGATCGTACGACGACCAGTTACACCGCGTCTCGTACGTCGGCTTTTTCCCGGCAGACAAGCCGGAGGTGGCCATTTTGCTGATGCTCGCGGAGCCGAAAAAACGCGGGGATAGCGGCGTCATCACGGCGCCGATCTTTCAACGCATCGCGCGGCGATGGGTCGGGTCAAAGCCGGATCTGGCCGAGCAGCTGGTAGCGGTAACGTATCCGCCCCGAGAGGAAGTGCGTTATGCGCCGCAGGTGGTCGGCTTGCCGGCCGCTATCGCTGCAACACGTATGATTTCGGCGGGATTCGCGGTGCGGGAAACGGATGACGACCACCTGTTCCGAACCGTCGGTGAGCAGTCGCCGGCACCGGGCGAGACGGCGTTTTCCGGTACACGCGCCACCCTGCGCACGGCGGAGGCTGATACGGCTTACGCTGTTTCGCGGATGCCCGATCTCGCGGGCTTGAGCCTGCGGCAGGCCGTGCGCTGGCTTGATGCGCTGGGGGTTACCATACGCATCGAGGGAGACGGCATGGTCGTCAGCCAGTCGCCGGCCGCGGGTCAACCGCTGCCATCGGTGGCGGTGGTTCGTTGCCGATGATGCGCCGGCCGTCGCCGCCGGCCCACTAGTGCCGCCGGCGAAGCCAACGGGAGCGCATGATGATTGTGTTACACGAGTTGATACAACGCCTCGCAAGCGCGGGGCTGGTCCAGCAGCAGCTGGGACATACAACAGATATACCGATCGACCATCTGGCCAACGACAGCCGGAAGGTCGGGCCTGGAGGACTGTTTGTCGCCGTCAAGGGCGGCCAGACCGACGGGCATCTGTTCATTGAAAAGACTGTTTTAAACGGAGCCATTGCCATCGTGTGCGAGGCGATGCCGGAGCAAGTGCGCGAGCGCTTTCCCGGCATCGCCTTCGTACAGGTGGGCGACGCCCGCGCCGCCCTGGCGGAACTGGCCGCCTGCTTCTACGACAACCCCACCCGGAGCCTCCGGCTCGTGGGCGTGACGGGCACGAATGGCAAAACGACGACCGCCTTCCTGCTGCATCACATGCTGGAAGCGTTCGGCCACAAAACCGGACTCCTGAGCACCATCGAGTACCGCATCGGGACCGAAGTGATGGAAGCATCCCACACCACCCCCGATGTGCTCGACATCAACCGCCTGTTCAGGCGCATGGTGGACGAGGGCTGCACGGCGGCGAGTATGGAGGTGTCCTCCCACGCGCTCATGCAAGAGCGGGTGCGCGGACTCACCTTCGAGGCAGGCATCTTTACGAATCTGACGCGTGATCATCTCGATTATCACGGGACGATGGAAGCCTACCGCGACGCCAAAAAGAGGCTTTTCGACGGCCTTTCCCCGGCCGCCGGCGCCATCTATAACGCAGATGACCCGAGCGGCCTTCCCATGGTGGCCGACACCCGCGCCCGACGCCTCTCCTACGGCCGCCACGAGGGAGCCGACATCCGCTTCGAGATCCGCGAGAGCCGGCTCGACGGGTTACGCCTCCGGCTCGATGGGGCCGACCGCGCGTTTCGGCTCGTCGGCGCCTTCAACGCCTACAACCTGGCCGCCGCGTACGCCGCCGGCCGGTCGATGGGCTACGCCGCCTCCGACGTGCTGAACGCCCTGAGCGAGGCGCGGCCCGTGCCCGGGCGGTTCGAGTACCTGCACGTAAGCCGGCGACGCACCGTTGTCGTCGACTACGCCCACACCCCGGATGCGCTGGAGAATATCCTCCGCGCGGTTCGGGAGGTGATGCCGGTGGGCGCTCGCCTCTGGTGCCTTTTTGGCTGCGGCGGCGATCGCGACCGGGACAAACGCCGGATCATGGGGAGCATCGCCGAAGCCAATGCCGACCGGGTTGTCGTCACGAGCGACAACCCCCGCACCGAGGACCCCGAGGTCATTCTCAACGATATTCGCCGCGGCATGAGCCGGCCGGCCGACGTCCTCTGGGTGGTGGACCGCCGCGAGGCCATCGCGATCGCCGCGGCCCGAAGCGAGCTGGGCGATGTGATCCTGATCGCCGGCAAAGGCCATGAGCCGTATCAGGTTGTCGGCGTCCAGAAATATCCGTTCGACGATCGCGAAGAAGCGAGGAAATGGTTTGGGCCATGAAACGTGCAACGTGAACTATGCTGTATTACCTCATTGATTATCTGGAGCAACTGTACCAGCCACCGGGCTTCCAGGCGATCCGGTTTATCAACAACCGGGCGGCGCTGGCGGCCATAACGGCGCTGATCATTTCGCTGTACGCGGGACGCCACATCATCGCCTGGTTGCGCAAGCGGCAGATCGGCGAGCAGGTGCGGGAAGGCGTCCGCGCCGGCGCGGTTGACCACTCGCATAAAGCCGGCACCCCCACCATGGGGGGCGTCATCATCCTGATCTCTGTCCTCGGCGCCACGCTGCTCTGGGGCGCCATCGGGCAGGTGTACGTCTGGCTCATCCTCCTCGTCACCGCCTGGATGGGGGCATTCGGGTTTGCGGACGACTACATCAAGGTGGTGAAGCGCGACAAAAGCGGGCTGCCGGCGCGGATCAAACTCATCGGGCAGGTGAGCATAGGCATCATCCTCGGCGCCGTGCTCTACTTCCACCCGCTGTTTCAGGAAGTCCGCGCACAGACCTACCTCCCCTTCATCCCTTTTGTGGATTCGGTACGGTTCGACTACGCGTTTTTCCAGGAATGGCTCGGCACCAACCTCGATCTCGATCTCGGCTGGATCGTCTATATCCCCGTCGCGGTGTTTATCGTTACCGCCGTCTCGAACGCCGTCAATCTCACGGACGGGCTGGATGGGCTGGCCGCCGGCGTCACGGCCATTGTTGGCCTCGGGCTTTCGGCCCTCGTTTACAGCGCCGGCCGCGTCGACTTCGCCGAGTTTCTCAACATCATCTATCTCCGCGGCGCCAGCGAACTGGTCGTTTTTGCCATCGCCATGGCCGCCGCCTGCTTCGGTTTTCTCTGGCACAACGGCTACCCGGCATCGGTCTTCATGGGCGATACGGGTTCGCTGGCTCTGGGCGCCGCGGTTGGCGCCCTCGCTTTAATGATCCGCATCGAGCTGCTGCTCCCTCTGCTCTGCTCGATCTACTTCATCGAGACGCTGTCCGTCGTCATTCAGACGAGCTACTTCAAGTACACACGACGGAAAACGGGAACCGGCAAGAGGGTGTTTCGGATGGCGCCCATCCATCATCACTTCGAAGCGATGGGGGTACACGAAGCCAAGATCGCCGTCCGCTTCTGGATCGTGACGGCGATTACGGTGATCGCGTCCCTGCTGATGCTGCGCCTCCACTAGGGCAAGGCCTTAAGAAACTGTTGAGATGTGCGTATTGCATAAGGAGCAAGTCATCCCCGCGCAGGCGGGGACCCAGAAAAATGCCAGTCTGATGGCTGGATTACTTCGTAAGTCGCTTCGCTCGTTTCCCGCCTTCGCGGGAGCCTGCCCCCGGCCTTGACCGGGGGATGACTATGCCTTCGGTTGTGGAAATCTCAACAGTTTCTAAATAGTGCACATTAACCATTAAACATGAAGCCTTGAACCCCTTTTAGCGGGCAATGAGATGACGGACGTCACCGGACGGAATATCACGATCGTGGGAGCGGCGCGGAGCGGCTTTTCGGCGGCGTTTCTGCTGGCGAAGGCAGGTGCGCGGGTCTTCCTTACGGACCGTGGGCCCATCGACGAGGGACGCATGTCCGCCCTAAAGGCGGCCGGCATTGCCGTCGAGGCCGGCGGTCATACACCCCGTGCGCTGGAAGCCGACCTGGTGGTCTTAAGCCCCGGCGTGCCGACCACGTCGCCCCTCATTCAGGATGCGTTGGGCCGCGGCCTTCCGGTCGTCTCCGAGATCGAGGCGGCGAGCTGGTTCTGCCGCGCTCCGATCGTGGCCGTCACCGGCTCGAACGGCAAGACGACCACCACCAGCTTGCTCGGCCACCTGTTCCGGCTGGCCGGCCGGACGGTGCACGTGGCCGGGAATATCGGGTTTCCCTTCTCGGATATAGCGATGGATGCCCGGCCCGAAGACGTGGTCGTGCTGGAGATTTCCAGCTTTCAGCTGGACCATATCGACACCTTCAAGCCGCGCGTGGCGGTGGAATTAAACATCACACCGGATCATCTCGATCGATACGGATACCGCTTCGAGGCCTACGCGGCGAGCAAACTCCGGCTGTTCGAGAACCAGGGTCCCGGCGACACCATCGTCTATAACCACGACGACGTGTTGCTCAGGGAGCGGGCACAATCGGCGGCCAGGTCGCAGGGCTGCGAGGGCCTCGGCTTCAGCCTGGAAGAAGTACTCAGCGCCGGCGCATTCCTCCGCGGTACGGAGATCGTGCTTCGGAGACATCAGGAAGAGATACCGCTCATGGAAAATCATCAGCTAGCCTTACCGGGCCGGCACAATATGTACAACTCGCTCGCCGCCGCGATGGCGGCCCGGGCGATGGAGGTCAGCGCCGACGCCATCCGCGAGAGCCTGGCGAGTTTCGAAGGCGTGCCGCACCGGCTGGAGTTCGTGCGCGACTTCGAGGGGGTGCATTACATCAACGACTCGAAGGCGACGAACGTAAACGCCGTCTGGTACGCGATTGAAAGCATGACCCGGCCGGTTGTGCTGATCGCCGGCGGACGCGACAAGGGGAATGACTACGAAAGTATCAAAACGCTGGTCAAAGAACGCGCCCGCGCGGTGATCGCCCTCGGCGAAAGCGCTGGGACGGTGATGCGCGAACTGGGCGCCCTGGCGCCGGAAGCCATCGAAGTGGCCTCCATGACCGATGCCGTCGCCACCGCGCGCCGGCTGGCGCAGCCCGGCGATGTCGTGCTTCTCAGCCCGGCCTGCGCCTCGTTCGACCAGTTCAAGAACTACGAAGAACGGGGAGACCTCTTTCGTCAACTGGTCTGGGCCTTCTGAATGGTTGCAGGCTCCAGGTTGCAGGTTTCAAGTTGGGTTCGCCGATGGTGGCGCTATCCCGCAACCTACAACCTGCAGCCTGTAACGTGTAACGCATAAACCATGAACAAACGGCAACCGAAATCGAATGTGGCGACCGCCACCCGCCCTCCCCTGGATAAATACATCCTGTGGGTGGTGCTGGGGCTGGGCGCCATCGGGGTTGTGGCCGTCTATAGCGCCATCGGCTACCTGGCCACGACAAAGGCGGAGGGCAACGTCACGGGACTGATGCTGCGGCACCTGTTGCATATCGGCATCGGCATCGGGGTGATGCTGGTCTTTAGCCGGATTGACTACCACGTGGTGGTCCGCTACAGCCGGCCGGCGCTGATCATAGGAACCGGACTGCTCGTGCTCGTCCAACTCATCGGCGTCTCCATGGGCGGCGCCCAGCGTGCGCTCCAGGTAGGGAGCATGATGTTCCAGCCGGCGGAACTGGCCAAGGTATCCCTGCTGGTCTATATGGCCGTGTTGCTCGCGCGAAAGCAGACGTACATCGAGAGTTTCGGACGTGCTTTCGCGCCGCTGTTCGCCTGGGTCATCCTCACGGTGGTGCTGATCGGGATGGAGGACCTCTCCACGGCTTCACTCGTGCTCGCTTCAGCTGTCCTGATGTGTTTCGTCGCCCGCGTACAGGTGCTTCAACTCGGCGGGCTTGGCCTGGTGACGATCTTGCTCGCCACGCTTTTCCTCGTCTCCTCGCCGGCGCGTATGTACCGCCTCGAAGAGTTCGTGGGCATGAGGCTGTCAGCCGACGGAACGGAGCAGGTGGATGATATCGAGGTCGAGCAGAGTTACCAGATGCGCCAGTCGATGATTGCCTTTGCGCTCGGCGGGATCGCCGGCCAGGGCCCGGGCAAAAGCATCCAGCGCGACTTCCTGCCGGCGCCTTACAACGACTTCATCTTTGCCATCATCGCCGAGGAATACGGGATGCTCGGCGCCCTGGCGCTGCTCTTCCTCTTTCTGGTGCTGCTCTTTAGAGGCTACCTCCGGGTAGCACGGCACGCGCCGGATCCGCTCGGGATGTTTCTCGCGGTAGGACTCACAACGACGGTGGCCATGTACGGCTTTGTGCACGCCGCCGTCACCTGCGGTTTGCTGCCCGTTACCGGCTTGCCGATGCCGTTTGTGTCCTATGGCGGTACATCGATCCTGGCCAACGGTCTGATGATGGGCATCCTGCTCAATATCAGCCGGCAAGTGAAATAAGCATCCGTTGCCCGATGACTTCCAATTCATGACCACGGACCACACTCCATCCCGTGCACCGCGTGTTCTCTTTGCCGGCGGCGGCACGGGGGGGCACGTGTATCCGGCAATCGCCATCGCCGATGCCGTCCGTGCGCTGGAGCCGCGGGCGGCCGTCGCGTTCGCGGGTACCGAGGACCGGATCGAGTGGAAAGCCGTGCCGCATGCCGGCTACCCGATCCACCCGATCGTCGTGCAGGGATTCCATCGGAAACAGCCCCTGCGCAACCTGGGCTTTCCGTTCAAGGTGGCGAAAGGGTTTATGCAAAGCCTGAGCCTGGTTCGAGCCTTCGACCCCGATCTCGTCGTCGGCACCGGTGGGTATGTCGCCGGGCCGGTGTTGCTGGCGGCGCGCGTGCTGGGCCGGCCGATCGTCATCCAGGAGCAGAATGCGTTTCCCGGAGTGACGAACAAGCTACTTGGCCAGATGGCGACCTCGATCCATCTCGCTTTCCCGGAAGCGCGACGCTTTTTTGATGCGAAACGGTGCATCGTCAGCGGTAACCCGACCCGGGCGGCACTTGTCGATGTGGATCGCGCCGAGGCGCGACGCCACTTCGCCGTGCCGGAGACAGGGCGCTTACTCCTGGTCTTCGGTGGATCGCTCGGGAGCGCCGCGTTGAATACGGCGATGGAGACGCACCTGGAGCGTCTGCTAGCCGAACCCGACATCTACGTGATCTGGCAAACGGGGTCGTTGTACTTCGACCGCGTCCATGACAGGGTTACGCCGCACGAGCGGCTTTCCGTGCTGAAATACATCGACCGGATGGACCTCGCGTACGCCGCCGCGGATGCGGTGCTGGCGCGCGCCGGCGCCATCACATGCAGCGAACTGATGGTCACCGGCACGCCGTCGATCCTGGTGCCGTCGCCAAACGTGGCGGAGGACCACCAGACGCCCAACGCCCGGAGCATGAGTGATGCCGGCGCCGCGCGCTTCCTGGCCGAGGCCGACCTCGCCGGCCGGCTCGCCGACGAAGCGCTCGGGTTACTCCGCGACGCGGACACACGCCGCGCCATGCGCGACGCCGCGCTGAGGATCGCAAAGCCGCATGCCGCACGCGAAATCGCGGCCGACATCTTGAATCGAATTAACACCCCCTGACCGGGCATATCGTCACCTGTTTTGAAACACGAGATTACATCGAAAAATCCCGGCCTGCACCGGCGTCAACCCTTCCTGGGGCGGATCCGTCGCGTGCACATGGTCGGCATCGGCGGGATCGGGATGAGCTCGATCGCCGAGGTGCTGATCAACCGCGGGTATGCGGTGACGGGGTCCGACATGAAAAAAAGCGACATCACCGACCACCTCGAGACGCTCGGGGCGACGATCTTCGAGGGCCACGCCGCCGGCCAGGCGGAAGGGGCCGACGTCGTCGTCTATTCGTCCGCCGTGCGCCCCGCCGACAACCCGGAGACGCAGGAGGCGGACCGTCTCCGGATTCCGCTCATCTCCCGAGCCGTCATGCTCGGCGAGTTGATGCGGATGAAGTTCGGCATCGGCATCGCCGGCACGCACGGGAAAACGACGACCACGACGATGACCGGGCTGGTGGTGGCCGAAGCGGGGTTCGACCCGACCATCATCGTGGGCGGCAAAGTCGCCTCGTTCGGCTCAAACGCCGTCGCCGGCGAGGGAGACATCATCGTCATCGAGGCCGACGAGTACGACCGCACCTTCCTCCGGCTGACGCCCTCGCTGGCGGTCGTCACCAACATCGACACCGACCATCTGGACATCTACGAGGACCTCGCCGACATCCAGAACGCCTTCGTCACCTTCACCAACAGCGTCCCCTTTTTCGGAGCCGCCATCCTGTGCCTCGACGACCCGAAGGTACAGGAGATCGTGGGGCGGATCGACCGGCGCATCGTCACGTACGGTACCGCGCGCCAGGCGCACATCCGCGCTGAAGCGATACGCCAGCAGGGCCTGGAGAATCAATTCGACGTGTACCGTGGCAAAGAGCGACTCGGCGCGATTGTAATCAAGGCGCCGGGCCTGCACAACGTGCAGAACGCCCTGGCCGCGATCGCCGTCGGGCTCGAACTGGATATCCCATTTGACAAGATCGCCAGCGGTCTGGCGCACTTCACGGGCGTTCAGCGGCGCTTCCAGCTCCTCGGAGAAGCCGCCGGCATCCTGGTTGTGGACGACTACGCCCATCACCCGACGGAGGTGCGCGCCACGCTGCGCGCCGCGAGCGCCGGCTGGCCGGACCGGCGCATCGTCGCGGTGTTTCAGCCGCATCTGTACTCCCGAACGCGGGATTGCATGGACGACTTCGCCCGCGCCTTCTTCGATGCCGACGTGCTGGTGCTCACCGAGATCTACGGAGCCCGTGAAGCCCCAATACCGGGCATCGACGGGCGCATCGTGGCCGACCTCGCCGCCGCGTACGGTCATCGCGATGTGTATTTTGAACCGAATATCGAGGCGTTGCCCGCGCTGCTACGCGGCATCATCCGAGCCGGCGACGTCGTCATTACCATGGGCGCCGGCAACATCTGGCGGTACGGAAGACGGTTATTTGAAGAACTGGGGTCGTAAGGCGCTCCGATCGATCTGCCATGTTAACAATGTACGCGCGGCCGACGCCACGCATCGACGCCGGGAGATACCCGGATAGCAATGAGGAAAGACAAAAAGGGTTCGAAGAACGGCGCCGGGGGAGAGATTCCTCGCAACCCCATCTGGGGTACGCCGAGCGAGCCGCCCCAAGGCGCGAAGTCGGCGAAGGACAAACGTCCGGAGCCGTCGCGCGGGCCGACGCCGGTCAAGGAGCGACAGCCGGAGCCCCGGAGCACGTCGCGCAGCACGCCGCGACCGCGGCCGGCGCCTCGCCCCCGGGCGAAACGCCCCGCCTCCGATCGACCGAGCATCGGGCCCATTCCCATCGCGGCGCTGGCGGCGGTCGTCATGCTGAGCGCCATCGGGTGGATGTGGAAATCGCAGCTTCGCGTACGCGACGTGGTGGTGGAAGGCGCGCGGCATACGCCGGCCGACACCGTGCTAGCGCTCGCGCGCGTCGACACAGCCGTCGCGTTTTTCGATATCGACACCATCGGTATCGTGGAACGTCTCGCCCGGTTGCCCTGGGTGGAAACGGCGACGGTTCGCCGCGCCCCGAACATCACCATCCAGATCGACATCCTCGAACGGAAGCCGGCACTACTCATCATCGACGACGCGGGACGCCCGGCGCGCTACCTGGATCGGTATGGGTACCCGATGCCTTACGCCCGCGGCGGCTACGACGTGCCGCTTTTACGCGGGTTCGACGGTCCATTTGTCGCCGGCAAGCCGACGGACCATCCGGCCCTGCTCGAACTGGTCGACGTCCTCGCGGACACCGGCCCCACCACGGACGCCCTGTTGTCGGCGTTTGAGCTGGGGGTGGACGGGATGGTGGAACTGTACACGACGCCCAAACCCGGCCGAGGATCGGTTCATGTCGGGCTGGGCACAGGGAATTTTGAGCACAAGCTGTCGCGCCTCCAGGCCTTCTGGGATCAGGAGGTCCTGGCGCAACGCGAAAAGCATTTTGAGTGGATCGACCTCCGTTTTGACAGTCAGATCATCACCAGGGAACGTACCCTGACTCAATAATCGAAGAAAACCGGTAACCATTATGGATGGAGAAATCGTAGTCGGCCTCGACATCGGCACGACCAAGATCTGCGCTGTGCTTGCAGCGGAGGATGACCTCGAAGGCATCCATATTCTCGGCGTCGGTGTAGCCGAGTCGGAAGGCCTCAACCGCGGCGTCGTGGTAAACATCGACAAGACGGTCGCCGGCATCCGCGAGGCGATCGAAAAGGCCGAACGCGCCGCTGGTGTGACCGTGCGCAACGTGATCGTAGGCATCGCCGGAGACCACGTGCAGAGCTTCCAGAGCCGGGGCGTGATCACCACGCACCGGGACGGGGAGATCACCGAACGGGATGTCCAGCGCCTGCTCGAGGATACCACGCACGTGGCGATGCCGGCGGATCGTGAGATCCTCCACGTGTTGCCGCAGGAGTTCATCGTCGACGGCCAGGACGGCGTCGTCGATCCCGTGGGCATGAATGGCGTCCGCCTCGAAGCGAACGTTCATATCGTCACCGGGCTCGTCTCGGCGGCGCGCAATATCTATCGCTGCGTCGAAAAAGCCGGCTACACCGTGGCCGACATCGTGCTCGAGCCGCTCGCCTCGTCCTACGCGGTCCTGCACCAGGATGAGAAGGAAGTGGGCGTCGCGCTGATCGATATCGGCGGCGGAACGACGGACATCGCGGTGTTCGAGGATAAGACGATCCGCCATACGGGCGTCATCGCGGTGGCCGGCAATAAAGTGACGGACGACATCCGCAAGGGCCTCGGGCTGATGAAGGATCAGGCCGAGCAACTCAAGAAGCAGTACGGCACCGCGCTGGTCGACATGAACGTGCCCGACGAGACGATCGGCATCCCGGGCATCGGCGGCCGCACGGAAAAAACGATCAGCCGCAGCGCGCTCACACAGATCATCCAGCCCCGACTGGAAGAGATCCTCGAGATCGCCGGCATCGAAATCAAACGCAGCGGCTATGCGCGCCATCTTGGCGCCGGCGTCGTCCTCACAGGCGGCGGCTCGATGGTGCCGGGCACGGCGGCGCTTGCGGCCGAGGTGCTGGGTGTCGAGGCTCGCGTGGGAATCCCGACGGGGCTTGGGGGCGGCATGGTCAAGGAAGTCAGCGATCCGAAGTTCGCGACGGCCGTCGGCCTGGTGCTCTACGGCCTGCGGCCGAGCCTGATGGGGCGCGAGTTTCTCGCCCAGAAGGAACGCTGGTCCGCCGGCCACACGCACCCGGAGGAATCCGGCGCGCGCCGCATCGTGGAACGCATGACGCGGTGGTTCCAAGAACTTTAATAAGTACTGGTTGACCATTAACGATTAACGATTGCACACGGCATCTTAACCATTTTAGCCGGATCTGCTCAATTCGGCTTTACAAAGGAGAATCTTGCATTCTTCGCCAGGAGGGATTTATGGACAACATTATCAGCTCACGCTTCGCGTTCGATGACGGCGCAAGTGAAGGCCCGAAAATCGCCGTCATCGGTGTTGGCGGCGGTGGAGGCAACGCCATCAACAACATGGTGTCGAAAGGCATCAACGGGGTCGATTTTATATCGATCAACACCGACAAACAGGCGCTCGACGTCAACAGGGCCGAGGTGAAAATCCAGGCCGGCGCGAGCCTGACCAAGGGGCTTGGGGCCGGCGCGCGCCCCGTGAAGGGGGCCGAGGCCGTCGAGGAGAGCCGCTCCGAAGTGGAGCAGCTGCTTCGCGGCTACGAAATGGTGTTTATCACCGCCGGCATGGGCGGTGGCACCGGCACGGGCGGCGCGCCCGTTGTGTCCGCCATTGCCCGCAAGCTGGGCATCCTGACGGTGGCCATCATCACCAAGCCGTTTGAATGCGAGGGGCGCCGGCGTATGGAATCCGCCCAGGCCGGCATCGAATTGCTCCGCGAGCAGGTCGACACCCTCATCATCATCCCGAACGAACGGCTGCTCGACATCGCCGAGCCGCATACGAGCATGATCGAGGCCTTTGAGAGGGCGGACGATGTGTTGCTGAACGCCACGCGGGGGATCAGCGACCTCATCACCGTGCACGGCCTCATCAACCTCGACTTCGCCGATGTCGAGACGACGATGAAAAATGGCGGCACGGCCCTGATGGGCTCGGCCACGGCCGCCGGCGAGAACCGCGCGGAACGCGCCGCCATCGAGGCTATCTCGAGCCCGTTGCTCGACGGCGTCTCGATCGCCGGCGCGCGGAATGCCCTCGTGAACATCACGGCCGGCCGCAACCTCGGCATCCACGAGGCGACCACCGCCACGAGCATCATCCAGCGCGAAGCCGGCGATGATGTCGAGGTGATCTTCGGCACCGTGATTGACGAAGATATGGGCGACAGTCTCCGCGTGACGGTGATCGCGACCGGGTTCGATCGGCGTAAGCAACAACACGGGCCGCCCGCCGCCGCTCAGGCGCCGCCGCGACGCAGCTCGCCGCTGGAACAGGAAAATTCGGTGAACTACCCCAACTACAAGGGGGAGGATAACCTGCGTCAGCTGGATATCCCGGCGTTTGAACGCCGCCAACCGGGCCCGCCCCGGATGACCAATCCGATCGAGCTGTCGGATGACGCCGACGCCGCCGGCCGCATCAAGCGCCTGCAAAGCGACGACATCCGCGAGCGCCGCGAGCGGATCGGCAAGGGCAACACGGATGTGCCAGCCTTTCTTCGGAAGATGATCGATTGATAAGGAAAAAGGTAAAAGGTAAAAGGTAAAATGAGTTGAGACGTGGCAGAGGCTACGACAGCTTCGGTCTCGAATGGGCTGCCCCGTTTTTTCCTTTTTCCTTTCCCCTTTTTCCTTTCCCCTTTTCCCTCCCTTCCGGCCCCTGAGCAAGGCCGCGTCCCACACGTCTGCCCATCGCAGTACGTGTGGGCTTTTTTTTACTCCCCCCCGCCACCAAATCGCTATTCGCGAATCGCTACTCACTAATCGCTACTCATCCCGTATCTTCCCTGTCCGATACTTTCGCTCCTTCTTGCATGGTTGCGTTCATGCTATTTCGTGGTGCCCTCCGTTCGATCTTATGTGTGATGTGGTTGGGCATCGTCGCCCAACCGGCGGCGGGCCAATCAGTGCGTGGCATGGTGTGGGAGCCGCCGCTGCGTACGGATCTGGCGGAGCTCGATCTGCGGGAGATGCAGGCCATCGGCGTTCAGGCGGTGCGTTCGCCGCTGCTGCGTAATGAACGGCTCTACGAAGTGGCCGATTCGCTCGGAATTGCTCTCTATCAGGACCTACCGTTTGCGTACCTCGCCGCCGGCGAATTGATGGATACGCTCCGATACGCCGGACAGGTCATCCAGGAAGCGCTCTGGTGGGCGCGCGATCATCCCTCGGCGCGCCACTTCGGTCTGGCGCGACTCGTGGACACGAGCGACGCCCGGTCTTGTGCCGCGCTGTCGATCATGGCGCAGCAGTTCCGTGCTGACGGACCGGCCGACGTTCGGGTGTATTATCTCACCTCATTTATCGAAAGCGACCGGTGCGCCGGCGAGGTCGACCTGGTCCTACTGGATGCCCTCGACGCTCCCGACGCCGTCGCGCTCGTCCGCGCCTGGCAGTCCGCTCAGCCCGAGTTCGCGGGGCGGACCGGCATCGGGCGGATCGGTACGTGGGTGATCGACGGCCGCGATGAAGACGGTACGCGTGTTCCCCATTCCCGCTCGTACCAGGCACGTTTTCTGGAAGATCAGCTTAACGTGCTTCTCGCGGATTCGTTGGTCCATCCGCCGGCCACCGTGTTTGTGCATAGGTGGCGAGATCGGCAGTTCGACCGGCCTTCGCTCGGCCACGATCTATCCAACCCCTATGCAGACGCGTACGGCCTGCATAGTCCATCCGGTGAGCGCCGGCTGGCTCTCGCGGTGGTGGAAGGAATCTTCACGGGGAGGCAGACAGTGTTTGCGTTTCCGCCTGGGAATCGTCCGCGCGATGCGACACCGTGGCCCATCGTGTTGGGCTGGAGCGTGCTGCTGTTGCTGGGACTCGGGTATTTCCGGTACAGCCGTTTCCAGTCGATGGTGCGGCGCTACTTTTTTGCGCACGGGTTTTACCGAGAATCGGTGGCCCAGGGGCGAGAGTTGATGTTCGGACCCAACACGTTGGTGGTGACCGCCCTCATCATTGCATCCGGACTGGTCAACAGCGTGGTGCTCGAGGCCGTACGCGAGCAGCCCGCGGTTGCGTTGCTGACACGCAGCCTGCCCGAGTCGATGGTGCTCTCGATCGTGGCAGTGTTGGGCCGGCCGCTCACGGTGACCCTTGTGCTCGGAAGTATTTTCGCTGTCGGCGTGTTCATCTGGACATCCGTTTTGTCTGCCCTATCGAGCCGCAATCGGCATCCGTTGTTGCCGGGGCAGGTGCTTATGCTTGTCGCCTGGCCCCGGTGGAGCCTGCTACTGGCCATGCTCGCAGCGATGGTAGTGAGTACGCTCCCTCCGTCGGAGGCCATCGGATGGGCGATCGCGCTGGGCATCGTGGCGTTGCTGGCCGGCATGGGCGCCACGTTTCGCACCGTCAACGACTATCGGCACATCACCCGCGCCCGGTGGTCCAAACTCGTGGTCGCTCTGGCCGGGAATCCCTTTTTCCTGCTCGTTCTGGTGTGTCTCTACCTTGCCATACGTCATATGCCTCGGGTAGCGTTTTTTGTGCACCTCGTGCTGCGGCAGTAAGCCGGGACCTTATCCTTCAACGCACGCGTATTCCGAGCGCCATCTGCCGCCCTTTATTTAATCGTGCCGTCCATGTCTCCACGGATGTGTGTGTTGGTCCTTGTGTGTGGTGTCGTTTGCATCGGGTCCGCCATGCTCGCGGCACGGCCGGTAGCGGCGCAACGTCCCGCGTCAGAATCCAGCGCCGATACAACCGACGTCGTCAAGCGCAGCTGGGTGGTGCTCCCCAGTCTGTTTTATACACCCCGTACAAAGATTGGTGGTGGCGGCTCGGTCCGCTTCTTCCCCGAGCGCCTGCGCAGCGGCCGCCCTTCCGTCATAGAAGCCTCCGTCATCTACACGCAGCGTCGACAGACGATCATCAGCCTGTCGCCCGACATCTTTTTTGATGGAGATCGCCGGCGGGTATTCGGATCCATGCTCTATTTCAATTTCCCGGATCGGTTTTATGGCATCGGAAACGATCAGCCGCTCCGTGCCAGCGAGAGTTACACGTCGCGTGTGGTCAGCGGCCTGGTCGGGGGCGAGCAGGAGGTACTGCCGGGGTTCCGCGTAGGCTTGACCGCCTGGGTGCGGCGTGAGCGGTTGTCGGACCTCGAGCCGGAGGGTGTGCTGGCCGGCGGGACCCTGCCCGGCAGCGAGGGGAACTGGGTCGTGGGGCCGGGCGCGTATGTTCGGTGGGATACGCGGGACGACCTCTTCTACCCGTCGCGCGGCGCCTATGCGCGGTTGTCGTGGATGTACTTCGATCCTGCGTTTGGCGGTGACTTTCAGTTCAGCCGAGCCGGCGTCGACCTGCGTCGGTTCTGGTCGTTGGGCTGGGATCAGATCCTCGCGGTGCAGCTCCAGGGGCTGGCGGTCGCGGGCGGTGCGCCATTTCAACTCTACCCTGAGGTGGGCGGTAGCGAGTTGCTGCGCGGTTATGCGCAGGGTCGCTACAAGGACCGACTCGTGCTGGCGCTGCAGGCCGAGTACCGCCTCTGGGTCTACGGTCCCGTCGGGTTCGCTCTCTTCGGCTCCGCGGCGGATGTCCAGCCGGCCGTGCGCCATCTCTTATCCGATCCCTTTATCCTATCCGGAGGCGCCGGGTTGCGCTTTTTGATGAACGAGCAGGGCGTGAACTTCCGCGTCGATTACGCCTGGGGCCGCGATGGCGGGGCGCTCTATATCTCCGTCGGCGAGGCGTTCTGACCGGGTACTACGTAGCGATATTCGATATTGAGCGAATGCACGTGGGCGTAACGGAGCACCAGATAGTCGCCGGAGATCGGATAAAACCGTACATCGTCATCCGCCGACTTGACCGACGGGTTCGCCTTGTCCTGGTCCAACCGCCGGCGTTTGGCGTGGGTGAGCACGATACGATCGAGCGCGCCGGCTTTGTCGAAGTAGAATTTGTGGAGGTAGCCCCAGTAGATATAGGCGATGCCACCCTGTTCCACGACGGCAGAAACGTACGTGTACCCCTGGATCGAGCGGTAGAACTTGAGCCAGTCCTGTAGCTCACGCCCACCCCATTTCCACTGGCGCGCTTCGATGATCTCCATGATCGGGTCCTCCTGGCGGAAGAGGTAATACCACTCGTTGCGGAATCGAAGAGAACGGAAACGGAGGTCTAGTCGGAGCCGGCGGACCAGAGCGTGAAGCCCAAACCCGACCCCGATCGCGAGCGCGTTCAGCCCCAGGAAGTAGATAAAGATGCGCTCGGGCGCAAAGGTGATGGCGCGGATGGCACGCTGTCCGGACCCATTCTCGACTCCGGTCAGGAAAAACAGCACGGCTTCGAGGTCTATCGCTACCCCGAACATCGAAAGCGCCCAGCCCCAGAGCAGATGCAGCGCGGCGGCCAGGACGACCCCGTAGGCGATTTCCTCGGAGATCGACGTGAGGTAGACCGGGCTCGTCCACGTGCCCTTCCGGTACGCATACCGGCAGATGATCCCCGGGAGTACGATCAAAAAGATGAGGAGCGCCGGGAATGCGACATCCATCGATGCGGAGAGCTACGTGCGCGATGAGGCGGGCGCGCCGGCTAATCGCCTAGCGCGCCTGGGAACGGCCGTTTTTGCGCTTTTTGATGGAGCGCGCGAGGTCCATCGCTTCGTCGAGCGAGCGCGTCACGTAATAGGCTTCGCCGTCGACCTTCACCCAGCCGTCCTTGTGGTCGTGATGGAGCCGGCCGAGCGCTTTGCACGCGTCCGGGTCGTCGAGCAGTTTACGCGCGTTTTTGGAAATGTAAGCGTCCATACGGGATATCGTGTAGCGTCTAGGTGCAGGATCGAACGCATACGTTCGATCTAAAACCCTTTTGCGGCAGGTTCAGGGGGAATGTACGCATCATCCGCGGCATTGTTTACAAACAGGCGCGGGCATATCTCATCTTTCGCTCATGCTCCGCTCATGTTGCGGGCCGATTCCAGGGCGATTTTGGGCCATCCGTTCATCGAACTGTGCCCGGCCATGAAAACTGTCGTCTGTCTGCTGCTTGTTGTGCTTACCGCGGCGCCATTGCGCGCCCAACAGAGCCTGATCTTTAACCAGTACATCACCCAGCCGGATGTATGGCGGCCGGCCGCGCCTTCCGAGCCCGGCGTTGACGCAAAAGGGGATCTGACCCTTTCGGTCCCCGTGATGACGGTCCCGGGTCGAGGCGGGTTGGATTACACGATCCAGTTCACCTATCGGTCGGGCATCCGCGTAGGGCAACGGGCTGGCTGGATTGGCCTTGGCTGGGAGTTTGATCCTGGCTCCATCACCCGAGAACCGATGGCGCTGGTGGATGTCGGCGGCTCGGTGCATGGAACCGACTGGGCGACAGGCGCCGCGCCCGTGTGGCAGCCGGATGCCTACTTCGTGACGACGCCTGCAGGCTCATCCATGATGACGCGCTTCGTCGCCGGCGCCACGCCCCCGCGGACGGATACAGACGGGTTCTACCTGAACGAATGGCGCCCCTGGAAGGTGGACTTTACCACGGCGAACCCTGTCACCGTCGTCGACGCCGCCGGCGGCGGGACCACCACCTCGGTCGTCTACAATGGCGCGGCCACCCCGAAGCCGGACTATACCGCCTTCACGATCACGGCCGATGACGGCTCCCGGTACATCTTCGCGCACCCGACCCTCTCTACCTTTCGGGCATTTGCCAGCAATCTGACGGAGCAGGACGATCTGCAGGTCGAGTACTTCGTGAGCACCTGGCGCCTGCGGGCAATCCTGGGGCCCGATTACCTCGGGCCCGATATCCCCGTCGGCGTCGAAGCCGGCAGTTGGATCCGGTTTGACTACACCGCGCCCACGACGATCGTCGACATGAATGGCGTAGAAGCCCCCACACGCCAGCAGGTGGCTTATCTGAGCGCAATCGTCACACCCACGCATCAGGCGTCGTTTTCGACCTCGCCGCGCTTCAACGAGGACTTCGCGTTGTACGAGGAGGGGCATTTCCAGGAGTTGAACACCATCACCCTGGCGGCCCGGTCGGCGCCGACGACGATCATCCAGAAAGTCGAACCGATCACCTCCAAGCTCCATCAGAGCCCGGAGGAAAAGAGGCTTTCGCTGGATGGAATCAAAATCTATGGCAAGTCGAGCGATGCCTCGATGCCGGCATATGCGTTCACCTACTGGGGATCATGCCATACCACAATCACTGGCGACCATGATGACTGGTTCGGCTTCTGCCACCAGGATACGTCCGACGTCTTCAACACCGGCTCCAATAACGCCGGACGCGCATGGAGCCTCAAGCGGATCACGTATCCAACGGGTGGCTATGATGAATTCGACTACGAAGACGATGCCATCCTCAGTACCGAAACGGCGCCGTTCTGGCAATATGACCTTGAAAATGGCGCCACGACGACGGCACTCACCTTCAGCGTCACGACCGAACAAACGCGCCAGGGAGGAGCGCGGGTGCTGTCGTACAAACGAGGTGATGGCCTCGGGAGCGAGTGGACCGCCACGTACAGCTACGGCGCGGGCCGGCTGAGCGGTATCCCGAGCGGTTGGTGGAAGACCTGGTACACGACCTTCCGGGCATTCCTGGGGAGCGAACGCGGGCAGGCCGCCGTGTTTTACGACTACGTTCGTCGTACCGATCCGGATGGCGGCGCGGTCCAAACCCATCATGTTACCAGTGGGAATCACGCCGCCAGCGCCCTCAAGCTCCAGACGTTTCTGTACCTGAAGCTCGATTATGGCAACGCTAATTTTTTATATCACGACTTCACGCTGGTCCAGGGAAACCAACACTGGAACTGGGGGCTCCCGTTCGAGACGCGCTACTTCAACAATGGCGGCACAAACCCTGTCCGAAAAACGACCCGCACCTACGACTTCACGAGCTACAAGCTCGCCAGTGCGTTCACCTCCGGCGCCAACGAGGCGAAAATCGTCTGGGCATACGCCGACAAAGTGAGCAGCGAGACCGATACCGACTATGGTCAGAGCGCCAGCCCCTCGACGTTTATCACCCGAACCACTACGTACGAGCACGATTCCGCCGCCGGCACGGGTACGGGCTACGTGACGTCCACCGAGGAGACGCTCAACAGCACCGCCACGCCGGCCCGGCGGACTGAGTACACCTATACCTATCAGCAGTACACGGATCTCAACACGCGCAACATCCTTCACCCTGCGGTTCAGACACTCGTCGGTGAAAAAACGAGCGCCACCTCTACCACCTGGCATGCCTCACAGGTGACTCGTTGGGGCAGTTTCTCCGTGACCGGGGGTACACTCTGGAAGCCCAAATACACCGTCGCCTGGAATGGCGCGGCATCGGCGACCAAGCCCACCTACAGCAACTGGTCGATAGATACCATACCCGCCGGCTGGCAGAAAAAGGACGAGACCACCGCCTATAACGAACACGGTCTCCCTACTTCCACCAAGGACCCGCGCGGGAAGGTGATCACCCTGACGTACTTCACCGGCACAACAGGCACAAGCGTCATCCCCCCGGGGCTGCTCAAGACGGTAGCCAGAAGCGGGCTGTCAGTCGAGTTCGGTTACGACGCATCGTTCGGCCTGATTACCACCGTGAAAGATGAAAATGAGCACACACGCACCTACGAGTACGACAATTTCGGCCGGCTCCAGGGGGTCAAGGACCGGATGAGTCCGTCGAATACGGTTACTACCTTTACGTACACGACGACCACGGCGCCATTCCAGGTGCTCACCAAACAGTTCCACGCCGGTGGGCTCGCCTATGAAACGCTGTCGTTCTACGACGGTCTCGGCCGGCCGCTACAATCGCAAACGAAGGACGGTAGCGTGTACATCGTCGGGCATACCGAGTATCTGCCAGGCACCTCGTCCGCCGGTGCAAAGGTCCGCCAGTGGAAGCCGTACAGCCACGCGACGGCCGGCGCCTATCATGCGGGCTTCGCCGCCACGGCTCGCACGCAGTACGGGAGCGGCACCAATCCATACGTCGAGACGCAGTATCGCCGCGATGGCCTGGCAAGGGTGAGTCACATTACACCGGAGAACGATGGCGTTACCGCGCCCAATGTCGTCACTTCCTACAACGTGGGCGCACTCGACGGTGGCTCGTCTTCCAACTACAGCTTTCAGGAAATAACCGACGAAGTTGGCCACATTACACGCACGTACACCGACACCTTCGGCCGCACCAAACAATCCGTGGCCGGCTACAACACGGCCGACAAAGCCGTCACGACCTTTACGTACAATGTGCTCGGCCTCCCGACGCAGATTGTCGATCCGCGCGGCCTCGTCACGACGAATACCTACAACGTCCAGGGCCAACTCACCCAGCGCATTTCGCCCGACGCAGGCACGGTGAAGTTCGAGTACGATGCCGCCGGCAACATCCGCTTTAGTCAAGATGCCGTCCAGACCGCGGGAAGTGACGTGCTGTACACGAAATACGATGACCTGGGCCGGCCAACGATCACCGGGCTCCATACCAACATCGGCTTCGCGACGTTGGCTGGGACGACGGACTATAGCTGGGAGACGTCGACTACAGGCTATTTCTTGTTCGTCAATCACTATGGCGATGCCGCCAATGGCTATGCAGGCACCGCCGCGAAGCCGGGAACAAGCACCTTCCCGTGGTCGCTATTTTCCACACAGATCAATGCGGTGCCCGCGGTTCTTAACGGCAAAGCACATCGCACAGCCGTTGCCTTTAAAAGCAACGGGCGGTGGCAGATCGAGCTGGCCAGCTTCGATAATGAGGAGCGCGCGGCCTGGAAGCGGGTCTATACGGAAGCCGCTGCCGGCGGCATTGCGAACGCGCTGAATACGACATTTACTTACGCATTTAACTGGCAGGATCAGCCGACCAGTATCCAATCGACCGTCGGCAGCCTGAACTGGTACCAGTGGTACGACTACAACGAGCGAGGCACGGAAGCCAGGAGCTCGGCCTCGACGACTTCCATTAAACCCGCACTGGCCGATGTACAGCTTCTCTATAATCCGGCCGGCGCCGTCAGAACGGTGCAACTGGCGGAATATGGGACCAATTCCTACCGCGATTCAAAGGCGTATACCTACAACCTGCGGGGCTGGGTAACGGGTATCGATCTGGACGCGGAAAGTACCCCTTTTGCGGCTACGTATGAGTACGCCGGCGACGGAAACGTCACCACCGCCATCGTAAACCAGGGCGCCGCGGCGATCGACAAGCGCTACCGGTACGTCTTCACCTACGATGCGCTCAACCGGATGAAGACGGCGGATTATTCCTACGCCGTCTGGAACAACACCGGGCAAGTTGGCCCCCAACCGTTTGCTGTGGGTGGGTGGGACTGGTACTTCTCCACGCGGTACGACGTGTCGGGTGTCACGTACGACAAAAGTGGCAACCTGACCGCCCTGACCCGCAATCGGGAGACCGGTAGCGCGATCGACCAGCTCACCTATGCCTACACCCCCGGCACAAACAGGCTGGCCTCTGTCACGGATGCGCTGACCACTGCCGAATCCTGGGATGCCGAGACGGGGAGTTTTTCCTACGACGCCAGTGGCAACATGAAGACGGCCCCGGCGCCCTATGGCATCACCGCCACCGTGTACGATGAACGTAATCTGCCCATTTCCATCACCGCGGGCACAACGACTACCTATCGGTATAGCGCCGACGGCCAGCGCTTCGCGAAGAAAGTTGGAAGTGCGGCGGGAGAGCATTACGTTTTGGATGGGAGCCAGGTTATTGGCGTGTTCTCTGACACAGGGGCCCTCAAGCATTGGAATATTATCTCGGGCGGGTCGGTCTGGGGTCGTTATGATGGCGCCGCCCGATTCTACTACCACAAGGACGCCCTGGGCTCTACGCGGCTCGTGATGAACGGGGCCGGCACAACGGTCGAGTGGCGGGACTATTACCCCTTTGGCCTCACGATGCCCGGGCGGAGTTATCTGTCGGGGGCGGTCGCAAAAGAAGGCTTTACCGGTAAGGAACGGGACGCCGAGACGGGGCTGGACTACTTCGGCGCGCGGTATTACATGCCGGCGCTGGGGCGGTGGGGAAGTATGGATCTGCTGGCGCTGGATCCTGCCCAGGTCGACAAGTCGCCTTATGCCTACAGCTGGAACAATCCGGCCACGCTGACTGATCCGGATGGGCGGTGCCCAAAGTGCCTCAAGACGGCCTACAACGTCGTCAAGCGAGCCTATAAAGCCGCTGAAAATGCCGGCGACATGAGTCAGCTTTTTAAGCTGGATACCTGGAAAAAGGCCGGCGTGGATGAGGTTGTGGATTTCGTTGACAACGTGAGCACGCTTGCGGATGGTCAGGCGACTGTCGACGACGCGACCGCTGTAGTAGATCTGGTGACCGGACTTGGGGATGAGGCGAAGGCGGTTGGGAAAGCTGTCGGAGCGATTGAGGAGGCGGGAGATATTGCAGGTGCAGCCCGGAAGACAGATTTTGTGGTTACGGAGACGGGTACGGCGATTCCTGTTCCCGACGGTGCTGTTGGCCCTTCGACTCCTCCCTCGGGAGGTAAAGGAATGGTTTACTCAGGAGGCTCGGGCGGCAAGGGAATGCATGCTTCGGCCTCCGACGTATTTATCATGGATCCCATAACGGGCGGTCCATTTCCACAGGGACGCCGTGTATACTATATGAATGATCGCAATCAAAAAATAAATCGAGCAACTGGGCAAACCGTCGGGAAGAAAGATCCAGAGGCGCATATATATATTGAGGAAGACTGATGATCAAATCGGAAGCCCTGAAATCGTTCGCAGCCAGGTTAAAGCTTCTCGAAGGGGAAGAGCTCTGTGCGATCACGTTTATTCGTGATTATGTACAGTTTACTCTTGGTGAGAACATACTGAATACATACACGTGGCCGATTCTAGATGAGGGAGGTATCTTGTATCACGAGGACACTCTCGGATATAGAGATCGTTTGTGTGGACAAATCGGAAACAAGGTATCTGAAGTGTCCTATGAAGAGCCTGTGGCCATGATCGACTTTGGAGAATTGTGTTTGCGGGTGATTCTGGACGGTGATGATTGCTATGAAACCGCAAGCCTTCGCGATTCCGGGGGTGAATATAGTGCCGTTTAGTCGGGCATTGGATACGAAAAATCTTCACTCCTTTAGTATTGGTTATTTGTAGATAATATTCAAGGATAATGGAGTGCCAGGCAGTAAGATTTTCCCCCTATGCGGCTCGAATGATACCAGTGTAAAGATGATTTGATGTAGCACCTGCAAGCACAAAGTATACGGTGAAATAGAACACCATGATTGCCAATAAAAGGTGATTCACATGAGTGACAAATTCGAATTCCACTGGGGAGATACTGTGCGCGTTCGACTCGCTCCCGAAGAATCCTGCAAAACCGAACAGCTGGCCTCAATTTGTGGTATCAGGGAGGACGGTGGTCTGATCATGTATCTTGTAGAATTCTCTGATGGATCGACCTTTGAATTGCCGGAAGAAAGGCTCATGAAGTTCGATGAAAACTCCTTAAAAAACTGTTGAGATTTGCGTATTGCATAAGGAGCAAGTCATCCCCGCGCAGGCGGGGACCCAGGAAAATGCCTGTCTGATGGCTGGATCCCCGCCTGCGCGGGGATGACAATGCATTGGGCTGTGGAAATCCCAACAGTTTCTAAAGGATAGCAGCCCTTTTCGTGGCCTGGATTAATCGGGGCTCTGCACAGGCTTCATAGCCGCCTCAAACCCCACCATCGCCTTCTTGCGCGCACTCCCCCAGTGGTACTGCCCGAAGTGGCCGGACTTTCGGATGACCCGATGGCAGGGGATTAAATAGCCGATGGGATTTTTCGCGACGGCGCTCGCCACGGCGCGGGTGGCCGCAGGCCGGCCCAGCGCATGCGCCAGTTCCTCGTACGACACCACCTGCCCTGGCTGGACCCGCAGCAGGGCCTGCCAGACCTGCACCTGGAAGTTGGTGCCACCCAGCAATAGACGAAGCGGGGCGCCATTCGCTGTCGTCTCACCAAAGATGCGGTCCACTAACGCCCCGGTTTCCGCCGGCGCCTCCACCAACACGGCACCAGGCCACCGTGCGGCTAGCTCGGCTACGGGCTCGGGTCCGGGCGGATTGAACGCCATATGGCAGATGCCCCGCTCCGTCAGCCCGATGAAGCACCACCCGAACCGGGTCTCGTGAAACCCGTACCGGATGACGACGCCGGCACCCTGCTGCTTGAACTCACCGGGCGTGACCGCCTCGACGGTGACAAACAGATCGTGTAGCCGGCCCGGGCCGGATAGCCCGCTGTCCAGCGCGGCTTCGAGCACCGAGGCCGACTCGCTCAGGCGCTCCTTGGCGTATCCCAGCGTGAGGTACTGCAAAAACTGCTTCGGCGTCACGCCGGCCCAGCGTTTAAACAGCCGCTCGAAGTGAAACGGGCTCAGGTGGACGTACTCCGCGATGTCGTCCAGGCGGGGCTGGTCGTTCACGTGGTCTTCTAGAAAGCGAATGGCGCGCTCGATGCGCTCGTAGTCGGTCGTCATGGTCGTCTTGATCTGGTTGGAAACTACACCAGAATACGCTGCCGGCACCGGTGGATCGACCCGAATCTTGCGCACTTCATGCGCTCAAAAGCGAAGCGTAAACGTCGTCCGTAGGTCCGGCTCCGAGACGACGCTCAGAGCGCCGCCGTGCTGCCGCATGATCTGGCGCGACAGGCTGAGTCCGATACCGGAGCCCTCTTTTTTGGTGGTGTAAAATGGGATAAAGATCCGGTCGACGGCTTCCGGCGGGATACCTGGCCCGTTGTCACGTACCTGGATGACCGTTCGACCGCGCGCCGACATCCGAGCGATGAGGGCGATGCGCGCATCCGGCCGCCCTCGCAACGCCTCGATGGCATTTTTGATGAGGTTGATCAGCACCTGCTCGATCAACTCGGGGTCCGCCGTGACATCCAGTTCCACCGGATCGATGGAGATCTCCAACGCGATACGAGCCTCTTCGAGCGACGTGCGGAACAGGTGTTCGATCGCTCCAAACAACTTATGGATCGGGAAAATACCGAGGTTCGGCCGGGGAATGCGAGTCAGGCTCCGATAGGCATTGACGAAGTGGAGCAGATGCTGGCTGCGCCGCGCGATGGTCTGCATCGCCATGTGTACATCGTCGAGCGTTTCCCGGGCTTCGTCGGCCGGACCGTTCGGCGCCAGGTCCCTCAATAGATCGTTCGCCGTGTCCGCCATCGAGGCGATCGGTGTGATCGAATTCATGATCTCGTGGGTAAGGACGCTGACGAGCTTTTGCCACGACTGAATTTCTTTCTCCTCGAGTTCGGCCTGGATATCCTGGATCGACACGAGGGTGTAGAGCTGGCCGTGCAGGCGGAATTCCGTCGCATACATGACCAACTCCAGCAGTTCGTCTCCATCGACAACCTTGACGAGGGCTTTGTCGCCGGCGTGCATCCCGAGTAGCGTTTCCACCAGTTCGACGCTGAAATCGCCCAGCGCCCGCACATTTTTCAGATACGGTACACGCAGCAATCGTTTCGCCGCGTTGTTGATCAGACCGATGCTCCCCTGCTGCTGGAAGGCGAGGAGGCCGATACCGATGTGCTGAATGACCGTGTTCAGGTACAACACGTGCTCCTCCTTCTCCGCGCGCGCCTTTCGGAAGTCCTCCATGACGGCGGTGAACGCCTGTCCGAGCTCGCTGAACGATCCCCCCAATCCTGCGGCGTGGAAGGCCTGCGAGAAGTCTGAATATCGGATGGCGAGCAGCAGCCGGCTCAACTCGCGGTTCGTGCGGTCGACGAACCGGATGAGCGAAATGAGTTGTCCTCCTGTCAACACGGCAGCTACCCCGCCCAGCAGCAAGGACGCATACGTCAGCGCGCCGTAGATGCCGGCGAGTATTGTGCAGGCGAGCATTATCACGCGCAAGGCGCACTGGATGCGGAAGCCTTTCATGGAGCGATCATAACCGATATTTCTCCAGCCGGCGGTAGAGGGCGGCACGTGTCAGGCCCAGTTCCTTTGCTGCCTTGCTGATGTTGCCCTCGTGTTTGTCTAGCGCTTTACGGATTACGGTGCGCTCGACCTCCTCGAGATTGTACGCGTCGAACACGAGCCCCTCCGCGTCGGGCTTGCGCGTCCCCGCGAAGAAAAAATCCTCCCGCTGCAAGGTGTTCGATTCCGTCATGATCACCGCTCGCTCGATCATGTGCTCCAACTCGCGGACGTTGCCCGGCATGTGGTACGCCTTCAACTGTGCGATAGCCGCCGCCGCCAGAGCATGCACGGGCCGGCCGTATTTTCGGGCAAAACGCTGCAGGAAGTGGTTGGCCAGAGGCTCGATGTCCTCCGGGCGCTCGCGCAGGGGGGGGAGGTGGATTTCGACCGTGTTGAAACGGTAGAGGAGATCCTGCCGGAAAGTCCCCGCATCCACCATCTCGTACAGCGGCATGTTCGTCGCACAGATGAGCCGGACGTCAATGGGAACAGGTTTATTGGATCCGATACGGACGATCTCGCGCTGCTGGAGCGACGTGAGCAGCTTCGATTGCTTGGCGAGCGACAGGTTGCCGATTTCGTCGAGGAACAGCGTCCCCTTCGAAGCCATCTCGAAACGCCCCATGCGGTCCTCCCGGGCGTCGGTGAACGCGCCGCGGACATGGCCGAACAGCTCGCTCTCGAAGAGCGTGTCCGCCACGGCGCCCATGTCCACGCCCACAAAGGGGTGCTCCGCGCGCAGGGAGTGTCGGTGGAGGGCGCGGGCAACGAGCTCTTTGCCCGTTCCGTTTTCCCCCAGAATGAGCACACTCGCATCCGTGTCGGCTACTTTGTCGATCTGCTCGAACACGCGTTGCATGGCCGGCGACTCCCCTACAAAGTCCTGGTAGCGCTGGTCCATGTCGGACATCAGCTGACGCCGGGTGTCGCGCAGCATGCCGGCCTCGGCCCTTGACGAGCGCAGCCGACGCGCTGCCGTCAACGTCGCGAGCAACTTCTCGTTTTGCCACGGTTTGAGCACAAAATCCGTGGCGCCGGCTTTGATCGCGTTTACCGCCATCTCCACATCCCCGAACGCGGTGATGAGCACGACCACGGCCGCCGGGTCGATCGCGAGAATCTTATCCAACCAGAAAAAACCCTCCCGGCCGCTCGCGACATCGCGCGTGAAGTTCATGTCCAGCAGAATGATGTCGTACGTTTCATTCTGCAGCAACTCGGGGATGCGCTCGGGCCGGTTTTCGGTATGGACGCGGCGCGCATGTTTCTTCAATAACAGGCGCGCGGCCTGCAAGACGTCTGCGTCGTCGTCCACGATCAATAGGCTGCCAAAGTCACTCATCATAGGAAATTAGACGGGGGGATGAGGCGCGGGGAAGGCGACGATCTCCAAACATCGTTCCAGGGCCCAATATAGGCGCCACAAGCATTTTACCTGCGGCAAGTGTTCGGATTCGGACACCGAATGGTACGCCGGCGAACACCTCTTCGTGCAAGAGCAGGATCCGGATGGATACTTAAACTATATGAAATAAACGACTTAGTGTGAATGGCACTCATCTTGACATACGATCCTCTACAAAACCAAGCGACCTATGAGCGAAGCCCCTGATTCCAAACCCGATATCTCCGTCCTTTTGCGCCCTGCCTCACACCAGAGCGGCGAGGGCGCCGGCCGGCGCATGGGCGGCGGCGAAGGCATGGACCGTCAGCTGGCGCGAACCTTCTGGACCCGGAGCCGGCTGTTTCAATTCGTGGGAGGCGCCCTGGTGATCGCCCTGATCGCGTATGCGTTGTGGTCGACGACCGGCGGTCGGAAGTTGAATGTGGATCGCGAGCGGCTCACGATTTCAACCGTCTCGTTTGAGCCCTTCCAGGAACGGATTTCGATCACGGGCAACGTGTTGCCCCGCACGACGGTCTACCTGGACGCCGTCGAGGGCGGGCGGATCGAGGAGATCTACGTCCAGGAGGGTGCGATGGTAGAAGATGACGAGCCCATCCTCCGGCTCTCGAACAGCACGTTGCAACTGAGCCTGTTGAACACGGAGTCCCAGCGCCTGGAGCAGATCAGCCAGCTGGAACAGACGCGGTTCCAGATCGAGGAGGGCAACCTGACCCGCCGGCAGCAGCTGACGGACATGGATTACAACGTCCTGCGCCTGCGTCGCGACCTGGAGCGTAACCAGGAGCTGTTCGAGAAGCATGTGATCTCCGAGCGGGAGTTTCAGACGGTGAAGGACGAATACGAGTACTGGGAGCGCCGTCGCGATCTGACGCAGCAGTCATTTCGACAGGATTCGCTCCGGCAGGCGCTGCAGGTCCAGCGCATGGTCATCGCCGTGGATCGCATGGACGCCAACTTTCAGGTGATGCAAGAGCAGCTGGAAAACCTCACCGTTCGTGCGCCGCTCGCCGGCCAGCTGACGGCCCTCAACGCCGAACTCGGCGAGATGAAAGGCGCTGGCTTCCGGTTTGGCCAGGTGGACGTGCTCGACGGCTTCAAGGTCCGCGCCGGCATCGACGAGTACTACATCAACCGCGTCATTCGAGGTCAGCGCGCCACGACACAGCCTATCGCCGGCATCGAGTACGCGATGGAGACGACCCGCGTCTACCCCGAGGTGCGCGAGGGACGGTTCGAGGTGGACCTCACCTTCGTGGGCGAAACTCCGCCCGACATCCGTCGCGGGCAAACGATTCGGCTGGGTCTTGAGATGAGCGATCTGGGCGAGGCGATCACCGTGGCCCGGGGCGGCTTCTACCAGTCGACCGGAGGCAACTGGGTGTACGTCGTCGATCCGTCCGGCGACTTCGCGGTGAAACGGCCCGTCCGCCTCGGCCGGCAGAATCCACTGGTGTACGAAGTCCTGGAAGGGCTCGAGGCCGGCGAGCAGGTCGTCACTTCGTCGTATGAAACCTTCGGCGATGTCGATCGCCTCGTTCTTCGCTAGGCACAACTCCACACGCCTTGCAGGGCACTGGCCTGGCATCGCCCAATGCACCAACGTTCAACGCGAATACGTTCAACCCACCAACAGTATTAACGGTATGATCAAAGCCACCAACCTCAAGAAGGCGTACGTGACGGAGGAGGTCGAGACTACGGCCCTCAACAACGTCAACATGGAAATTAAAGAGGGCGAGTTCATCTCGATCATGGGCCCCTCGGGCTGCGGGAAATCGACCCTCTTGAACATCCTCGGGTTGCTGGACAGCCCGTCGGAGGGCTCGTATACCTTCCTCGGGCACGAGACCGCCAACATGTCCGAGCGCCAGCGCGCCGGCCTACGCAAGGGCAACATCGGCTTCGTGTTCCAGAGCTTCAATCTGATCGACGAACTGACGGTGTACGAAAACGTCGAGCTGCCCCTGTTGTATCTGGGGATGTCGACCTCGGAGCGGGAGCAGCGGGTGACGGCGTCGCTGGATCGGGTGCAGATCACCCACCGGAAGGGCCACTTTCCCCAACAGCTTTCGGGTGGACAACAGCAGCGCGTGGCCATCGCGCGGGCTGTCGTGGCCTCGCCGAAGCTGATCCTCGCGGACGAGCCGACGGGTAACTTGGACTCGACCCACGGCGAGGAGGTGATGGCGCTGCTCACCCAACTCAATGAAGCCGGCACCACCATCGCCATGGTGACGCACTCGCCGGCAGACGCGGAATACAGCCATCGGATCGTCCACTTGTTCGACGGACACATCGTCACGGAGAACTTCTTGAAGCAACGCTACATCGCGCCGGCGTGATGGGTGCTGGCGGGCGCGGCGCGGACAGGCGCCCCTCCTCCGCCCTTTAAAAACCAACCGTTATGCTCAAAAGCTACCTCACCATCGCCCTGCGTAACCTACGCCGGCATAAAAGCTACGCGTTTATCAATATCTTCGGTCTCGCGGTCGGGCTGGCGGCGTGTTGCCTGATCTTGCTGTACGTCCGCGACGAGTTGCTATTCGAATCGATGCACAAGCGGGCGGACCGGATCTACCGCGTGCATCTGGAAGGCGCCCTCGCCGGCCAGACCTTTAACTCGGCCACCACGTCGGCCCCGATGGCAGCGGCGTTGCGACAGGACTACCCGGAGGTCGAGTCCGCCGCCAGGATCTGGGGCACAGGGCGTGTCCTGCTGCGTAGCGGTGACCGCTCGTTTTACGAGGAGGACTTTTTCTGGGCGGATTCGACGGTTTTTGAGGTCTTTTCTTTTCACTTCTTGCAGGGGAATGCCCGTACTGCCCTCAACCGACCCGATGGTTTAGTCATCACTGAATCTACCGCACGTCGCTATTTCGGTGAGGCGGATCCCTTGGGAAAGACGCTGACGCTGGACAACCAGCTCGACCTCACGGTGACGGGGGTGATTTCGGATATGCCGGACAACACCCACTTCCAGTTCGACATGCTGGGCGCGCTCCTCAGCCAGGACCGCAGCCGAAGCCCGGAGTGGATCGGCAATTCGTTTTATACCTACGTGCTCCTGCGAGAAGGGCATGCCGGCGACGTGTTGGAGGCCAAATTCCCGGATCTGGTGCGCACCTACGCCGGCCCGCAGCTTCAACAGGCGACCGGGCAGAGTTACGAGGCACTCCTCACTTCGGGCGTCCGCTACGGCTTTTATCTCATGCCCCTGCGCGACATCCACCTGCACTCGAAGGCCGAAAACGACTTCGCGGTCAACGGCGATATCCAGTACGTGTATATCCTGCTCGCGGTGGCCGTTTTTATCGTGCTCATCGCCTGCATCAACTTCATGAACCTTTCGACGGCTCGATCGGCGAATCGGGCCCGGGAGGTGGGGCTGCGTAAGGTGTTGGGGTCGGATCGCCGGCGCCTGGTGCAGCAGTTTCTTGGCGAGTCGGTCCTGATGGCGATCGTGGCCATGGTGATCGCCCTCGCCCTCATGGTGGCGTTGTTGCCGGTAATGAATACGCTGTCCGGGAAGTCGCTCTCGCTCGACCTCTTCCGCGATCCCGCGATCGCGCTCGGGTTGCTGGGTGTCGCCCTCACGGCCGGATTGCTGGCCGGGCTTTATCCCGCCGTCGTGCTTTCGTCGTTTCGCCCGATAGAAATCCTGAAGGGCCAGTTCACCACCGGCGCACGTGGACTGTGGATGCGACGTGTGCTGGTGGTCACCCAGTTCGCAATTTCGATGATGTTGCTGGTGGGCACCGGCGTGATGTACAACCAGTTGCGGTTCATGCAAGAGCGCGACCTCGGGTTTCGCGGGGCGCAGGCGGTGGTGCTTCCCATCGAAACCGAGGCTATGCGCCGGCACTACCCGGCGTTGAGTGATGCGTTGCAGGCCCATCCAGGCGTGGAACACGTCGCCGCGGGCAATGGAGTCCCTGGACGGTTTATGAACGACACCGTGTTTCGTCCGGAGGGCGGGACCAACGAGGACCTTAAAAACCTGAAGGTAGCCTCGATCAGCGACACGTACATCGAGACCCTCGGGCTGGAGATGGCCGCCGGCAGGCCTTTTTCGAGCGACGTGACGTCGGACTCCACCCAGGCGTTTCTGCTCAACGAAACCGGGGCCCGGTTATTCGGGTGGTCGCCCGAGGAGGCCGTCGGCAAGAAGGTGGCCTGGGTATCCCGAAACGACGATGGGACGGATGAGATGCGGACGGTCGTAGGCGTCGTGCGCGACTTTCACCTGGAGTCGATGCAGCTGGAAATCAAAGGGATGATCTTTTATCCCGGACCGCAGGCGTTCACGAATGTCGTCGTGCGCGTCCGCCCGGGGGACATGCCGGCGACCCTCGCGTTCCTGGAATCGACCTGGACGACGTACGAGCCGGGGTTTCCTTTTCGCTATTTCTTTCTCGACGAAGACTTCGGCCGGCTCTTCGAGCGCGAGCGCCGGCTGGGCCAGATGTTCACCGGCTTCACCGCGCTGGCCATCCTGATCGCCTGCCTCGGATTATTCGGACTCGCGTCGTTCATCACCCAGCAGCGCACCAAGGAGATCGGCGTGCGCAAGGTGCTCGGGGCGAGCGTACCGGTCATCCTCCTGATGTTGTCGAGGGAGTTCACGCGGATGGTCCTCTGGGCGTGTGTCCTCGCGTTCCCGGTCGCCTGGTTTGTGATGGATCGCTGGATGGACGGGTTCGCCTACCGCACCGAACTCGGCTGGGGCGTGTTCGCCCTGGCCGGCCTCGCCACCCTGCTCATTGCCTGGCTTACGGTGGGGTATCAATCCATCAAAGCCGCCCTCGCCGACCCGGTGAAAAGCCTCCGCTACGAATGACCCAAACACCGTAAAGACGCCATACATGGCGTCTCCTCACAGCCGACCGTGCGCTCCTAAGACAGCACCGCCATGCTCAAAAACTACCTCAAGATCGCCCTCCGCACCATGCGGCAGCAGAAGCTCTACAGCGGACTCAACATCCTGGGTCTGGCGCTCGGCATCGGCTGTTTCCTGCTGATCGCCTCGTTTATTCGATACGAGCTGAGTTACGACCGCTTCCACCCGGGTGCGGACCGGGTCTTCCGCATCGTCGAACGGCAACCGAACAATGTGTTCATGGGCAGCGATATGTTCGCCGTCACGCCGGCTCCGCTCGCCCGCACCCTCGAGGCCGACTTTCCCCAGGTGGCACACGCCACCGCCCTCTCCTCGATCAGTGTGCTGATCGGCATCGGGGACGCGCACTTCTTTGAGCAGGGCATCTGGGCGGATTCGAGTTTCTTCGATGTCATGCCGTTCCCGCTTGAGCGGGGCGATGTTTCCACGGTGCTCCGCTCTCCAGATGGCATGGCCATTTCGGCGACCCTCGCGAAGCGGATGTTCGGAGAGGCAGACCCCATCGGGCAGGTCGTCGAGGTGCAATATTGGGCCGGCACGTTGCCGCTCCGGGTCGACGCCGTCGTGGCCGACGTACCGGACAACGCCCACTTTACGTTCGATTTTATCCTCCCCATCATGGCCAACTCGGATTATGCGAGCAGCCTGGCTTACTGGACGAACAACTCGTGGTATACCTACTTCCGGGTGCGCGAAGGCGCCGATCAGGACGCGCTGCAGGCCACCATGCCCGACTTTGTGTTGCGGCACGTGGGCGCGGAAGAGGCCGGCAATTACGAGTACATCGTCGAGCCGATGACCGATATCCACCTGCATTCCGATGTCAACTTCGACCTCGGGGCCCCCGGCGACATCCGCTACGTGTACCTCTTCGGAGCGATCGGTATCGTGATTCTGCTGCTGGCCGGCATCAACTACATGAATCTGGCCATCGCGCGGTCGATCAAACGGGCCAAGGAAGTCGGGTTGCGCCAGTCGATCGGAGCCCATCGCACACAAATCATCGTCCAATTCATCAGCGAATCGGTGTTGATGGCGTTTTTCGCGCTCGGCCTGGGCGTCTTGCTGGCCTGGTTCAGCACGCCGGTCTTCGCCACGCTCATCGACCGTCCTGTCATGCTGGCCTGGGAGGAGCCATTGCTCTACCCGCTACTCGCGATCCTCGTCCTGGCAGTTGGTCTACTCTCCGGCAGTTATCCCGCGCTCTACATGTCCCGGTTGCGGCCTATCCAATCGCTCAAGGGTGTGCTTGCCGGAGGGACGGATCGCTCTGTGGTGCAACGTGGGCTGATCATTTTCCAGTACACGGCATCCATCGTATTGATCGCCGGCAGCCTCATCATCTATCGCCAGCTCGATTACATCCAGCAAAAGGCGCTCGGGTATACCCGCGAACACATCGTCACCGTCCCGATTCGTGATTCGGCCTTGCGACAGGAAGCCGATGTGTTGGAGGCTGCCTTCGGTCGTCATCCGGATGTGGTCGGGGTGACCGCCGTCAGTTCGTTGCCGACGAACATCGGCTCGTCCAACGGGGTGAGCTCCTGGGAAGGGCGTGAAGGGGATCGAACCCTGTCGGTCTACCAGGCGAATGTCGGGTACGACTTCTTTGAGGTATTCGACATCCCTATCGTCGCCGGCCGGCCGTTTACGCCGGAATTTACATCCGACTCGCTCGAAGCCGTCATCCTGAACGAGACGGCCGTCGCGGCGCTGGGATGGACGCCGGATACGGCTGTCGGGAAACGGTTCATGGAAACTGGGCACGTGGTAGGGGTGATGAAAGACTTCCACCTCCACTCGCTCCATCTCCCGATCGCGCCGATGATGGTTCGGATGAGTGGCAACTGGTACAATCACCTGGCCATCCGCATCTCTGGAAATAACATACCGGCCAGCCTCGCCTTTATTACCGAGACGATGGATGGCTTCACGGATTACCCGGTCGAATACGCGTTCCTCGACGAGGTTTTCGACGACCTCTATACATCCGAACGCCGGCTCGGCCAGGCCTTCGGCTATTTCACCTTTCTGGCGCTGCTGATCGCCTCGCTGGGACTCTTTGGCCTCGCGGCGTACGCCTCCGAGCGGCGGTCCAAGGAGATCGGGATCCGCAAAGTCCTCGGCGCCTCGGTGGCGGACCTCGTGGCGCTTCTTTCTCGGGAGTTCCTGGTGCTGGTCATCGCCGCCCTGGTGATCGCCATTCCCGTGGCCTACTTCGGCGTCCGTCGCTGGCTGGATGGCTTTGCGTATCGGGTGGATCTGGGGGCGGATGTGTTCCTCATCGCCGGCGCGCTGGCGGTGGTCGTCGCCCTGGTGGCCGTCGCCTACCAGGCCCTCCGCGCCGCCCTCGCCGACCCCGTCCGCAGCCTCCGCTACGAATAACCCGAGCCGTAAAGACGCCATACCTGGCGTCTCCCCGCCATACCTGGCGTCTCCCCGCCATACCTGGCGTCTCCCCGCCATACCTGTCGTCTGGCCATACCTGGCGTCTGGCCATACCTGGCGTCTGGCCATACCTGGCGTCTGGCCATACCTGGCGTCGGGCCATACCTGGCGTCGGGCCATACCTGGCGTCGGGCCATACCTGGCGTCTCTATACCCGTCTCCCCCATATGCTAAAAAACTACCTCACCCTCGCCCTACGCACCCTCTGGCGCGACAAAGGCTACGCCGGCATCAATATCGTCGGCCTCAGCGTCGGGATCGCCTGCAGCGTCCTGATCTTCCTCTTCGTCCGCTCCGAATGGAGCTACGACCGCTTCCACACCCACGCCGACCGCCTCCATCGCGCCTGGGTCCGCGAGGCCTACGACGGGGGGCAGACGTACTTCAACAGCGTCACCCCGCTCCCCCTCGGACCAACGCTGGCAGCCACCTACCCGGAGGTGGAGGCGTTCACCCGCGTGGTCGCCTTCGAAAACCTGGTGCAGTACGAGGACGACCGCTTCATGGAATCGATCCGACTCGTAGATCGGCACTTTTTCGACCTGTTTGATTTCGAAGGGATCGCCGGCGATCCCCGCACGGCGCTTTCCGGGCAAAACGGGGCGGTGCTCACGGAGGACGCCGCCAGTCGGATCTTCGGTACGCCTGAGGTGATCGGGAATACGGTCTCTATCCGCGTCGGCGACGAGGCCTTCGAGGCGTTTGTGGTCCAGGCCGTCGTGGCGAATCCGCCGGCTACCAGCAGCATCCAGTTTGATGTCTTGCTGCCCTTCGAAGTCGGCGACGGCCGAATCTGGCCGCCTCGTGCGCATCAGGCCTGGTTTAACGTCGTACCCGAAACGTACATCCTCCTGCGCCCCGGGGTCGACGCCGCGTCCCTCGAAGCCAAATTTCCGGCCATGATCGCCTCGGCGCTCGGCGACCAGGTGTCCCCGGGCCAGTATACCATCGGTCTTCAGTCGATGACGGATATCCATCTCAATCCCGCGATCCCACAGGGCATCGCTCTCGTCAGCGATCCGGGGTATTCGTATCTCCTCGCGGCCATTGCATCCTTGATCCTGGTGATCGCCTGCATCAACTTCACCATCCTGGCCATCGGACGATCGGCCGGCCGGGCGACGGAGGTGGGGATTCGCAAGGCCGTAGGAGCCAGCCGGCCCCAACTCATGCGGCAGTTCTGGGGCGAGACGCTGGTGCTCACGGCCCTTACGTTGATCGGCGGGTTCGGACTTGCGTCCCTTGCCCTACCCCTGTTCAACGAACTCGCCGGCCAGCAATTGACGTTGACGCTTGACGGCACGATTGTGATGGCGGCGCTGGCCCTCTTCCTGGGTGTCGGTTTGCTGTCAGGGGCGTATCCGGCCTTTGTTATGTCCGACTATCGGCCCATTCAGGTGCTGAAGGGAGCCGTCATCGCCGGCCGGCGCGGCAGTTGGTTGCGAAGGAGCCTTATCGCCGTCCAGTTTGTGGTCTCAATTGCCCTGATCGCCGGCACGCTGGTCATCCGGTCCCAACTGGACTACATTCGAAACCGCGACCTCGGTTTCGAGCGGGAGCAGGTGGTGATCGTGGACACCGGCGTGTCACCCGAGCAGGGCCTGCCGATCGTGGAACGGTTGCGGAACGAACTCGCCGGCGATCCAGGAGTCGCCGCGGTCGGTAGCGCGCGGTTCGTGATGGGCGGCGGCTCGTGGCTCCGCGCTGGCTACCGGGCCAACGACGGCTCGTTTCGGGAGTTTAACCTCAACGTGGTCGACCCGGCCTATGTCGAAGCGATGGGGATGGAGATGGTCGCCGGCCGCAATTTCTCGGATGAAATCCCGTCCGATCACCAACAGGGGATCATTGTGAACGAGGCCTTCGTGGCCGCCTACGGGTGGACGGACCCGCTGAATGCCCAACTCTCCGGGGATTTCGGGCCGCATCGAATCGTGGGCGTCGTGCGGGATTTTAACTACGCCTCGCTCCACACGGAAGTGATGCCGCTGGCTCTCGTCCAGGACCCCACCGCGATACTTCAGGGAGTGTCCGATCAGAACGCCGGCCAGTCGGACTCCCCAAAACTCGCCATCCGCCTCCGTGCGGGGGAAGTTCGCGACGCCATCGGCCGGCTCGAAGCGGCATGGAAAGCCGTGGCGCCCGAGCAGGAGTTCGCCTATACGTTTCTGGATCAGGCGCTCGAGAGCCAGTACCGGCAGGAGCAGGAACTGGGCCGGATGGTCGGCATGGCGTCAGGCCTGGCCGTATTTATCGCCTGCCTCGGTCTGTTCGGACTCGCCACGCTCACCGTGGCGAGGCGGACTAAGGAGATCGGAATCCGCAAAGTGCTCGGCGCCTCGTCGCCGCACCTCGTGATGCTCATCGCCAGCGAGTTCGTTATCCTGATCGGGTTTGCGTTCCTGATCGCCACGCCGGCGGCCTGGGTAGCCATGCAGCGCTGGTTGGATGGATTTGCGTACCGGATCGATCTGTCGCTCGCCCTGTTCGTCGGCGCGGGCGTGCTGGTTCTGCTGGTCGCCCTCGCCACCGTAAGCCTTCAGGCCATCCGCGCCGCGCTGGCGGACCCGGTGGATAGTTTGCGATATGAATGATTGCGGTACCCACCTGGAGACGCAACATGTTGCGTCTCCACAACAGGCGCTCGGCCGTGCGCCCCTACACACGCCCCAAACACAACCCCATGATCCAACTCAACGCCATCACCAAGTCCTTTACCCAGGGCTTTACCCGGCATTTCATCCTCCGCAACATCGACCTCACCATCGACGCCGGCTCCTTCGTCAGCATCATGGGGCCCTCCGGCGCCGGCAAATCTACCCTCCTCCACATCCTCGGGCTCCTCGACGAACCGACTGAGGGCGCCTACCTGTTCGATGGCAAACCCGTCCACGCCCTCTCCGAAAAACAACGCACCACCCTCCACCGCGAGGAGATCGGCTTTGTCTTCCAGGCCTACCACCTCATCGACGACCTCACGGTCTACGAAAACCTGGAAACGCCGCTCCTCTACAGTAAAATCAAGGGCGCCGAGCGGAAAGGTCGGGTGGCGGAGATGCTGGATCGATTCAACATCGTCGCCAAAAAAGACCTTTTCCCCAACCAGCTCTCCGGCGGCCAGCAACAGCTCGTCGCCATCGCGCGGGCGCTCATCATCCAGCCCAGCCTCATCCTGGCCGACGAGCCGACCGGCAACCTGCACTCCAACCAGGCCCGGGAAGTGATGGAAACCCTCAATACCCTGAACAACGAGGGCGTGACGATTATCCAGGTCACCCACAGCGCCGAAATCGCCGGCTACGGAAGCCGCATCGTCGAACTCGTCGACGGCCGCATCGAGCGGGACTACGCCCCCGCCTGATGCTCCCCCGGCCAGGCCTATGCGCCCCCGGCCAGGCCTATGC